>ERZ1026864.1983-NODE-1983-length-9885-cov-3.316684_pt1 | contig 9885 bp, 17 predicted proteins | sample MGYA00380162_ERZ1026864 | MGnify/ENA primary metagenome ERZ1026864 (study PRJEB33269, sample SAMEA4719798) | human gut metagenome | biome: human-associated habitat; feature: organic feature; material: feces | place: Cameroon | collected 2013-10 ... | reverse complement strand
CACGTGGCCACGTTCCTCAACGGTCAGAGGTGGAAGGACGCTGACGAGCTGGACGCGCCCTCCCCTGCCGTGCAGGCATCCACCCGTGTGCAGGAGAGAAAGGGTGACTACGAGATATGACAACGGACAGTCCGATCCAGTCCCAGCGGCTGGCGACGGCGCAGGCCGCCGTGCTGGGCGCGATGCTGATCGACGCGGACTGCATCGCCGATGTGCTGGCGGATACGTCGGAGGCCATGTTCGTATCGTCGGTCTACCGCACGGTGTACGGCTGCATCCGGCAGCTGTTTCAGGAGGCGCAGCCGGTCGACCCCGTGACGGTGGGCGCGGCACTGAAGGAGCGCGCCGGGCAGGACTACGGCGAGCTGTTGGTGCAGCTGATGGACGTGACGCCCACCAGCGCCAACGTGGGCTCCTACGTGGAGATCCTCAAGCGGGAGAGCATCGTGTGGCGGCTGCGGAGCATCGGCGCGGCGCTGGCGGAGACGGAAGATCTTCCGGCGGCGGAAAAGCTGATGGAGAAGGCCAACGCCGCCATGAGCCTAAAGTCCGGCGTGGAGGTTTGGGACATGACCCAGATGTGGGAGAACTTCTGCCAGCGCCATGCGCAGACCGCTAAGACGGAGTACATCCGCTGGGGTTACGACTTCATTGACGAGCGGGTGTATACGGCGCGCGGCGACTACTGCGTCATTGGCGGATACCCCAGCGCCGGAAAGACGTGTCTGGCGCTGGGCATGGCCATGAAGATGGCGGAACGGTACCGGGTGGGCTTTTTCTCCTACGAAACGGACAAGGCCAAGCTGGCAGACCGCATCATGTCCGCCAGGGCCATGATCGACCTGAGCGACATCAAGAAAAACAAGCTTGGCGAAAAGGAGTGGGAGGAGCTGGCCTACGCGGCGTCCAGCCTGAGCAGGACGGGCCTGCAGATCATGCAGTGCAGCGGCTTCACCGTGGCGGACATCCAGTCCGTGGCGCTGTCCCGGCACTACGACGTGGTGTTCGTCGACTCCCTGCAGCTCATCGAGGCGGACGGACGGAGGGGCTGGAGCCGTCCGGAGGAGGTCAGCTCCATCAGCCGCGGCTTGCAGCGGATGAGCCACGAGCACGGCATCACGGCGGTGGTGCTGTCCCAGCTGACGCCGGACGCCGGGCGGAAGAAGACCGAGGCGCCCACCATGTACGACCTGCGCGAGAGTCGGCAGATCACCATGGACGCGGACGCCATTTTCCTGCTGTATCTGGAGGATCCGGAGGACCGCTCCGGGGCGCGCGTCCTGAAGTGCGACAAGAACAAGGACGGACAGGCTGGCTGGTACAAAGTGATGCAGTTTCAGGGCCGCATCCAGAGCTTCCGCCCTATGCCGAAGCCGGTGGTGAAGGCGGCGCCGCTTCCGGCGCAGGTCAGCTTTCGCGAAATTCAAGACGACGGCAAGGGGCCGTTCTGAGAGGAGGGCCTATGCAGACAGGCGACAAGGTTACATACGTTCCCTTTGTGCTGCGTTACGCAAAGGACACGGAGCTGCGTGCGCCCAGCGTCACGGTGTCGGTGGTCTGGGTGCATCCGGAGCGCCGCTTTGCGGTGGTGGAGCGCAGCACGGGGCGGTACAGGTATCGGGAGTGCATCCCGTGCAGAAAAACGAAAAAGTGAGGTACGAGCAACATGAAAACCATAGCGATCATGAACTTGAAGGGCGGCGTGGGGAAAACCGTCACGGCCATCAATCTGGCGGACGCCCTGCGGCGCGGCGGCAGACGGGTGGTACTGGTGGACTGCGACGGACAAATGAGCCTGACGCGGTTCTACTTCCCGGATCTCGACCCGGACAACACCGCCACGGTGGCGGACGTGCTGGAGGGGCAGACAGAGCCCGTGTGGAGCGACAGCACCATCCCCGTGGACGCCGGTGGCCTTGTGCAGCTGCTGCCGGCATCCAGCGCCCTGTACGGGCTGGACGTGCGGGCGCTGAAAAGCAGCATCCACAGCATCAACTCTCTGCGAGACTTCCGTGACGCGGCGGGGGTCGACGGCATGGACTACATGATCTTTGACTGCCCTCCCGGCTTCACGGCGGCGAGCTGTGCGGCGCTGATGGCGGCGGACGAGGTGGTCGTCCCCATGGTGGTGGATGGCTTCTCCGTCTGGGGCGTCAGCGACATGGCGGCGCAGATCAACAGCATGCGGGCTGCCAATCCCGCCATCAGAGTGGCCGGCGTCCTGATCTGTCAGTGGCACAACAGCGAAGTGGTGCGGCAGGGTGAGGCGCTGCTGCGAGGCCTGAGTCTGCCGGTGTTCACGTCGGTGATCCGGCGGACGGAGAAGGTGCCGGAGAGCACGTTCTCCCGGCAGCCGGTCATGGACTACAGCCCCCGCAGCGCGGCGGCAGCTGACTACCGTGCGTGGGTTTGGGAGTATCTGACGGAGGGAGGTGCGGACCGTGGCGAAGTTTGACATGGGCGAATTCGCTAAGACGCTGGCGCAGCCGGTGTCCGAATCGGGCACCGGGCGGGAGCAGATCGAGTACATCGATGTGGATCTGCTGGACAGTGATCCCGGCAACTTCTACGAGCTCCGCGATCTGGACGGTCTGGCGGACAACATCGCCACCATCGGCCTCCAGCAGCCCATCCGGGTGCGGGACGGCGAGAACGGTCACGCGGTGATCGTCTCCGGGCACCGGCGCGCGGCGGCCATCCGAAAGCTGGTGGCAGAGGGACGGACGGATCTGCGGGAGGTGCCGTGCATCCGGGAGGCGGACGACGCGTCTCCGGCGCTGCGGGAGCTCCGCTTGATCTACGCCAACAGCAGCACCCGAACGCTGAGTTCCCCGGAGATCTCCCAGCAGGTGGAAAAGGTCCGCGATCTGCTGTACCAGCTGAAGGAGGAGGGCTATGAGTTCCCCGGACGGATGCGGGATCATGTGGCCGAGGCCTGCAAAATCAGCAAGAGCAAGCTGGCGCGGCTGGATGTTATCCGGAAAGGCTTGGCTCCGGACATCCGGAAATCCTACTGGGACGGCCCCCGGAGTAAGAGCTTGAGCGAGGATACGGCCTACACCCTCGCCCGTCTTCCGGTGGACGTGCAGCGTCAGGTGGTTGATGCGTACCGCGGTCAGGCCCAGGGCGACAGTGGCTTGAAATATCTCTACGCGAGCACGGTGGAGGCTGTGACCAAGTCCGTAAACAAAATCATTGGCGGGAAGGTTAAGTGCCCCGATGGCGCGGCGTGCTCGCACAAGGATGCGCAGGTCGCCCATGCCATCAAGGCGAAGGTCGAGAGCCGCTGGTCAGACTGCGGGTGTGAGTATGGCTGCTGCGCGAAGTGCAGCTCGCTGCAAGGCTGCAAAGATGTGTGTCCGAATTTGATTGGCAAGCAGAAGGAGCTGAAGGCTGCCGCCAAGGCGGAGCGGCAGCGGGAGGCAGCTGAAAAAGAAGCGCGGCAGCGGCCGGACATAGAGCGGGTCGGCGCCATCTGGCAGCGGTTCGGCGCCCTGCGCGAGCGGGTAGGTCTGACGCCGAAGCAGTATTTCGAGAAAATCGACTGTCCATGGAGCAGCCTCTCCAAAAGAGCGGAGTCACTTGAGGCCGGCCGCGAGAAGATCGGGCCAAATGAAGGGCTGCCGTTTGGCTACAACGTCTCCCTGTCCGATATCAAAAGCTGGTCGGCGGCAGCGGATGCGCTGGGCTGCAGCGTGGCCTACCTGATGATGCGCACCGACGAGCCGCGCATGGCGGACGAGGTGGCCGCCGTGCCCCAGGCCTGTACCGGGCAGGCGTCGCTGGCCATGTGGATGCCAGGCGGAACGACGCCGGCAGAGCCGTGTGACGTGGTGGCGGAATTCGACCTGAGCGGCGACGGCGAGCTGACATCCCGCTCGCTCTGCCGGTGGGACGGAGAGTCTTTCCGGTTTGGGAAAGGCGGAGATAAGATCGAGGTGCGTGTCGTCCGGTGGCTGGCGCTGCCGGAGGTGGAAAAGGAGGACAGGAAAGATGATTAACGTGAAGATTGACAAGGGCGCAAGCACCATGACGTTTGCCGGGAGTGGGCTGGAGATCGCTGCCGAGATCGGCGTGATCATTCACGGGCTGTATACGCAGCTGTACCACCGCGCCGGTCCGACGCTGGCGAATGGCTACAAGGGGGTCTTGCTGGATATGCTGGCCCGAGAGGATTCTCCTGTGTGGAATGCGAATCTGGCCAAGGGCGTAGGCCATTCCTTTTATTTGGATGGCGCGGCAGCGGAAGCTATGATGGAGCGCGTGAAGTGCTCTGAGGGGGGGCGGCAGCATGACGAGAGTTGACTTGACCAAGGCGCAGTGCGCCGAGCTGGCCAACTACCTGCGAGGCGTCCTGAACAACGGCATGGGCGCGGGCAGCTTTGACAAGATCGAGATGCTGGTGCTGGCCCGCCGCGCCTTGGCCGCTGCGGAGGAGCTGCCGGAGGTGTCCTCTGTTGCCGTCCGCGCCCCGGTCGCACGGAAACCGCAGCCGGAAGACGCCTCGGCGGTCGGCTCTCCGGCCTCGGAGGCGGCGCAGCTGAAGCGCGACACGCTGGAACGCCTGACGGCCTATCGGCAGAAGGATGGCCTGAACAGTCTGGCGCCGTTGGCAGCGGCCTGCGGCAAGGTGGACGAAAAGGTGATCAGCGCGGAGCTGCTGGCGCGGATGCTGAACCGGGAGCGCTTCCCGGTGGCCATCTGGCGGGAGGTTGCTGCTGCGTTGGACAAGATGGAGCGGAAGAAAGGGGCGGATACGGATGGTAAAGACGACTGATCTGGTGGCTGATCTGAGGGTGTGTCTGCGTGGCGAATGTTCGGCCTGCGGTCACGAGTGCGGTAACGCTGATTGCTTGGACCACATCATGGAGGACGCCGCTGACAAGATTGAGGAGTTGGTGGAGCGCTGCGCCCGGTACGCCGAGGAGATCGCGGTGCTGCGGGAGAAGGTGAATGCGTGATCGTTGTGCGAGTATACTTAAAGTCCGGGCAGCACTTTGATGTCTGTGCTAAAGGTGTTGAATGTAAGTATAACGGTTTGACGGGCGAGCTCACATCCTTCAACTACTCTGGTGCCGTATCGGGAATCCCAGTATATCTCAACTTCGGGGAGGTTGAAGCCGTTGTGCAGCTAAAGGCGCACGGAGGTGGTGATAATGCGAGCGAAGAAGTGTGACCGCTGCGGCGCTGTTTCTGATGTTGAAAAGGAGGGTTTGGGGTGATGGAACGACTGACGAGAAGAAGTGACACCGGACACGCATATTACCCACGCTGCTTTGAAGAACCGTGCAACAGACGGTGCGAAGACTGTCTGTTTGATGAAACGATATGCAAACGCCTTGCCGCCTACGAGGACACGGCGCAGACGCCGGAGGAAGTGTCTGCGCTGGTTAAAGACTGGAGCGACCTTTGCACGATCATCGGAGAGTGCGGCGGCATCGACCGCCTGCGGGAGCTGGCCGAGGCAGACAAGGATGGCCGCGTGGTGGCGCTGCCAGTAAAGCCAGTACTTACGCCGATTCTTTCAGGCATGTTGTACATAATCGAGGACGGAGACATCTATGAAGATGCCCTTTATGAAGCTGTTGTCGGGATGTCGGAAAGTGGGAAGGTGAATGTGGTCTACACGACGCTTTCCGACCAGATAATCTTCGAACAAGCCGACATCGGCAAGACGGTTTTCCTGACACACGAGGAGGCGAAGAAAGCGCTGGAGGCGATGAGGGAGGAGGATGTGACGTGATAGAGAAGAGCAACCTGGTCTGTCCATGGCTCCCGTTTACTTTGGTGAGTGATGACGGCGGACGCGTGATGGCGTTTTCGGACTGTTACGGAAAACGGTGCCCATATTGGGGAATCGTCGACATGGTGAGAGGCGCCGACGGCAAGTCTCAATCCGTTTGGGGGTGCCGCCGCGTGAACGAGGCGCTTTGTAATGAGTGACCGCGAGTTGATCGCCGCGCTGCGGCGGCTGAAGGTGGAGACCGGGAGTCTGGTGTGCGTAGGCTGCGGCTATGAGCACAACTGCGGCATCCATGGGTGCGCAATTCTGCGAAAAACGATCGCATGGATGGAAGAGACGCTGGCAGAGGGCAGGCCCAGCAGCGTCATGGAGTACCGGGATGAGCGCTAAAGTGAACCCGCGGCGGGTACCTCGGACAGAGGCCGACGTGGCGGCCGCCTACACGAAGGGCGTCACCGAGGGCCTGAATCGCGGCATCGAGCTGATGCTGTATGTGTTGATCGACAAGCACGACGCGCCGATGGAGGATGTTCAGCAGCTGGCTGCGGAGCTGAACCACGCCGCTGAGTGCGTGGCGGAGGGGTACGTCACCTGGGCCGGCGTGCGGCGCATGCTGAAGGAATACAACGTGGAGGTGGAGTTGGTATGATGGGCATTGTGGAGTCTGCCGAAGTCCTGAGGGCGTATCTGGATGAGTCTGCCGCGTGCGTCCCGCCTAAGGTCTACGGAGCCATATCCACGGCAGTGCTCGTGATGGATGTTGTGGGCAAAACGATCGATGCGGCGCAGTGTGTCATGGCTGACAGCTTGCAAACGGTTTGCGTGGAGGCTCAAGATGGACGGTGACGGCCGCTGGATCTGCGTGCGGCAGCGCGCCGGCCCGCTGGTGAAGGAGCAGCGGGCCATACGTCCGCGGCTTAGTCAGTATGACAGCCCCTACGAGCGGGCGGAGAAAAATCGGATTCTTCGCCCGCCTCGGGACTCTGGGGTGTGCCGAACGCGCATGGACCGCTTGGAGCTATTGCTGGCGCTCTTTGGCTTTGATGGGTGGAGCTATACACTGACTTTTGACGAGGCGCATCTTCCGCCCTGCTTTGCAGAGGTCCGATTGTGCTGGCGCCGATTGCTTTACCAGATGAAGAAGTGGCATGACGGCGTGACGCCTGACTATGTCTACCTAATCGAGGGGCGCCATGGGGATCATCGGTACCACATGCATCTTACCGTGCGATACAATGACTTCCCGCCCATGATCATGGAAGATCTCTGGAAGCAGGGCTACATCATCTCGTCGCAGCCTTTGCTGCTTGGCGCATTTGACAGCTATCGGCGCACTGCCAGATACTACTGCAAGGAGCGCAGCGACGGCATTGTCATCCCGATCGATGCCAGGACGTGGGTGGCTTCGCGCAGCCTTGCGCGGCAGTTGCCGCCGCCTGAATACTTCCGATCTGATTCGGGGCGCATTGAGATTCCGGATGATTGCCGGGTGTGCGGCCGGTATACGGTGGATAATGGTTTTGGCCACTACCAGTATGGCTGGTACATTGAGCAGGATCCTCTCCATCCGACTGTGATAGACGGGAGGCGTATGCCGCATCAAGGCGGCTTTGGTATGTACTAAATAGTAAATGTAACTTGTGATATAGTTGAATAAATCACGAAAAGGAGGAAAAAGTATTGCGTGCCGAAGGGAATCATGGTAAACTGTTGGCAGTGAAGGACGGTTTTCTCGTCTGCCCGCACTGCCGCTACAAGAAGATGCAGCGTGTGCCGCTCAGGATGACGGCGCGGTGGCTGCCGGTGTGGTGCCCAAAGTGCAAGCACGAGGTCATCGTAGATATCGAACAAGGCCGGAGCTTTGAAAGCCGGAGCCAGTGATCAGCGCGAAGTGCGCGTGGTCGTTGGTTCCGGCTTTTTGTTTTTCTCCGGTACCGTGGATGTGATAGCCCGCGGTGGAGAAGTCGCTCCGGCCCTGCCGGAACTGTAAAACGGAGATCATCCTGCATATCGAGCAAGAGGCCTGAGCGTTGAACGCCGGAGCCCATGAGTAGACACCACACGTTGGTGCTGCGTCATGGTCTCCGGCGTTTTTGTTTTGCCGCGAGGTGATAGCCGCGAGCCGGAACGCCGGAGACGAAGACGGGAGGAGCGCATGGGAATTTCAGCAAGCAGGCTCGCGGAGCTGCGCGGGCTTCTCGAGGCAGGATCGGAGCATGAGTTTTACTCCTGGCCGGAGTGGCGGCGTCTGCGCCGGGAGGTGCTGACGGTCGATAACTGCGAGTGCCAGGAGTGCAAGCGGCGCGGCGTGTACTCCAAGGCCAGTATCGTCCATCACGTCAGGCATCTGCGCGATCGTCCCGACCTGGCACTGTCTGTCTACGATGGCGATTGCCGGCAGCTGGAGGCCGTCTGCAAGCGTTGCCACGAGGAGCTGCATCCGGATAGCCAGCGGCAATACGCGCCGTCTGCGCCGCCTCTTACGCCGGAGCGGTGGGACTGATACCCCCCCTCGAAAAAACGCCCCTTGTGCTTTCGTTGATACTCGAGGGGGTCCAAGACATTCCAGCGATTTCCGCGTCTGCGCGGTGCCGCGCTGCGCGTGGGCGCGAGAATCGCCGGGCAATTCCAGAATAAACTGCGGTTTTGCGGGGCGGGCAGCCCCGGAAGTACTCTTCTCCTTTTCCTCGGTTCGGGCGGCTCGTCCGCCCGTCCCGCAAAGCCGCAGAGCAGACGGTGTCCGATTCGGGGACAGAAAGGAGCGGCGCATGAATGGATATAGACCGCACGGCGAGCTTCAGGGGCCGCCGCCAAACAAGGGAAACTCTTGTTGCCCGGCTCCTGCAAAAAGTGTTCCCGTTCCCCAGGATGAAGCGGACCGATCTGCCGCGCAGAGAAAAAACTATCAGCGCACGAGGGCGTACCGTGATCTGCGGGAGAGCCTGCTGCGGTGCCTGGCGCTGCGGGGCATCGACGAGGGCCTGTACCGGGACAAGGTGCAGGAGTATATGGACTTCTGGGTAAGGCGGCAGGAGCTGCGGGACGACATTGCCCGGCGCGGGCTGACCGTCACGGATGACCGCGGGCGGCTGATGGAGAACCGCAGCGTGTCGCTGGAGATTCAGGTCTCCCGCCAGATGCTGGCGATCTTCACCACGCTTGGCTTTAAGGAGGACGCTCTGGCGGCTGCCGCCCGGGGCGATGACGACGATGAGTTGTGAGATCCCCGCGGAGGTTTTGCGCTATATCGAGATTGTCGAGTCCAATAATCCCCGCGCCTGTCCTGAGCAACACGCGCTGGTGGCGATGATCCGCCGCGTGTTCTCGGAGGAGGACATCTACGTGGACACAGAGCAGCTGCGCCGCTATCTAAGCCTCCTTAAGTATTTCCCCTACGACCGCCTTTTCCCGTGGGAGGAGTTCCTGCTGGCTCTGTGGGACTGTACCTACCGCGCCGATGGGCGGCCCAGATGGAAGAAGCTGCTGTGTATGGTGGGACGCGGCGCCGGCAAGGACGGCTTCATCGCATTCGATGGCGCCTGCTCCCTGTCACCCTACAATCTCGTGAAAAACTACAACGTGGATGTCTGCGCCAACAATGAGGAACAGGCCGTCACGCCGGTGAAGGATCTCTCGGACGCGCTGGAATCTCCCAAGTGGGAGTCGAAGCTCAACCGGCACTACTACCACACCAAGGAGATGGTGCAGGGTCGAAAGAACAAGGGCGTGATGAAGGGCCGCACCAACAACCCCAAAGGGCGGGACGGTATGCGCTCCGGCAAGATCATATTTAACGAAGTCCACGCCTTTGAGAACTACAAAAACTACAAGGTTTTTCTCACCGGCCTGGGAAAGGTGGCCCAGCCGCGCATCGGGATGTTTACATCGAACGGCGATGTGTCCGACGGCCCCCTGGACGATTTCTTGGCCCAGGGAAGGCGGATTCTTTTCGAGAACGAGCCGGAGCCGGAGGGCGGCTATCTCCCGTTCATCTGCTGCCTTGAGAATCTGGAGCAGGTCCACGACCCGGAAAATTGGTTCATGGCGAACCCGTCACTATCCTACCTCCCCCACCTGCGTCAGGAGATCGAAGAGGAATACGCAGACTGGCTGGTCAACCCGGGGCAGAACGGGGATTTCTT
>ERZ1026864.1982-NODE-1982-length-9887-cov-4.990338_pt1 | contig 9887 bp, 6 predicted proteins | sample MGYA00380162_ERZ1026864 | MGnify/ENA primary metagenome ERZ1026864 (study PRJEB33269, sample SAMEA4719798) | human gut metagenome | biome: human-associated habitat; feature: organic feature; material: feces | place: Cameroon | collected 2013-10 ... | reverse complement strand
GCGTCCCCGACCATCATCCGGATCAGCGTTTATTCCGATAACCTTGCGATTTTATGGAGAAGTGTGCAGGACGCCTTCGCGCGCGCCGGCCTGGATGTTCTCCAGGACTACAGCTGTCCGACCGATGCGGCGGGCGCGGGGCTCCTGGTGGATGATCTGTGCCATGCGCTCGCGGGAGAGGCGTCCTGCTTTATTTTCATCGATGATTTCCATCTGCTGACGGATCGGCGGGCCTCGATCTTTCTGTGCATGCTGGCGCATCGTCTGCCGGCCAATGTACATCTGATCGTCGCGAGCCGCGATCGTTTCCTGCCGGCGGCGGAAGCGGTGCGGCTCGGGGCGAAGGTGTACCAGATCGGGACGGAGCAGCTGCGACTCAACCACACGGAGCTCGCGATCTACGCACATCGCTGCGGCACGGATCTCTCGGATGCGGAGGTCGAGACCCTGCTGTACTCGAGTGAGGGCTGGTTCTCGGCGGTGTACCTGAACCTCCGGACATTTTCCGAGCACGGCGTGCTGCCGAGCCGGCACTCCGACATCTACACGACCTTCTCGGAGGCGATGATCGATCCGCTGCCGGAGAAGCAGCAGGCGTTTCTCGCGGTCATGGGCCTCGCGGATGAATTCACGGTCGAGATGGCGCGTTACGTCACGGGCGATGCGGAGGCGGCGCAGATCGTCGCCCTGCTGACTGAGCAGAATTCCTTCGTTACGCGTCTGCCGGATGGGGTGAGCTACCGTTTCCACCATATGATGAAGGAGTGTGCGGAACGTCGCTTCCATAAGATGAGCGAAGCGTCGCAGCAGCTCTACTGGACGCGCTACGGTGCTTGGTACGAAAAAGAAAAGCAGTACATCCACGCCATCGCGGCGTATCGAAAGAGCGAGGACTACGACGCCCTGCTCCGTGTGATCCGCAGCGATGCGGGCATCCTCCTCGCCTCCCTGAAGCCGGCGGATGTCCTGGAGGCACTTGACCGATGCCCGGCGGAGACATTGAAATCCTATCCCTTCGCGCTTCTCGTACTGATGCGGCGCATGTTCACCTGGCGGCAGATCCCGAAGATGATGGAGCTGAAGGCACTGCTGCTCAGCGCCATCGAGGAGCATCCGGAGCTGTCGGAGGAGGAGAGAGGAAATCTGCTCGGCGAGTGCGACCTCATCCTGAGCTTCCTCTGCTACAACGACATCCGCGCGATGAGCCGCCTGCACCGCAGCGCCAGCAGGCAGATGTCGCGGCCGGCGATCAGCATCCAGAACAGCGGCGGCTGGACCTTCGGCTCGCCGTCGGTGCTGATGATGTTCTATCGGGCGCCGGGGGAGCTCGCGCAGGAGCTTTCGGAGATGGACGAGTGCATGCCGCACTACTACCGAATCACGGGGAACCACGGCCAGGGCGCGGAGACCATCATGCGGGCGGAGGCCGCGTACATGCAGGGGCGCTTCACGGATGCGCACATCGAGCTCGAGCGGGCGTACGCGCAGATCGAGGGAAACGGGCAGGTCAACATGGGGCTCTGCTGCGATTTCCTCGCCTGGCGGCTCTCGCTGTTCGCGGACATGGAGGAACGCTACAGCCTGGAGGCGCGCTATGCGGAGCTTCTCCGCTACCATGATGCGTCGTGGATCAATATCTGGACGGCGACGAGCGCCTATTATCACGCGCTGCGGGGCGACGTCAGGCAGATCCCGGAGATTTTCGCACGGCACCGGCTCTCCGACATCAATATGCTGGCGCCGGGCCGGCCGATGATGGAGATGATCGAAAATCAGGTCTACCTCGCGCAGGCGGCCTATGCGAAGATCATCGCCCGGAGCGGCGAGCTGCTGGCGCTGTGTGAGGCCATGCACTACGCCCTCGTCGCGCTGCACATCCGGATCCAGACCGCCATCGCCTACGAGCAGATCGGAAAAACCGAGGAGGCACATAGCTGCCTCGCACGGGCGCTCTCGGACGCAGCGCCGGATGGCTTCGCGATGCCGTTTGTGGAGAACTTCCAGCTGCTCAGGCCAATGCTTTCACGGGAGATCGTCACGCCCCTCATCGAGCAGATTCTCGCGCTGGGGGACGCCGCCACCGCGCGGCATGCGGCGGGCCGACGACCGGCCGTGTTCGAGGTGCTGACCGAGCGTGAGTTCGAGATCGTGCAGCGGATGGCGGAGCGCCTCTCAAACCGCGAAATCGCGGCACAGCTCTTCCTCTCCGAGGGCAGCGTCAAACAGTATGTCAACCAGATCTACGCCAAGCTTCATATCGAAGGCGACACCCGCACGAAACGCGCGCAGCTCGCGAAGCTGCTCGGGCAGAAGACTTAAAAACACCTAACCTTTGGTTAATATTAATTCCTCATGATCCACCGTACAGTAAATGTACGGTGGATTTTCTATTGCAAAGATAGAACGTTCAGGGAGGGGGACCCGGTGGCCGGCAACAGAAGCCATACGTAGAGACCGTGTGAAATCAAGCCGGGTCCCCTTAGCGGCACTTGGGGTTGTCTCTCCTTGGAACCCTCTGTCAACGTCGAGTTTTCATCAAGAAAACTCGGCGATTGCAGAGGGCCTAGTGCCGCTTAGGGTTCCCGGCTTAGATTGAACCGGTCTCGGAGTACTGTGCTTCTGTTGCCGGCTCGCCGGGTCCCCCTTCCTGAACATTCATATGGCAATTTCATTTCGAAGGAAAGGAGGGCACGCACGTGAACCGAAGGTATCTTACGGCGGTTTCCCCGCTCGATGATTATGTGCTGCAGGTCGATTATGTGTCCGGAAGCCGGCTTCTGCTCGACATGAAGCCCTATCTCGACAAGATCCGCTTCCGTCCGCTGGTCGATCCCGCGGTGTGGCGCAGCGCGGTGACGAACGGCATCTTCGTCCGCTTTGGCGATCTAGAACTGAGTCACGACGAGATCCTGACGATGGCGGAGCAGGAGCATTGATACGGAAAAAAAGGTGCATCCGAATAAGGAGCGAAAACAGAGCATGCGGGCACGGTGCATCTGAAAACGAAAAGAACACGATGCATAAGAGAAAGAAAACGGCCCATGTGGAAAAGGAGAGGATTATGAGGAAGAACGGGAAACGATACACAGTCCTTCTAGGGGCACTGCTGACCGCCCTCGCCATCTGCGCATGCGGCGGAGACATTGGCCGCGGGACAGGTGGAGACAGCGAGACCGCTACGGAGACGACGAGCGCATCCCGTGGGATGGGAAAGCTGCTGGAGGACGCGGATTTCGAGGCGGATGTGACGAGCTGGGTGGCGGCGGACGGCGGGCAGCTCCTGCTGAATCTGCCGGAGGGGAGCTACAGCTACCGGACCTGGTACGGGCGCGTCGGCACGGGCAGTCTCGAGCATGACGACGAGGATCTCGTGCTGATCTACGGGGACCTCGACGGCGAAAACGATTATTACCTCCTCGAGGATGAGGGCGGCCTGATGCCGTACCACGTGAACGGGGAGTCCGGCGGCGAGTGGGGCGAGCTGAACGAGCGGCATTTCGACACGGCGACGGAGGAGATGACGGCGTTCGACTGGAGCGTCCTCGATGGCGAGTGGCAGAACGCGCGCGGCTACTCGTATGTCTTCGATACGGCGGCGATGAAGGTCGCGGAGAGTGACCCGATCGGCGTCATGAGCAGCGGCGACATGTACGACAAGGAGGATGGGCGCGGGCTCTTCCTCGGTGGTGCCGAGATCCTCTACCCGTGCCTCAGCGCGGACGGCAACAGCTTCGTGCTCTTCCCGGATGGCGGCGCGGCGCGCGATACGGATGCGCGAAGCACCGGCGTGTTCTACCGGAACGGGGCGATGGCGCAGTACGCGGATCCGGCCAATGCAGGTTTCCGGGAAGCGGATGGCCGTCTCTGGTACAGCGATGGCGTCCACGAGTTTGCGATGCCGGCCGGGTATACCCTGGCGGACGATGGCATGGCCTATGACGAGGCGGGACAGGCGTTTGCGCCGGAGTGGCCGGAGACGCCATATGACCCGGCGGCGGTCTGGGGCACGGACTGGCCGGGCGATGGCCGCGGGGACCTGATCCCGGCGGACCAGGCAGCGGACAGCGCGACGATCCCGGTGCTGATGGGCGGAGCCCTGCCGTTCACCGGGATGGAGACGGTACGCGAGGATAATTATGCGGACGGAACCTACTGCTACGCGGACATCACGGCGGACAGCCTGACCATGCTTGTGAATACGGTGATGACGAAGGACACAGATGCGGAGACTGATGATCTCGAGCAGTACCTCGTCGACTGCGCGCGGAAGCTCGATGAAACGGACATCTACGAGCTGCGCTCGATCACGCAGAACACGACGCTGACAGAGAAATTCTCGTACCCGGTCTATCTCGTAGAGTTCACGACCGGTGCGAACGAAGACACCGTGAAGTGGACCGTCTTTGCGATGGACACCGACCGGTACACCTACCTCTACGGCGTCTGCACGGACATGGACGCCGCAGAAGACATGGACGGCATCGCGCAGGACATCTTCGGGGAATTATACCTCACGGATGACGCGGCATGAACGGCCGACGGCATTGGCCGGAGAACGTGATGACGGAGAAAAGAGGCGCGCGTAGGCATGATGACGCAGAAAAATAATCATCATGCCTATGAATACGCTCGATTTTATAGGCATGGTGTCCTGAAATCGGGACTAACGTGCCTACGGTGTACCCCGAAATATGGACATTTCCGTAGGCATATGATCGTTTTAAAGCGCTTACCATGCCTACGATTGAAATTTCCAGGTTTTCTATCTGTAGGCATGAAGATGATTTTTGCAGTTCAACATGCCTATAGAGGAGGAGAAATTGAGGCCTGGATCAGGAACTGCTGACTGAGGGTGTAGAAAGTGAGGAGACAATGAAAAAGTGGAAGAGAACATACGGGCTGATCTGCATGGCGGCGCTGTGCCTGAGCCTCGGGCTTGTAGCGTGCGGCGGCTCGGAGGAAGCGGTGGAGACGGAGACGCAGGCGGAGGAATCGGTGTTCGCGCAGGCGGAGACGACGCTTTCGCCGGTGGATGACCCGAACGAGGGGCTCGGCGGGGATCTGCTCACCGAGGACGCGGTCAATGATTTCAGCGGCTTCGCGGGCATCTGGCTCGGGGAGGCGAATAACGAATACGATTCCATGGAGATCGATGCGGAGGGCAACTGGTGGCTGTACCTCGCGGGCGAGATCGTGGACGATGGCTATCTCCGCTATGAGCCGGAGTGGGAGGCGACATATGCCTACAGCAACCGCGATGATTCCGGCAGCCGCATCATGATGGAGGATGGCCAGCTCTACAGTGCCGCGCACGGCTATTTCAACCCGGGCGAGGGCATGGAGTACCTCTGGTATCAGGACGGCGGGCAGCTCACGGAGGATGACGAGCCGGCGCAGGACGAGGTGCCGGCGTGGAACGGTCGCCTGGAAGGCAACACGGACCGGCATTCCGACGGCTACTGGAGCTGGGATTCAGACCTCTGTCAGCGCAATGTCTCTGAATTCAAGGGTATATGGTACTACGAGGGGGATCTCGCGGCCGAGACCTATATCGTGATCGACGGCAAGGGCAACTGGAGCTACTACCAGCGCGCACCGGGTGCTGAAGCGGCAGAGATGGACCACGGCTTCCTCGGCTACTCGACGAGCGAAACCAGCACCTACTACGCGGATTCCACCCAGTACGAAGGCGTGTCCTACCGCGTCTTCGAGTTCGACGAGGATGCGCTGGTCTGGGGCGACGAAGGCGTGTATTACCTGATGGAGAAGTGAAGCAGCAGGCATGATGAGGCAGAAAAATGAGTGCCATGCCTACTATTACGATTCATTTTTTAGGCATGATGTCTGAAAACCGGAGTCAGCGTGCCTACGGTGCACCCCGAAATATGGACATTTTCGTAGGCATATGATCGTTTTAAAGCGCTTACCATGCCTATAAGGATGAGAAATTGAGGTCTGGATCAGGAACTGTTGAATGAGCGAGTACTTCATGAGGGAGTGGAAAGTGAGGGGACAATGAAGAAGTGGAAGTGGAAGAAAACATATGGGCTGATCGGCGTGGTGGTGCTGTGCCTCGTGCTCGCGGGCTGTGGCGGCAGTGCGGAGACCACCGACGACACAAAGAGCGAGGATGTCGCGGGGGAGGACTGGCGGACGACCGGGGTGGTGGTCGGCAAGGGCACGATCGTGCGGGACGGGGAGAGCATCACGGTGCTGGCGACGGTGGACCCGATGAGTGCGGCGTTCTTCCGGGACCAGTTCGAGCCGGAGGTGGTCGACAGCGTGAACTTTCCGGAGGAATTTCCGGAGATCGGCGACTGCGGTGTCGACTTCACCTTCGATGATTTCGACGGCGACGGGCAGACGGATGTGGAGCTTTTCCTGCAGCACCCGGACATGACGCACAGCAATCTCGTGTGGTACTGGGACGCGGCGGATGGCTACGTTTATCAGCCGGCGTTGTCCAATGTCTACGTAACGGACGTCGTCACCGAGCCGGAAAATGACGATCTGCTGGCCGATTACATTGGCCTCTGGGAGTACGTGGGCGCGAACAGGTGGCTGCGTGTCCACGACGACGGGACCTGGGAATTCGTGAACGATCAGGACGAGGTCATCGAGTACGGCACGCTGCTCGTGGATGAGGACGGGCTGACGCTGGAGTATGCCGGCAGTGATGAGGTGATGTACCTTGACCGGAGCGAGAGCGGTGAACTTATGGACATCCTCACCGGCGGGGCGCTGCTTCCGGTGGAGGAGATCCGGTCGCAGGCAGCGTACTTCGAGCGGAATGGCCTCGATATCGAGGGGCGCATCGACCAGGGAACCTACCTGCTCGAGGGCGGCGTGTCGAGCTATGTGGGGCTCGGCGAGGGCTACAACCGCGGCGACTGCTACTGGGAGGTGACGAAGAAGTACGATCAGACGCATGACGGCATCCGGGAGCTGCAGTTTGACGCGATCTGCTATATCCCGCAGGGCGCGATCACGGTGTTCCCGCAGGATTACATCACCGTCACGAGCAGCGAGCTGTACGACTACTACACCGGCATGTGGCTGACGGCCGCGACGGCCTACGGCTCCACGGAGCGCGGGGAGAACTACTACCTGCACACGATCAACCGGGATGGCGAGAGCGAGCAGATCGAATTTGCGTACTCCACCGACTGGCAGTACAACGTCGGCGACTGGGCGCAGGTGCTCACGAAGAGCTACGTTGCGTATGTACCGGAGGACTACGACGGCCTCGTGTTCGCCGCGCAGGCGGAGCCGTGGGACTACAAGGACGACGCGAAGCGCATGCAGCTCGACAGCATCGCCCCGGAAGCGGATGTGATGAACCTGCCGACGCTGGCACCGTACAGTAGCCTGTATTTCCGGATCTGCGAGTAAACGGAAGTGACCGCGGGGGCTGACCCCTCTTACGATGCCTTAAGGATTTCGTAATGATTTCTTAATGGGGGTCAGACCCCATAAACTTCAGTTTAGAATCTGTTTAGAAAAATTTAATGGGGTCAGACCCCATAAACTGGAGGAAGGAGAAAAATATGGGAGATGAGAACAGGAAGATGACGGATGCGGAGCTGTCGCGGGCGCTGGGGAAGAGCAGCGGCGGGCGGATGGCCGGGAAGCTGCTGGCGGCGCTCGGCTTCGTGGTCGCGGTGGCGGGCGTCCTGCTCGGTAACTTCGTGGTGATGATTTTCGGCGGCGTGGTGCTCGCGCTCGGGCAGATGCTGCAGGGGAAGGCGCGCGACCAGGTGAACCGACAGACTTTCGAGGGCGTTGCGCCGGACATTCTGGGGGCAATGTTTCAGGATATCAATCAGAACCCGCCCGATCCGAAGCTGCTGTACCAGGGGGATACGAATATTCCGGTGCCGACGCACGACTACTGTCACGGCAGCGGGTATATCCGCGGAACGTACCAGGGAAAAACCGTCGAGCTCTGCACGGTGAAGCTGGTGGATTCTCAGGAGATCCAGCGGGAGGAGACCGGGTTGTGGGAGAAGAACGAGCGCGAGGTCTACCGCGGGCAGTGGATGCTGTGCGAACTCGGGCAGAGCTTCCCGACCTGGCTTACGATCTGGCCGCGCGGGGCCCTCGATAAGGTGTTCAGCGGCCGCGGCATCAAGACGGGGAACGCCGACTTTGACAAGCGCTTCAACCTGACGAGCGGGGAGGAGACGACGGCACTGCTTCTTCTCACGCCGGCGCGCATGGAGCGGATCCTCGCGGTGTCGGAGGCGGCAGGCGGAAAGCTCGCCCTCAATCTGAACACCGACGGGAAGCTCTACATCGCGGTGCACAGCGGACACGGCTTCTTCGACACCGTGAAGGGGAAGGAAGCCCCGGCAGAGCTCCGGGCGCGTTTCGCGCGGGAGATCAAGTGGTTCACCGACACGATTGACGCGTTTTTGCTGAATTAAGAATTTCGTAATGGGGTCAGACCCCATCAACTGTTTTGGGCAAACCGGGGATATGTGTTCGAAATCTGAACATATATCCCCGGTTTGTCTATTGTCTGTCAAGGCGGATTTTCTTAGGATACAGGCATGAGAAGCAGAGTACTGCTCGGATAGGAGGTGAAGATGCAGTGAAAAAACTGAAAGTCGCGCGCTATGGGTATGGGATCATTTCCCTGCTGTTCTGCCTCGCAGCCATCGCGTACTGGCTGTTTCCGGCGGTGGCGCCTTCCGTGGTCTGTGGCGTAAGCGGAGGCATCCTGTTCACCTATGGCATCATCCGGGTGCTGAGCTTCTTTTCGGAGGATCTCTACTGCCTGGCGTTTCGCTATGATCTCGCCTGCGGCCTGCTGCTGATGGTGCTGGGCGTGGTGGTCTGGGTCAATGCTTCGAGCTGTTACCCATATCTCACGCCGGGACTGGGCTGGGTGGCGCTGCTGGACAGCTTCCTGAAGGTACAGATGGCGAAGGAGGCGAAGGATTTCGGTCTGAAGCAGTGGTACATCCTGCTGATCTTCGCGATCCTGACGGCGTTCTGCAGCTTTCTTCTGGTGATCAAGGGCTCGCCGGGACCGAGGATGGCGACGGTCATGACAGGCTGCACCCTGCTGCTGGAAGGCGTCATGAATCTGGTGACCGTGAAGCTGACCGTAAAAGATCGGAAGAGGAGTACCTACATCGATGAAGAAAACATGTAGGCACGGAAAGAATGTTTTCGGATGACGAAAGCATCCTGAAGTGATGCAGGCGTTCCCGGATGACGAAAACATCCTGGAGTGATGCAGGCGTTCCCGGATGACGAAAGCATCCTAAAGTGATGAAGGTGTTCCCGGATGAAGAAACCATCCTGGAGTGAAAATAAAGTGCGTTCATGGAGATCGAAATCCGGAACGAAAAAGGAGAAGACGATGAGTGTTGCAAATACGATTAAGAAATTGGGTCTCGAGCAGGCGTTTGATTATCTGTATAAGGACCCGGAGCATAATATGCTGAAGCTGATGGACTGGGCAGACAAGTTTGCGGCTGGAGAATTCAAGCCACAGCGGAAGGCGATTCGCGAGGCGATGGAAAAACCGGAGCATTCGTATCATGACTACATCCTGCATATCGTCCGAGACATTGACCCAGAGGTGATGAAGACGCTGGCCGTGAATTTCTTCATCCATGCGAGTCTCGAAGGCTGGCCGAAGCAGGAGGAGAACCGGAAGAAGTACAACTGCAATATCCCGTGGACGATCCTGCTGGACCCGACCTCGGCGTGCAACCTGCACTGTACCGGCTGCTGGGCGGCCGAGTATGGCAACAAGCTGAACCTGAGCTTCGATGAGATCGACAGCATTATCCGCCAGGGCAAGGAGCTCGGTGTCTACATGTACATCTACACCGGCGGCGAGCCACTGGTACGTAAGAAGGACCTGATCCGTC
>ERZ1026864.1978-NODE-1978-length-9899-cov-11.047643_pt1 | contig 9899 bp, 10 predicted proteins | sample MGYA00380162_ERZ1026864 | MGnify/ENA primary metagenome ERZ1026864 (study PRJEB33269, sample SAMEA4719798) | human gut metagenome | biome: human-associated habitat; feature: organic feature; material: feces | place: Cameroon | collected 2013-10 ... | reverse complement strand
CAGCTGGACCAGCTGGATGCCTTTGCGCAGATCCTGGTGGACTACAACCAGAAGGTCAATCTGACCGCCATCACCGACCCGGAGGGCATTGAGGACAAGCACTTCCTCGACAGCCTGCTGTTTGCCAGCCAGCCCGAGGTGGCAGGGAAGATGGTGGACGTGGGTGCCGGTGCCGGATTCCCGGGCATCGTGACAAAGATCTACAAGCCTGAGCTGGAGCTGACCCTGATGGAGCCCACCGGCAAGCGGGTGGAGTTCTTGAAGTATGCCTGCGCTCAGCTGGGCCTGACCGGGGTGGAGTTTGCCAAGGAGCGCGCCGAGGAAGCCGCCCGCAAAGCATGGCGGGAGCAGTTTGATCTGGCCTCTGCCCGTGCGGTGGCGGCTCTGCCCATGCTGGCCGAGTACTGTCTGCCGCTGGTCAAGGTGGGTGGCAGCTTCCTTGCCATGAAGGGCGCTTCCGGCGAGGAGGAACTGGCCGCTGCCCGCAGTGCCATCCGGAAGCTGGGTGGAGAGTATAAGGAGACCCGCACCCTGCATCTGCCGGGCGGCGATACCCGCACCCTCATCCTCTGCAAAAAGATTTCGCAAACTCCGACAGCCTACCCCAGAAACGGTGGAAAGATTGCAAAGTCTCCGCTGAAATAACGCAAAACCGCAAGATAAATGCCAAGCCCTGCCGAACGATTCTTCTGGCAGGGCTTTTTGATTTCTGGTACACTGGAACTGCAATGAGTGAGTTTTCCACAGTTTCCCGGGAAACAGTGGAAAACTGTGTCACATTTCAGCGAAAGGGGAAAGAATCATGTTTGAATGGAAGAAATCTGCCGGAAAGATCTACACCCTGCCTGTGGAAAGCATCCGTCCCTCGCCGTTTCAGGCTCGGACTGTTTTTGATGAAAAGGAGCTGGCAGGGCTGGCCCAGAGCATCCGGGAAAACGGCCTGCTGCAGCCCATCTCGGTGCGGAAGGTCGAGGGTGGTTACGAGCTGGTGGCAGGGGAGCGGCGGCTCCGCGCCTGCAAGCTGGCCAAGATGGAGACCATCCCGGCCATCCTCTGTGACTGCGGCGACCAGCGGACTGCGGCGCTGGGTCTGCTGGAAAACATCCAGCGGGAAGACCTGAACCCCTTTGAGCAGGCACAGGGGCTGCGGGATGTGATCGCTCTTTGGGACTGTACCCAGGCCGAGGCGGCCAAGCGGCTGGGCATGGCACAGCCCACCCTTGCCAACAAGCTGCGGCTGCTGCAGCTGACCACCGACCAAAGGCAGTTCGTGTTGGACAATGGCCTGACCGAGCGCCACGCCCGGGCTGTCCTGCGCCTGCCCGAGAACCGGCGGAGCGAAGCCCTTATCACCATTGCCAAGCGGCGGATGAATGCCCGGCAGACCGACTGTACATTGAGCAGGTGCTCAATGCCGCTGCCCCGGGCAGACACCGCATCTCCATGGTCAAGGATGTGCGCATCTTTGTCAACACCATCGATCATGCCATCCGGCTGATGACGGACAACGGTGTGCCAGCAACGGCCCACAGGGAAGAGCGGGACGGCTATATCGAATACACGGTGCGCATTCCAACCGCAGCCGCGCAAAGATAAAACGCATCGCAATTTTCACAAAAAATGCAATTCCACAGGTTTTTACGCAAAATAATCAGGAAACAGGTTCAAAAAGCCGCGCTGATGTGCTATACTAGTCTTTAAAGGGGCTTTGCTGGTGGGAAAACAGCGGGGCCCGGCCTCGAATGTTCCACGTGGAACAAATAATTTTCCCGGGAGGAAACAAAGAGCGTGGCTAAAATCGTTGCAATTGCAAACCAAAAAGGCGGCGTGGGCAAGACCACCACGGCCGTGAACCTTTCGTCCTGCGTTGCGGCTCTGGGCAAAAAGACGCTCATCGTCGATCTGGACCCGCAGGGCAATACCACCACCGGTTACGGCATTCCCAAGCGGAGTGTCGATGTGGGTACTTATGAGCTGCTGATCGGTGAGGCGGAGGCAAAGGATGCCATCCGCAAGACCGAGTTCCGCACCGATGTCATCGGTTCCAACACCCGGCTTGCGGGTGCGGGTCTGGAAATGATCGATCTGCCGGGCCGCGAAAGCCGCCTGCGCAAGGCGCTGGCCTCGGTGCAGAAGGACTACGACTTCATCTTTGTGGACTGCCCGCCCAGCCTGGATCTGCTCACCCTGAACGGTCTGTGCGCCTGCGACAGCGTGCTTATCCCCATCCAGTGTGAGTATTACGCACTGGATGGCCTGTCGGAGCTCATCAGCACCCTCAAGACCATCCGCAAGAAGTACAACCCCTATCTGGACATCGAGGGTGTGGTGTTCACCATGTTCTCCGGGCGGTTCAACCTGACGCTGCAGGTGGTGGATCAGGTCAAAAAGTATTTTGGCACCAAGGTCTACAAGACCACCATCCCGCGCACCATCCGGATCTCGGAAGCGCCCAGCTACGGCCAGCCCATCAATTTCTATGAGCCCAAGGGCAAGGGCAGCGAGGCCTATATGGATCTCGCCATTGAGTTCGTAAAGAACAACCGCCCGCATGAACCGGCACGCCGCCGCACAAAAGGGAACAGTGCCCCCGCCGAGCAGAAAAGCGCACTGGAACAAGTGAAGCAGGGGGAAGCGTAACCTATGGCAAAAAAAAGAGGAGGACTGGGCCGGGGCCTGGAAAGTCTGTTTGAGGACACAGCCCCCAGTTTTGAGTCCGATAACCGGATCGAGACACTGCCCCTGCGGGAGATCGAGCCGGACCCGGCCCAGCCCCGCAAGACCTTTGATGAGGAAACGCTGGCAGAGCTGGCGGCCAGCATCTCAGAGCACGGTTTGCTGCAGCCCATCGCGGTGCGGCCCCACGGGGTAGACCGCTATCTCATCGTGGCCGGTGAGCGCCGTTGGCGTGCCTGCCGGATGGCGGGCCTGACCGAGGCACCCGTCGTTGTGAAGGATGTCACGGATGAGCAGGCCATGGAGCTGGCGCTGGTGGAAAACCTTCAGCGCGAGGATCTGGACCCGGTGGAAGAAGCACTGGGCATCCGGGAGCTGATGACCCGCTGTGACCTGACCCAGGAGCAGGCTGCCCGCAAACTGGGCAAGAGCCGCAGTGCGCTGGCCAACAGCCTGCGTCTGCTCAACCTGCCCGAAACGGTGCTGGAGCTGCTGAAGGGCGGTTTCCTCACCACGGGCCACGCAAAGGTGGTGCTGGGCCTGCCCACCCCGGAGCTGCAGGAGCAGGCGGCACAGATCATTGCCGACCATGAGCTGAACGTCCGGCAGGCAGAGGCCCTGTGCAAAAAGCTGGCCAAGCCCCCAAAAGAGCCTGTGGAGCCCGCCCCGCGCGGCACCCTGCCTGTGGAGGTGGAGGAGAGCCTGAAGCAGGCACTGGGCAGTGAGGTCAATGTGGCCTACCACGACGGCAAGGGCAAGCTGACCGTCCACTTCTACTCGGATGAGCAGCTGAAGGCTTTTGCAAACTTATTAGGGCAATATCAGGTTGAGGATTAAACCTCTCCGTCATTGTTGTTGCCCAGTAGGAGAGGCCTTGGCAGCCGATGGAAGCTTTTCGTATACGCCCGACTGAGAGGTTGTACGAAGGCAAGCCTGCCCGAGAAGAAAAACATAGCGATCTAAGGCGCACGCCGCCTTTGAACGGCATGGGAACGGGCTTACCCGCCCCATGCGAACCGAAATAGAGTAAGGAGAGTAAATCATGCTTGATATCAAATTTGTCCGTGACAACCCGGATGCTGTCAAGGAAAACATCAAGAAGAAGTTCCAGGATGCCAAGCTCCCTCTGGTGGATGAAGTCATCGAGAAGGACGCAAAGTACCGCGAGTGCCTGAAGGAAGTTGAGAGCCTGAAGGCCGCCCGCAACAAGCTGAGCAAGGCCAACGGCCCCCTGTTCGGTCAGCTGAAGAAGTGCACCGACGAGGCCCAGAAGGCCCAGCTGCAGGCACAGATCGATGCCAACAACGCCGCCGTCAAGGCTGACGCGGACAAGATGGCAGAGCTGGAAGCCGAGGAAGCCAAGCTGGCTGACCGCATCCAGGAGATCATGTACACCATCCCCCAGATGATCGACCCCAGTGTGCCCATCGGCCCCGATGACACCTACAACGTGGAGGCTCAGCGCTTTGGCGAGCCTGTGGTGCCCGATTTCCCCATCCCGTACCACACCGAGATCATGGAGAGCTTTGACGGCATCGATATGGACGCTGCTGGCCGCGTTGCCGGCAATGGCTTCTACTACCTGCTGGGCAACATTGCCCGCCTGCATGAGGCTGTGCTGGCTTATGCCCGCGACTTTATGATCGACAAGGGCTTCACCTATGTCATTCCTCCCTTTATGATGCACGGCAACGTGGTGCAGGGCGTGATGTCCTTCCCCGAAATGGATGCCATGATGTACAAGATCGAGGGCGAGGATCTGTACCTGATCGGTACCAGTGAGCACACCATGATCGGCCGCTTCATTGACCAGACCCTGGACGAGGCTACTCTGCCTCTGACCCTGACCTCCTACAGCCCCTGCTTCCGCAAGGAGAAGGGTGCACACGGCATCGAGGAGCGCGGCATCTACCGCATCCACCAGTTCGAGAAGCAGGAGATGATCGTGGTCTGCCGCCCCGAGGAGAGCGCCGACTGGTACGAGAAGCTGTGGCAGATGTCCGTGGAGCTGTTCCGCAGCATGGAGATCCCCGTGCGCCAGCTGAACTGCTGCTCCGGCGATCTGGCTGACCTGAAGGTCAAGAGCTGCGATATCGAAGCATGGAGCCCCCGCCAGCAGAAGTACTTCGAGGTCTGCTCCTGCTCCAATCTGGGTGACGCACAGGCACGCCGCCTGCACATCCGCATCAAGGGCAAGGACGGCAAGACCTATCTGGCCCACACCCTGAACAACACCTGCGTGGCTCCTCCGCGTATGCTGATCGCCTTCCTGGAGAACCATCTGCAGGCCGATGGCTCCGTGACCATCCCCAAGGTGCTGCAGCCCTACATGGGCGGCCTGGAAGTTATGGTTCCCACCCACAAGAAGGGCTGAGCCTGAGCTTTTCCACAAAGCACTCATAAAATGTTGAAAACCCCGCCGTCCGCGTGATGCAGACGACGGGGTTTTGTTGTGTAGAAAAAACAAAAAGAAAAAAGCTCCTGATTTTTCAATCAGAAGCTTTTTGGTGACCCGTACGGGAATCGAACCCATGTTACAGCCGTGAAAGGGCCGTGTCTTAACCGCTTGACCAACGGGCCTTACAAATACAGAGCTTCGCTAAAACCTCCGACTTTCATCGTCCACTACTGCGGACGACCGTCCCCCTTATCTTAGCGAAACTCTGTAACGTGGTAGCGGTAACTGGATTTGAACCGGTGACACTTCGGGTATGAACCGAATGCTCTAGCCAACTGAGCTATACCGCCATATTTATTTTGTGCACTTGAACAGTGCTTTATTATTATATCCAATCGACCGCGATTTGTCAACAATTATTTCGCAAAAATTCAAAAATTTCTGAAATATCTCCTTTCATGGCGTAAAAAAGACGCTGTAACAGAAAAAACGTTACAGCGTTTTGCATAAATCATTCCCGATATTTCTCCATCATTTCCTTGAACAGCACAGCCGGAGAGGGCGGCGTGTAGGTAATGGCGTTGGCACCCGCCGCAATGGTGGCGGAAATGCTCTCGCCGGTCTTGCCGCCGCTGGCGATGATGGGCACATCCGGGAACTGCTCCCGGATCTTTGCCACCACCCGGGGCGTGTCGGTGCTGCAGGCCACATTCAGGATGGATGCCCCGGAATCAATGCGGCTCTGGATGTTGGTGTCCTCTTTTGTCACTGTGATGATGACCGGGATGTCCACCACCCGCGAGACCGCCAGCAGGTTCAGGTCAGAGATGGGGGAATTGAGCACCACGCCCATGGCACCCTGGCTCTCCACGTCGCGGGCAAGGTTCAGGGTGCGCACGCCATGGGTGGTGCCGCCGCCCACACCGCAGAACACCGGGATGTAGGATGCCTTGATGATGGCATCGCTGATGGCCTGTTGTGGCGTGAAAGGATAGACCGCGAACACCGCGTCCGCGTCGCAGTTGCGGATGATGGCAAGGTCGGTGGTGAATACAAAGCTCTTCAGCCGCCGCCCGTTGATGACGATGCCGCTGGCGGCATACACCTCCTGGGGCATTTTCAGGATGTTGTGGCGCAGGCGGCTCTCTACGTTGGGGGAAGTTTTCTTTTCAGCTGCCATGGGCAAGTCCTCCGTTTCTCAATTGTTTCAAATAGGAACTATATTATAGAAAAACAGGGGAGTTTATGCAAGAAACATCCTGTGAACAGTCTGCAAATAAAAATCGACCCTCTCCGTCCGTGCTTCACAGCACCGGAGAGGGTCGTTCCTTTAATGTGTTCTAACGTATTCTAAAATATCCTCAGGCACGCTGGCCAGTGCATCGGCTCCGGCAGCAGTCAGCTCTGCGCGGCCCCGGAAGCCCCACAGCGCCCCCATGGCAGGCAGACCGGCATTGTGCCCGGTCAGGATATCTACATCGCTGTCGCCCACAAACAGGGTGCTGGCAGGGTCTGCGTGCAGGTCCTGCATCAGGCTGTAAACACCGGTGGGGTCGGGCTTGGTGGGCACGCCCGGGCGGTTGCCCCGCACCAGAACAAACCGACCTGCCCCGAAATAATGCTCGATGATCTTGCCGCACAGCGGGTCAGCCTTGTTGGAGAACACCGCGCACTGCACGCCCGCGGTGTTCAGCGCGTCAATAAGGGCAGCAATGCCCGGGTAAGGCGCGGTCTTGTCCTCCTTGTGGGCATCGTATCGGGCGGTAAACTCCGCCAGCGTAGCGGCCAGCTGCTCCGGTGTGCGGGCTTCGGCGGGCGAAAACCGCTCCACGAGCTTCGGGATGCCGTTGCCCACCATGTGCTTGAACTGCTCCACCGTAAACTCCGGCCACCCATGCTGTGCACACACCCAGTTGCCTGCATCGGCCAGGTCGTCGATGGTGTTCAGCAAAGTGCCGTCCAAATCAAATAATACCGTATGAATCATAACAATTTTACTTCCCCTAAGAACAAATAGCTTTATCTTTATGCCAAGGGCTCCCCTTATTGGGGGAGCTGTCGCCGATCGGCGGCTGAGAGGTTTAATTCGTTTCCATAAATCTGAAAAATTTCTCCGCATCCCGCAGCGGCACGCTCCTCACCTTGAGTTTTACCCAGCCGGGAAAGGTCAGGGTCAGGTTGGTGCGGCCCACACTGGCAGCCCAGGGGCTTTGTGCTGCGGTCAGGCAGACATCCGGGTGAAACACACAGATGCAGTGCAGGTAGAGCCCCTGCTGCCGCCGCAGGGTCATGCGGCCCTCCCGCAGCCAGAGACCCTCCCGCCGGTAGCCGGCCGCGGCCCCGGCCAGCAGTGCCCCAAAGAAGAAGGTGGGGATGAGCAGGGTCACGGTCAGCTGGGGCAGCACTGTGGCCGAGACCAGCGTCAGCAGGAGGCAGAGGGCAAAGGGAATGCCTGCCGGTGCAAAAAAGATGAGACTGCGCTGCTCGGTGCGGGCCAGCAGGTCGGGCGGCATCCGGAACTCCGGCAGCAGCTCCCGGAACAATGCTTCCTCGCCGCTGCGGTAGACGAACAGCGGCAGCTCGGGGGAGCAGCCGCCTGCCGTTACAAAGACCGGCCAGCGTTTCATCAGCCAGGCGGCGGGGGAGATGCGGACATCTGCAAAGCTGATCTCGCTTGTCCGCACCCGGCACTCGAAGTGCCCCAGCCAGCCGCCCCTGCTGCCGATCTGGTCGGCTGTGTGCCAGACAGTGTAGTGCACGGTCTGGGCAAAGCTGCGCATCAGGCTGGCCCCCAGCAGAAAGCCAGCAGCCGCCAGCAGCCACGCCGCGCCTGCAGGGAGCCACCGCGCCGCGAAGCGGGCCAGAAAGCTCACCTGGATCTGGGCAAAAACGGCAGGGTTCCAGTCCGGAACATCCCGGGTCTGGCGCACAGCCAGCACGAACAGGGCCAGCGTGGAGAGGCCGTTGGCCCCCAGAAAACCCAGCGCCGCCCGCTCCCCTCCGGCGGGCCGGTGCAGGGCAGGCTTTACCAGAGGCATCAGCTGGTCTGCCACCGCCTCGGCATCGGCTTTGGGCAGGCAGACCGAAAGGGTGTGCTTTTGCGCCGCGCCCACCGGGTAAAGGGTCAGGCGGCTTGCCCCGGCCATCCGGTAGAGCAGGGGCCGGTCGATGGTCAATGCAGCCAGCATCTCGCCCCGCAGGGCACGATCCAGCCGGATGCCCAGCCGCCAGTGCAGATGAAAGGCTCCGGTGTCGTCCAGGCTCCAGCTGCTCACATGCAGGATGCCCCAGCTCACGGCGCAGAGCAGAAGGAACAGCAGCGCATCCTGCCGCAGAGCCGTGTGCAGGGCTGTCCAGTTCCGCTCAAACAGCACCTGGACCAGCGGCAGCAGATAGACCACCAACGTCTTGCGCAGAAACCGCAGAACGGTAAAGGGGTGCAGGCGGCGCTCGTTCATCGGATCTCCTCCGCAAGGGCATGGGTGAGGGCAGCGGCCTGCTCTGCCGGGACCGCCGGTAAAATAAGCCGTGTGCCCGGTGCCGTGATGACGACCACCGATACCCCTGCCAGCCGGAGCAGCGGCGTGCGCAGCCGGAACAGCCCTGTTACGGCCCTGCGGCGGACTGCCCGCCGCAGCGGGAAGACGATGCCGGAGTACACCGTCAGGGTCTCCGCGCCCAGCGCGGCGGCATAGCTGCAGGCGCGCTGGTACACCACCGCCACCAGTGCGGCCCAGAGCAGGCAGAACACCACCCCGGCGGGCAGGCTCTGCCAGAACACAAAGGGAGCCGCCAACAGGCCCGGGATGGCGGCCCAGCAGCAGAGCACAGCCCGGCCCCGGGGCGGGATGATGAGCGCCGTGCGGCGCAGCTCCCGCTCCGTCACTTGCTGTTCAGCTCCCAGGCATCGGTCAGCAGGTGCAGGGTATCGTCCTGCGTCAGCACCAGGATGCGGTCCCAGGGCAGCAGAACGGTGTTGCCGTGGGGGATGATGAACTCGGTGTCGCGGGTGATGCTGACCAGAATGGCATCACCGGGAATGGGCACATCCATGATGGCCTTGCCCGCAAACTTGAAGTTCTCGGGCAGCAGGATCTCGTTCAGGCTGGCTGTGCCGCCGCCCAGGCTGAGCAGCTGGCGGATGGTATCCGTCTCGATCTCCCGCTCCAGAATGTGGCTCAGGTTGTCGGTGCCGCAGACCACGGTGTCCACGCCTAAGGTGTGCAGCAGCTCCCGGTTCTTCGGGTTGGAGGCCCGGGCCACGGTGCGGTCCACGCCGAACTCCCGCTTGGCGATCTGACAGGCTACGAGGTTGTCCTCGTCCGAGCCGGTCACGGCCACAAAGGCGTTGCAGCTGCCAACATCGGCGGTGCGCAGGGTGTCCACGCTGATGGAATCGCCGCAGATCACGGGAATGTCCAGCGAATCTGCCAGCATCCGGCACTGGGCCTCGATGGGTTCAATGATGACCACCGAATGGTGGTTCGTCAGCAGGCTCTGGGCCAGATACCGCCCAACACGCCCGCCGCCCGCAATACAAACTTTCATATAAAAACCTCATAATACTTAAAGTATATAGAAACTTTGCCTGAACCAGCTCTTGGCTCCCCCTTTGGGGGAGCTGGCAAAGCCGTCAGGCTTTGACTGAGAGGGTGAGCCAGTTTCCATTATTTCGCCAGCGCACGGAACACGGCCTGCTCTGTCAGGATGGTGGGGCAGATCGTGTCCAGTTCGTAGGTCTTGTGGTAGAGCACCTGCAAATGCGGGTCGGAGACGCGGCAGATGACCTTTTCGCGCCGGAAGATGTTCTTTGCGATCTGTGCAG
>ERZ1026864.1975-NODE-1975-length-9906-cov-5.478733_pt1 | contig 9906 bp, 14 predicted proteins | sample MGYA00380162_ERZ1026864 | MGnify/ENA primary metagenome ERZ1026864 (study PRJEB33269, sample SAMEA4719798) | human gut metagenome | biome: human-associated habitat; feature: organic feature; material: feces | place: Cameroon | collected 2013-10 ... | reverse complement strand
GTTGCTCGAAAGCCGCAGGCAAACATGCGTGGGTAAAAAAGCCCCGAAGGATGGACGGGGCTGTCGCAAGGTCGACTAATCGTTTTTGCACATGTCAGGCTGTCGCCAGGAAAGAAGCACGCTGGATTTCCTGCTGGGCTACTTTGTTCGCCTCCAGTAGTGCCTGTTCCAGCTCTCCTTCCGGCCAGATGATCTGCTTTGCCATCCACCCTCTCCCACTCTGGCGACGCACACTCATTACGTAACGTGTGCGGGAGCCATTGTCGAACGAGACAAGTGTCTCTTTAAACAGGCGAATGGCAGTGCCGTTGGCGATGATATCGAGCAGGGTCAGCTGGCTCAGAACCGCTGGCTTCTCTTTACGTAGCTGGCCCGCGCTCAGTTTGGTGATCATCGCGTTATTCATAACTATCTCCGTAAACAACTTGTTTTCCTGTTGGTGTAAATAATACAGAGCTGAAAACGGGATAGAATCACTCTATTTAGGGTGTACTCCATGAATAGGTGACTTCGCTATTGTTGGCGACACATGGAAAGGGGGCTTCAAAAATCCAGCCTTCTTCATCCAACTCTTTGTACATAAGGAGATCATGCTTCATCAGGTATTCATTAAAATGATAGTTGTCTCCGTCAGTCCCTTTCTTGTGCCATACGATTTCATCACCTTTTAACTGAACAAGCGCAATGATGTCTTCCTCGACCTCCGGCGTTGGCTGGCGGTCTTCCAGATCGCGAATGACGAAACAGATTAAGAAACAGTCCCCGGTGTCAGGGTTACTTGTGGCGTAGTAGTGCATTTTTCCTCCAATTTTTGGTTTGACCTCCAGTCTATTCGTTGTTGCATATAGACAGTTCATTTTTTTTGGCCACCGTCCTGGTGGCCTCACTCTTAATCTTCGTCGTCCGGGAACTCGATGTATACCGCGTCCACCAGCTCCCGCTGTTCATCTTCACTGAGCAGGTGCCAGATCTCCTTCCCTTTGGGTGATTCCCCTTCAACCGGGACGAACGACCACAACTTGCGGTACAACTCCGGCCCCACAGCATCCAGACACTCAGCCAGGGAATCCACGCTCCACACCTCAACCAAGACTGGCATCTTAATTTCATTCCCTGGGCAATCGTCAGAGGTGCAAACAGTAGTGTCGTCATACTCGCGACCACAGTGCTGGCAAATGAAAATGGTCATGTGCATATCTCCGATAAATAAACATGTTGTTTTCTTGTTGGTGTTATTATCGCAATAAGAAAACGGTGAAAAAGAATTCCTTAAAGGCTGATGTGCTTGTGCCGATTTATTGATATGTATGTATCTGGCTAACTCAGAGGGAATGTGATGAACAATAAAGACTACGCAGACGGGTACTTCAGTATCGACGCCGAGAGGGGCGAGTTGGTACATGGCGGCATTACTGTCGGACGCGTCATTTTGGTTAACGGTCAGATTTACACAGAGCTGGACGATACCAGTTCAAACGCACCTGTCGTCTCCGGCCCCTTCGGGACAAGAGAAGAGGCGCTCGATGATTTGTGGGACAACAGGGACGATGCGAATCAGGGCAGTGAGATTTTCGAATAAACGTCCTCGGCGATTTCACCACCAAAACCCGTAACCCTTTACACTAGATCTGGCTTCCCGACATGAGCGTGCGAAGCTGATCTGGTCTCAACGCTCAACTGCGGGATTCACCAATTCCCGCACTCTTCAGGTGAATGAGGAATAAGGCATACTCCCGCAGCCGTCCCTCGCTCTGTGCCGGGATGTACCCGTTTCCCGACCGGCAGCCAGCCTTTCCCCGGTTCGTATAGCGGGAGTCCCACCGTTTCCCTGAAAACCTCCAGCCTTTCCCTGCGGCGACGCTCCCGTTCCTGAAAAGAGACATGACCTTTTCTCTGGATGGCCCGAAGGCTGACCGAAGGGGTGGATAGGGGCGTTACGGGGGATGAAAACTATGGCTTGAATTTCTACGGAGAAAGTAGCGATACCCCTCTCCCCCTTCTCACTTATACCTCCTACTAATTTTCACTCTTATGGGGGCATAAACCTTCCCCCTGATAACGCTCTATACGGCGAGTATTCCTTTGGGTGAAATGGGCGGTTTGTTCTCTCTACCGGTGTATGTGGTTTCGTTGTTCTTGAGGAGGTTCTTCACTGTGTTTTCGTCTGGGGTGTTCTCGTCGTTTTGGTGAGTGTTCTTCTCCGTGTATTGAGTAATGGCAGGTGCGCTTTTCTCTTCGTTTACGTGAAATGGTGGAAGTGTGGGTAATGGCAGTAGGGGGCTTTAGTTGTTCTCCGCATATGAAGTAATGGCGTTCCCTGCTATTCAGGAATTTGCGTTCTCTTCCGGGGTAATGGCGGGTAAGCAATATTACGACGGTTACTGTTCTGGTCTGGGCTTGTCCGGGGTTTTGTTCTGACTGTTCTTCTCCGTGTATTGGGTAAAGGCGTGTAGAGGTTTGCGTGCGCGAGCTGCGTTCTCGGTAGCCTGGGAAGATTAGGTGGGTGCTTTGTAGCCTGGGGCAAAGAGGTGGGTCTTTTCGGTAGCCTGACGTAAGGAGGTTGGTGTTTGTAAGTTTACCCAGGGTCTTTTCTCAGATCGGTATGCATTGATAAAATCACGTGCGTCTAATTAATTTGCTCTTTTGTTATGCGTGATATCTATCCTGTCGTTGTCATTTTACCCTTCATCCTGTCCATCCTGCTGTTCATCATCGATCTGCTCGTGGTTTTGTTTGCAACCCCCGCAGTCAGATTCGGTGAGTTTATAGTTCTGCTTAACCTGACAGCTGTCGTTTACTGGTTCTTCGTAAATCTGTTCAACCGTCTTCGTGAGGTTTTTAAATAAGGCGTTCATTGTTTTCTTATCTGTCAAAACAACTTATTTAAACAATCAATATAACGCAACTGGAGCGTTTCTGAGCGTGTCTGTTTTTGGGTGGTGTCACGAGTCGTTTTTGGCGTTTTGGTCGCAGAGAGATGGATTCTGGTGCGCAGGATTTTGGGTATAAGAGATGGCGTGAGAAAACATCAACTTTTTAGACCAAATCAGGGGAAAGCGTTGACTTTACGTTGATGTGTTATTTATTTGTTTTCTTATGGGTGTAATTGGCTTAAATGCCTTGTCACGCCTGGGCTGGGGTAGGTTGGAGGGGTGGGGAAAGTGGCGATCAACGGACTCTTATAGAAATCCTCAATTTGTGACCGCCAATGTCAACGGGTTGATTTGTCTACTTATCGTTGTCAGTTCTCGAAATGAACAGGGTCAACGTAGTGGCGCTCGCCGCTTTTGCCATTGCATAGCACTGTAACTTTCGCTTTCTCGCTCCAAGCTGAGTAGAGAAAGTTACCATCCGGTTGAACATGGTAACGAGAGAAGTAGACGCCACCGACTGAGGCGTCGTACATGTTCTTATCCTTTTCGCTTTGACCAAGCGGTAAGGAAATAACAGCATTCCCGTTAGGAGAAACGATTTTGAATTTGTTCCCTATATCCATAACAACGTTATAGCCTGGTAGCCGTTGGTATGTTTCCGGATCTATTTTCGTGCATCGTGGGTACACGACAGTGTTAGGCTCCTCAACTGATACGGCATTAGCAGAAACCGCCCAAAATATCAGTGCCACTGGTGCATATTTCATTTATCCCTTACCTCACCATGTCCAACTTTCCAGACCATCGACTATATCAGCGTCACAGTCGAAATGTACCGCGTCAAAACCGGCATCCAGTATCTTCTGAATGTTCTCGATAGTTTGCCATGTGACGCCATACTCACGCAGCTCTTCTTTCCAGTCATTCCCTCGCATTCCAGCACGAACAATCCAGCCATACTGTGTACCGTGTACCCAATTCAACCCGCGATCGGTAAGTGGGTCGAAGCAGGCAATGGGTAGCCGTTCTGAATCCGCTGCCGTTATGTGGGCGGTGCTGATCACTGCCGTTTTGTAGACTTCCGTGAGCTTCAACATACTAACTCCTTAAACAATTTGTTTTCTTATTGGTGTTATTATCTCAAATAACGAAAGGCAGAAAACAAGATGTTTAAGGGATGACTAGGTGAGTTTAAAGTCATCTATGTCGTCCACAAACTCCATATGTCTGGCTTCAACACTAGACAGTCTGATCAGATATGCAAGCCCGTAACTAAGTGAAGTGGGTTGTTCCAGCACAAACTCGAACCCGTCCTCATGCGTTTTACCAAGCCAGAATCCACCGCCGTATTCTTTTTTACGTTGGAAGAAAACGAACTGTCCAGGTATTAAGTGTTTGAGCACTTCTCCCCTGTAGACGATCACATATTTGGAATTTTTACTGCCCATTGATCACACCTCAAAAACTGTACATTTATACAGTATAGTTTGAAATGGGGCAGGTCAATCCTGGATGGTTAAACAATAAATTATCTGTGAAAACAATTTGTTTAGAAGACTCTCAATTAATCCATTAATATCACATGGTTAAATTTATCTAAGACCAAAAATCATCCATGAGAAAAACAGCCACTTATACAATTAAATAGACCGTCTCTATTACTAATCAGCAAGCAAAGAGGCAACATGAAAAAATCACTGGTGTTTGGGCTTTTACTTTTGCCTTGTTACAGCTTTGCCGACGAGTGCCAAAGTGTCATTGCTTTATCGAAAGTGGTGAATACCACCGTCCAAGACAGAGATGAGGTCGAGACGAATGCAGCAAATTTTTGCAATGAATACAGCAAAGGAAGCAGTTCAGGTAATAGCAGCAGCTACGGAGCAAGCTTTAAGTTTTTATCTGCGAGTTTTGGGAGTTCAAATGTAACAGCGGAACAAGTGGCAAGTAAGTATTGTTCCGCTTCAGATATCAGAAAATCAAACAAAGATGTTTATAAAAACTATATAGAAACAATCTCCCCAGAAGCATACTCGGCATACCAACAATGCTTAGAAATGAAGAATCAAGAAGTAATATTTGACATAAATACAGCTAGCATTTTACCCGATGCATTTGCTATGTCTGTAGGGTTCGCGTCCGGTGTAAGCGCCAGTTCAAGCGCTACTCTGTTGTACTCGGCTTCTGACGGGATATCATGCAAATGGGATGATAACACAGACAGAAAAATTCAGATCTCAACAGGCTCAACAGCCGTACTTGATTGCCGACGCTCAGATCACAACAAGAGAGGTTTTATTAAAGTTTTAAGAACGGACAAAAGCAACAAGTCTCTAACCATTCCCTGGCAAGCGTATGATGATAAAGGGAATCCTATTGATTTAATGTTGTCACTCCAACAGAGAATAGATACGCTTAACGGTCAAGTAATAAGCTTAAACGAAGAAAGTCAGTCAACATCATCAAAGGTCGATAAGATAGAAAATGAAAGTGTGGTTGAAGTTTATCAGTGTCCTAACGGGAGTGATGGATGGGGACCTGGCGGCGCATGGGGTTTTTACGGTTGCCAAGGTCAGATAACCACGGAGTCAACTTGCCTCAATATCGAATATCCGCACAAGCAAACTCGACAATGTTTGAAATTAGGTAAAATGAGATTTAGATCTTAGCCAAGTCCTGAATAGCAAAACAAAATGTTTTCGCAGATTAGAAAGTGTAGAAAACAAATTGTTAAAGGCCACTATTGTGGCCTTCTTTTACTCAGCGAGAAGCGATCCAATCATCGCCTGTAGTTCTCGTTCTTTTTCTTTGGCTACGCGGAGTAATTCGGCATTTACATGACGTTGCAGCTTATCCATTACGCGGAACGACGGACGGCGCATGACGCTCTCGTCGATGGATTTGGTATTCAAGCTAATAAGATGCCCGAAGTGGTTGAAGCCAGCCCCGACGAACACTTCATATAGCTGGGCATCGCGCTCAAACAGAGCGATCCCATTTCGCACCTCAAGCAGCGTTCCTTCCTCAATAAGCGTATCCAGCGCCTTATCCCAGACCGGACAAAAGCGATAATTAAAACCTTCCAGTAATGCTGTAAAAAACAGCGAAATGGCATTACCCAACTTCATAGTTACTCTTCCTTACTCCTTGCTCTGTTAGCCTGCACTTCCCTAGCCAGCTCGTAGGTAATTTTGCACGGCACAATCATCGCCCAGCCTTTTTCGTGGCTGTTAATCACCTGCTGAACATGGCCGTCTGTAATGGGCAGATCCGGCAACTGTTTAAAAACTTCCATCTGCTCATGGATATGCAGAAACCACCTTGCCAGCTCCATCTGCTCACCGCGGGTGAGGGGATTATCCAGCGGGGACTTAACAAAAGCGGAGACTCGCTCGACAGGCAGATCATTCATGCCGCGCACCTCTCTGCTTTATCCTGCAATTCGCGTACATACTCGACCAAAGAGCCGCCTGGTTGGATCTGGCATTCCTCAACCAACTGGAAGTAGATGTCTGCGGCCGCGCGTGTGTTCGAGCCTTTGTTTAGCTGCTCTTCGCGCAGCGCATCACATTCGTTGATCAAACGAACACACTCGCCGTTACGCTGATCAACAACGGCCTCAAGTTCAGCGATACGTTCGCCTGGCGTCTTGCCTTCTTTGCGCTGGATGGTGACGGTAAACTCGCCCATTTCAGGAACGTTGTACCCCAGCTCCAGGTAGTTTCTGGCGCCGCTGCGGACGAACTCACCTGCGAACATGGTGGCAAACATCGCAGAGGCCATTTCTCCTTTGAAAAGCGACTCCAGATCTAACGGAGTGCCGGCAGACAGAGCCTCTTTTGCTGTGTCCATTGCGTCCATGAACCGGTCGAACTCATTGGCGCGTTTCTCAAGGTCTCTCCACTGCTGGCTCCAACGGCGTGCCAGATGTTCGATAAAAACCTGCGCCGATTCATCAAAGTTACCTTCGAACGTCACAAGCTCCTTGTCGATTTTGATGGTTCCGGCAGGCGTTCCTGCGTTCCCCTGTAGCACTAAATTAAATGGCAGATTCGCCTGATCAACGCTGGCGAATGTAATTCTCGATTTTTCGCTCATGTGTTTACCTCTGATAAAGTGGCTCCATTCTTACATAAATTAGGTAAGTATTTACCTATTATTTTACACGTTTGAAAACGTATACGCTGACAGTGATTCCGGTGTCTTCAAACTCGTCAGTAAACGACTTCCCTTTGGCATAAACGTAATTATCCAGCGTCATCCAGTTCAGAACTGGCGCATCACCCGGCAGTACTGCCACCAGTCGCCCGCCGACTTTAAGATGCTCCAGCGCGGCCAGCGTATGCTCTCTGTGACGGCCAAGAGAGTAGGGTGGGTTCATGACGATTTTGTCGAACTGATAGCCTGCGTTGTCCTCAGACCACTTCATGAAGTCGCAGCAGACCGTATTTGTGTATCCCTTGCCAAGCAGGATATCAGCGAAGAGAGGTGCGACTTCTATGCAGGTTACGTCTTCGGGATTGGCGTCGATGCAAGCCAGCAAATCTCCGCGCCCGGCTTCAGGCTCCAGCAGCTTCTCACCAGGCTTCAGCTCGATGGCTCTGGCAACGTACTCCGCTATCAAACGCGGGGTAGGGTAGAACTGGTGTGATTTTGTATCCGGTATTAAGCCGGTGGCCACAATCGTATTGAGCGTATGACCGATCTCATACGGGAACTGCCAGTGCTTTTTCTCCTGCACGCCGCCAATGAAGTTCAGTGTGCGCTCAAGCTCTTCCACCTGCGACTTCTGGAGGTTGGAATCAGAGAAGTACCAGACGCCTTTGTCTTTGCTGAATCGCCCGTCGCGCAGCGCGGTACGAACCGGCTCGGAGATCGTCTTCTGGATTAACCCGAACTCTTTTGGTGCCCGTGTTTTGGGTGCAGTCCGGCATGGCGCCGGGATTGCTGCAGGCATACTGTAAGCCAGCACCTCATTCAGCTTCCAGGCCACGTCAGGATGTATTTCAAAGTGAACGTTGCCGTTCTTGAACATCTTCACGCGCATCAGGTTTCCGTCGACATTCATCCAGTCACCGGTCTGGCAGTCGTTTGCCCGGTACGCAGCTGATAGCATCTCAGTTGTGCGGTTGATGGTGATGAACTCTTTGTGCGCGAAGAAATGAAGCATGACGCGCAGGTCGTCGATGTAGTCCTCTTTCCGGTAGTTCACGCTCACGCTGTCCCGCCAGAACTCGGAAATGCAGTTGGCGATGATCAGACGCTCGCTAAAGCCGTTCGTCTTATTGGTCTTGTGGGCAGGACTCAGCGCCTTAAACAAGCCATACACGCGCTCAGAAAGATATTTATGCCTGTCATTCAGCAGATTGAGCATCGTGGGGATGACCGTTTCTGCTTTGAACTCCGGAACGCCAACGAACTCCTTAACCTTCATCTGGTAGCCGGTTCTGTCAGTCCTGATGGTTTCCTGCTTGCCCTCGATGAACTGCTCACGCCACTCGTCGCGGCGGGAAGCTGGCATGATCAGCAGAACGGTTGTCATATCCGTGACCTTCTTCCAGTACTCGGCCCAGATATTCTGTTTCACCCATTCCAGGTCGACTTTATCCAGCCAGGCTCTGTTAAAGCGTGTGCGCTCGTCATCCGGCCGGTGGTTGAGTCGCAGCAGGCGGTTAATCATGTTGTGGCGCTCGTCGCCATAAACGAAGTCGTGAACCTGATGCATGAATGCGATCTCTTTCTCGCACTCGGCCACAATTTCGTGGATAACGTTCATTTCCTGCCGGTAGTCGATATCAGTGTTTGTGGTGGTAGCGTCAATGATAGAAAGGGCTGCATTCATAATTACACCATTAAACAAATTGTTTTCTTATGTGTGTTATTATCTAAAAAATTTTAAAGAAACCAATATTTTTTATTAGGGTGCATTAATAGAATAAATGTTGACAATTTCTAGTATTAGATTCTTGACCTCAACCTAGATATAATTAAGAAACAAAATATATATTTACGTAGCAAAGCATCTCAATCTGCATATAACAGAATAAAAAGGGCACATTAATGCACAAGTTAGTTGTCGCAGTATTTTTATTTATCAGTAGCTTAGCATCAGCTAATGCCGAAGGATGGTATTTAACAGAAACAGGAAGACCTGTTGTAATGTCAGACGACGGTAATTGGTATGTGTTCCTAGAAAGAACGTCTGATGGCAATGCAAACATCTACCTTACTTCGCGGAATTTCTTTAAGTGTTCCGGTAGTGGCGTAGCTCAAGGCATGTATGTCAACGGCGTGAAATTACGTTGGTATCAGAATTGTGATCGTACGATGGGAATGTATTGGTACGCCTACACTAAAGAGGGTATCAAATATATCTTTGGAGAATTTATGCGCAAAGACAATGTTACGATTCAAAATAATGATCTTGTTATGCGTTTCTCCGCGTTGGGATTCAACGATAAATCTCGCGACTTTATAGATGAGATTATTGACCCTGGTTTATAAAACAACGATATAACTCTTATCATTTGCAGAAAAGCCAAATAAATCCTTAAGAGGCTGTAGCCTCTTAAGGAATATAAATATTTACCTCATCTTGTGCGGCTGTTTGTTCAGGTCGTGGCGATGCGTAAGCTCGCGCATCATGTCTTCAAGACGGCTCTTGGTGTCGTCAAGCTGGTCGGCCATTGCCCCCAGCAGCTGGCGAACGGCCATCGGATCGTCACTGTTCAGCTCAGGCATTTTGAACCCAGCTTGGGAAGACATCATTTTGAAGGCGGCCAGTAACATCGCCAGAGAAGACTTCAGCCCAGCGATTTCACGATCTTTGCTGGCACCGGTTTCATCTGCCTTGACTGAATACGGTGAGCACTTCGGCTTGCTTACCATTTCAAGAGTTGCCTGAAGTTTGTCGGCGCGTTCTTTCTCTTCCAGATACGCTTCACCGAAATGACGTGCCAGCATCACAATTTCAATCGGATCATCAATCATGCTTGAGAACTTGAGAACGCTGAAAAGGCGGTCGATAGGGGAGGCG
>ERZ1026864.1974-NODE-1974-length-9907-cov-3.427933_pt1 | contig 9907 bp, 7 predicted proteins | sample MGYA00380162_ERZ1026864 | MGnify/ENA primary metagenome ERZ1026864 (study PRJEB33269, sample SAMEA4719798) | human gut metagenome | biome: human-associated habitat; feature: organic feature; material: feces | place: Cameroon | collected 2013-10 ... | reverse complement strand
GTGGAAGAACGGCAACTGGAAGCTGGTACGCAACCTGTGGAAGCCGAGCTGGGGCGAAAGCTACCAGTCGATCGCGCATCGCATGCAGGACTTCGCTCTGGAGAAAGTGGCGGAATATCCCGGCAAACAGATCGTGGTGGTCAGCCACGAATCGCCGATTTGGAGCTACCGGCACATGCTGGAAACGGGGCACCCCGAACACAACATGCTGTTGCGCCACACCGCGCTCGCTTCTATCACCTCCATCACTTACGATTGCAATACCGGGAAAATAATGTCCATTACGTACGCCGATCCGGCGGCGGACGTCGAATAATGTGAACCAAAACATGCGGTGGCTCAATCGCGGTCGGGGATGACTGCGGTTCGGGCCGGCCGCACGATATACAAGGAGAAAGTATGTCTTTTGTATACGACCAGAAGGTCGTCGACTCGATGTACGGCTCGCACGTGGTCTCCATGGCAGTTGACTACGGTGTCGATCTGGTCAAGATGTGGCCGTTGCAAACGAACCAGGAACTGGAAAACGACGTCAAATATGCGGAGAACCTGCAGGTGATGTTCTCCGGCATGATGACGCAGGTGCTGCTGAAACGCTCCGAAGAAGTCGACCAGTCGGTTGCGGAAGCCGTATACGAAGGCATGGATGTGCTTCCCGGCGTCGATCCGGAAATCATCCGCACGCTGATGGACGCCAACCGCGCCTATGACGTGATGGCCTCCTACCACGGGGTCGACGGCATCGAACTGTTCATGGAAACCGCCAGAATACTCGGCATCGACGTGGAGACCCGAATCGAAAAGGAAATCCAAGACCTCATGGAGAACCTCTCACGCACTATGCGCAGCGCCTCCGGATTCGAAGTCGACGATGACGTGGCGGAAAACGTCGGCATCTGCCAGTCGGCCACGGTGGACCGCAACGAATTCGCAAGGCGCTACCTCGCCTCGATGACGGTTCTCGACGCGCTGATAAACCTCATGTGCTATGGCACCGACGATTCGCAGGAGCAGGCCATCCGCGTGCTGCCGGTGCTGCTGTTCGTCAACGCCATGCGCAACCAGCTGTCGATTCCGCCCACTTTCATCAACGCCGGACAGCTCATCAACCTGTTTGGTCTGCGTGACACCGCCCGCCAGTTCGGACGGCCCCAGTCGGTGTTCGACAGCTCGTTCAACCCGCTGACGTTCTCCACCACCGTCAAGTACCTCGCTTTCTTCGCGGGGCAGGAATGGCTGCGGCATATGAGGTTCCTGGAGTGGGACCCGAAGCAGGCCGAACAGGACGCCAAAGACGAGGACGAGCGCAAAAGCAGGGAAGCGCTCGCAAAGAAATACAATTTGACGAGCGATGGCGATAACGCGGCTTCCGACGCGGATTTGGATTCGTCTGCAGACTCGAATTTGTCTGAGGATTCGGACTCGTCGGAAGAGGCCGGTTCGGAGCCGACCGAGGAATAAGTGTTGCGGGCGGTCGTGTGACGTCTGACGGTGAAGGCTTTGCGTGTACTTGCGTTGCGTGCGTTTGTGCTTGCGCTCGAATTGCGCGTGGCCGTCGCCTATCCCACGCGTTACATCCGCAACGACGTCACTACCCGTAACGAATGATCTGAAACGAATAATCCCGGTATCCTGCGATTGCACAGGATACCGGGATTATTCGTTATTCGTTATGGTGTGCCACGTTTTGTGTGGCGATAAGGCGGGGATCAGAGCGAAATCAGAGCTGCTGATCGGTGCCGTTCGCCGGATCATTCGGTACTGCCGGAGCGTCCGAATCCGCCGGAGCGTCGGTATTCGGCTGCTCGTGCGGATGCTGGAACTGGGCCGGCACTTCCGGCATCGGTGGAATGGACGGTGTCGGAGGCATGGTCGGAACAGCCGGCATCGGAGGCATAGATGGTACGGACGAAGCCTCCGCCAGCGGATTCTGCTGAGGTGCGGCGTATTGCGGCGCGGCGTGCTGCTGCGCGGCGTCATACTGCGGTGCCGGAGCTGTGTACGAATCGGCCGGAGTCGCTGGTGCCGTGTACGGCGCGGCCGGTGCCGCAGCCGCCGGATTGGTCGGCAGCGGGACGTTGCCGTACGAGGTGGCCTGCGCCGCATACGGGTCTGCCGGAGCCTCGCCCGTGGCGGGAGCCCATGCGTTGGAAGCCGTAGGAGCGTCGAAACGCGCGCCTTCCGGATTGGAATCGCGGGCCATCAGCACAAAGTAGAACACACCGCTGGCAATGAAGGCCAGCACGCCGAGGATCAGCAGGACAACGCCGCCGATGCTGACGCTGTTGCCCGCCTCCAACGACCTGAACGAAAGACTGCTGCCGATGATGAGGATCAGACCGATGGCGAAGAAGATTCCGGCGGCCGCCTGTACCGCGTAGATGATGGCCAGCACGGTGCCACGCATGTTGATGTCATGCAGACGACGTACGCCAAGCGCGATGGTCGGCACAAGCACGACGAGTCCCCAAATGGAGGAGAACGAGTCTCCGACGGTGGCGATCACGCCGGAATCGGTGAGGTTCCTCAACGTGCGGAACATGAGTCTCAACACGAAAGTGACGACGGTATAGGTGAGGAACCACCACCAGAACTCGCTACGCGAGGCGCGGCCCTTGAACACCGCGTACTTCTTGAAGAAACGGACGATCGCCTCGCCCAGGTTGCAGCCATATGCGGGCATGTCAAGCGGCGCGGTCAATGCGAAGAAGCTATTGCCCGACTGCGGTTGCGGTGCCGGCTGCCCGTAATTCGCGGCTGGAGCCTGGCCGTACTGAGGGGCCTGTCCATATTGAGGGGCCTGAGCGTACTGCGGAGCCTGGTTGTATTGCGGTTGCGGTGCTTGGCCGTACTGCGGAGCCTGACCATACTGAGGTGCCTGGTTGTAGTTCGGGGCGGCGTACTGGGGCGCCTGCGCCTGCCCGTAATCCGGCGTGCCGTACTGCGGTGCCGGCTGCGGCACCTGCGGATTGTATTGGTTGGGGTCCGTCATTAGAGTGCCCTTTCACAAAACGGTGACTAAAGAATAAAGAAAGTCGCTTCATACATTACTCCTTTGCCGATGTGAAGATAGGGAAAAATATTGCAGTATGGAACGCTGCGGAAGAAAAACGGCGATTGGGTCGTGGCACGTCCGGTTTGCGCGGCACAATGGAGCCTATGACTGAAGTTGAAAATACCAAACCGGAACTTCCTGAAAACGTTCGTGTGCGTTTCTGCCCGTCCCCGACCGGCATTCCGCACGTCGGCATGGTCCGCACCGCACTGTTCAACTGGGCTGAGGCCCGCCACACCAAGGGCACGTTCGTGTTCCGTATCGAGGATACGGACGCCCAGCGCGACTCCGAGGAAAGCTACAACCAGATCATCGAGGCCCTGAATTGGCTGGGCATCGACTGGGATGAAGGCATCAACGTGGGTGGCCCGGACGGCCCGTACCGCCAGTCCGAGCGTGGCGACATCTATAAGGACGTCGCAGCCAAGCTGCTCGAAGCCGGCTACGCCTACGAATCCTTCTCCACTCCTGAGGAGATCGAGGCCCGCAACGTGGCCGCCGGCCGTCCGAAGGCTTTCGGCTATGACGGCTACGATCGCAACCTCACCGAAGAGCAGAAGGCCGCGTTCCGCGCGGAAGGCCGCAAGCCGGCCCTGCGTATCCGCATGCCCGACGAGGACGTCGCTTTCGACGACCTTATCCGCGGTCGCATCGAATTCAAGGCCGGTTCCGTGCCGGATTACGTGATCGTGCGTCCGAACGGCGACCCGCTGTACACGCTGACCAACCCGGTCGACGACGCCATGATGCGCATCAACGTGGTGCTGCGCGGCGAGGATCTTCTGAGCTCCACCCCGCGTCAGATCGTGCTGTACCGTTACCTGATCGAGCTGGGCGTGGCCAAGGAAATGCCGCTGTTCGGCCACATGCCGTACGTCATGGGCCAGGGCAACAAGAAGCTGTCCAAGCGCGATCCGGAATCCAACCTGTTCCTGCACCGTGACAACGGCTTCATCCGTGAGGGCCTGCTGAACTACCTGGCGCTGCTGGGCTGGTCCATCGCCCCCGACCGCGACGTGTTCTCCATGGACGAGATGATCGAGAAGTTCGACGTGCGTGACGTCAAGGCCAACCCGGCCCGCTTCGACATCGACAAGGCCATCTCCATCAACGCCGAGCACATCCGCATGCTCGAACCGCAGGACTTCCTGAACCGTTCCGTGCCGTACCTCAAGCGTGACGGCGTGGTGTCCGCCGATTCCTGGGACGCGCTGACCGACCGTGAGCGCGAGGTCCTCACCGCCGCTGCTCCGCTCGTGCAGCCGCGCGTGCGCCTGCTGGGCGAAGTGGCCGGCATGGTCGGCTCCCTGCTGTCCACCGAAGGCTACATCGAGCCGGACGCCGACGCCAAGAAGCAGCTGAAGGATTCCGCTCCGGCCGTGCTCGACGCTGCGATCGCGGCGCTGGACGCCGTTGCTGAGGGTGATTGGAAGACCGACTTCCTGCACGAGACGCTGAACAAGGCGCTGGTCGAAGACGGCGGCTACAAGCCGCGTCTGGCTTTCGGCCCGGTGCGCGTGGCCATGAGCGGCCGCCGCGTGTCCCCGCCGCTGTTCGAATCCATGGAAATCGTCGGCAAGGACGTTGCCATGGCTCGACTCAAGGGCCTGCGCGAGCACCTGTGAGCCGTTGAGCTGCTGACTGTTAGCTGAATGATGGAAACCCGCCGGAGTGATTCGGCGGGGTTTCGTTTATGCGGAAGGCTGGTGCGGAATGGCGGAAAATAGCGCGACACGCCGTAAGTTGCGCGACTGTGCTGTTTCGCGTATATTTATCACTCGTTGCGGTTCACAGCCTAGCTGAGAATCACAGCGATAACTCAGGCCCCCGTCGTCTAGCGGTCTAGGACTACGCCCTCTCACGGCGCCAACACCGGTTCAAATCCGGTCGGGGGTACGACGGACAACTTTTCGAAGTTGCCACGCCTGCCAAATTGGGATGTGGTGTAATTGGCAACACAGCTGATTCTGGTTCAGCCATTCTTGGTTCGAGTCCAGGCATCCCAGCCAATGAGCCCTCGCAGATGCGAGGGTTTTTTGTTTTTCGCACCTGTCTGTTCACGTCGCTTTGGGCGGTGGGTTGATGGATTTTGCCGGATGCGATGTGGCAGCGCAATCTGCTGACGCCCTGCGTGAATCGCACATGTAATCGCCCAATGTTGCATTACCCTAGAAGTATGACCGAATTGCAGCATGCCGCCAAAGCCACGCGCCCGCGCATCCAACCAGCGGAAGAGGGGGACCGTCGACCGCTTTCCGTATCCGCACGGCTTGGCCGCCTGCAATTCCACCAGTCCGGCAAATTCCGCGTATTGCAATTCGCCGACATCCAAGACGGGCCGAAAGTCAGCAAAGACACCATCAGCCTCATCGAGGCCTCGCTTGACGCCACACGCCCCGATCTTGTTATTTTCAACGGCAACCAGATCGCCGGATATGATTCCGCATACGCGCTGACCTCCCGCAAGCGTCGCTGGGACGCGCGTCCGGCATCCGCATCGTCCGAAGCGTCCGGGGAACGCTATGCGGCCGCATTGGAACACACCCGCGAATTGGTGCGAGCCACCATCGAACAACTGGTCCACCCGCTTGCCGACCGCGGCGTGCCGTGGGCTGTGACGTTCGGCAACCATGACTTCCAGTGCGGGCTCGACAATGACGAAATCGAAAGCATCTGCCGCGAATTCCCAGGGTGTATCAATCCGGAACGCGCTGCCGACGGCACGACGGGCATCGCCGTGAAACATGGTGTGAAACATGATGTTGACGATATGGAACAGGACTTCGGATTGCCGGAACAGCCCGTGATCGCGTGCGCGCCCGGCACATTCGCGTTGTCGGTGACGGACGTCGATCGCACGTATGACGTGTTGGGCTTGGTCTTGCTGGATTCGGGCGATTACGCGCGTTCCGGCGGCTACGGGAGCCCGTCGGAAGCCGCGCTGCGCTTCCTGGCGGATGCGCCGGGGCTGATGGCGGCGCAATCGCAGCAGCTGCAACAAGACCGGCAAGATGAACAGGACTCGCCGCGCGAACCGCGCAAGACGCCGTCCACGCTGCCATGCATGGTGTTCCAGCATTTCCCGATCGAACAGTATTATCGCCTGCTCAAGCCGGTCGCGGCCACCGCTGCGCGCGCGATTGAAGGATACCGCAACTTCGCGGGGCGGCATTTCGTGCTCAACGAAGACAAAACGCAACCCGGAAGCTATCTGGGGGGGCGTCAGCTGCCCGGATGCCGACAGCGGCGAATTCGCAATCCTTGACAAGGCGGGATATTTTGCGATTTCCGCCGGGCACGACCACCGCAACGCCTTCGTCGGTTCCGTGCCGGTCGGAACCGACGGTGACCGGCAGATGATGATGGTCGCCTCGCCGACCAGCGGTTTTGGCTCATACGGCCCGGTGCCGGCCAAGCGTGCCGCTCGACTGTTCGAATTCGACATCCGCCACCCGTACGAGCCGCGCACGCAGCTGTTGGAATACGACGAGCTGGTGGGCAAACCTAGCGCGGGCAAGGCCTACGCCTACGGCATGACCAGCGAATCGAAGCCCGATTCGGAAGGCATGGACCTGCTCCACAGGCCGACGTGGTGGAGCAAGACGTGGAACAAGCTGGTCTCGCTGTTTCGCCGGTAGCTGTTTGTTGACTAGTCGTTCCGCCGGTAGCCTTTCCGGTGGTGACTATTCCTTTTCCCGACTTTTAGCTTTGAAATGAATACAAAAAAGCTGACGATGGGAACTTTCCATCGTCAGCTTTTACGTTACGTATGCGACTGGTCGCGGACCTGTCAGCGGCCGGAAGACGCCTTGATCAGCGCGTCGGTCAGATACTTGCCGGCGGCCATGACCAGCGGCGCGTAACGGCGGCCGGGGTTGGCACCCATACGGCCCTTCGGGCCGGAAATCGAAATAGCGGCGATCACCTGGCCGGACGCGTTGCGAATCGGCGCGGAAATCGAACACACGCCCTCGTCGCGTTCATTGACCGACTCGGCCCAGCCGCGCTTGCGGACGGCGGTGAGCTTGGCCGCGGTGAACTTGGCGTGACGCAGACCCTGATGCAGGCGTTCGGAATCCTCCCAAGCCAGCAGAATCTGGGCCGCGGAACCGGCTTCCATGGACAGCATCGCACCAACCGGAATGGAATCTCGCAGGCCGGACGCGCGCTCCACGGCTGCGATGCAGACGCGCTGGTCGCCCTGACGGCGGTAGATCTGCGCGGATTCGCCGGTGCGGTCGAGCAGGGTCTGCAGAATCGGCGCGGCGGCGGTCAACAGGCGGTCCTCGCCGGCTGCGGCCGCAAGTTCCGCGAATCGCGAGCCGAGCACGAAACGACCGTGCTGGTCACGCAAAACGAAACGGTGACGTTCCAGCGCGATCGCAAGACGATGCGCGGTCGGACGGGCCAGACCGGTCGCGGAAACCAGCTGTCCGAGCGTGGCCGGACCGGATTCAAGAGCATCGAGAATCTTGACTGTCTTGTCGAGCACGCCGACCCCGGAATGAATTTCGTTGCTTTTCGGGGTGGCTGCGTAATTGCCGTTTGCCTCGTTCGTGGCGTTCATGGCCTGCGTTTTGGGCATGGCGTTGCTCGTATTCGAAGAAGAAGTCATACGCTGAATTATGCCATCTCACATATTGAAATGCAAAATGTATGTGGTTCGCGACTGGGGTAAAGCAGAATATTTACCTTGCTTCCACCAGCTAGCGAAGCTGGGAAAATGCTGAAATTTCAACGATTGCGCATATGCCGTAAGAAGACGGGAAAGTAACTTTTCCGCGTTTGCCGAGCTCGTCCCTCATTCATATCTCATATACCGGCATGAAGGACCTCGAGCCCGTTTCAAGCCCATAGGCTTATAGCACGAAGAATGCGGCAAGGCAATAGCCGCGAGGAAATTAGTGAGGAAAAAATCTGAGGAGGTCCCACAATGGGAACGACATTGGCCGAGAAGATCTGGGCCGATCATTTGGTACGCAAGGGTAGCGATGGGGCTCCCGACCTGCTGTACATCGACCTGATGCTCATGCACGAAGTGACCAGCCCGCAGGCGTTCGAAGGTCTGCGTCTGGCAGGACGCAAGCCACGTCACGTCGACCAGCTGATCGCCACGGAAGACCACAACACGCCGACCGTCGACATCGACCGTCCGAATCCGGACGAGACCTCGGCGCTCCAGCTGAGCACGCTGGAAAAGAACTGCAAGGATTTCGGCGTGCGTCTGTGCCCGCTCGGCGACGCTGACCAGGGCGTGGTCCACGCGTTCGCTCCGGTGCTGGGCCTGACCCAGCCGGGCATGACCATCGTGTGCGGCGATTCGCATACCTCCACCCACGGCGCGTTCGGTGCTATGGCCATCGGCATCGGCACCTCCGAAGTGGAGCACGTCATGGCCACGCAGACCCTGAGCCTGAAGCCGTTCAAGACCATGGCCGTGAACATCGAGGGCGACCTGCCGAAGGGCGTCACCGCCAAGGATATTATTCTGGCCATCATCGCGAAGATCGGCACCGGCGGCGGCCAGGGCCACGTCATCGAATACCGTGGCGAAGCCATCAAGAAGCTGTCGATGGATGCCCGCATGACCATCTGCAACATGTCCATCGAAGCCGGCGCCCGCGCAGGCATGATCGCCCCGGACGAGGTGACTTTCGAATACCTGAAGGGCCGTCCGCACGCGCCGGAAGGTGAGATGTGGGACAAGGCCGTCGAATATTGGAAGACGCTGAAGACCGATGACGATGCCGTGTTCGACAAGGAAGTGACCATCAACGCCGAAGACCTCGAGCCGTACGTCACGTGGGGCACCAACCCGGGCCAGGGCGTGAAGATCTCCGGCGTGGTGCCGGATCCGGCCTCCTTCAACGACGAGACCGAGCGTTCCGCCGCCGAGCGTGCCATCGCCTACATGGGACTGAAGCCGGGCATGCGCATCAAGGACATCGCCGTGGACACCGTGTTCATCGGCTCCTGCACCAACGGCCGTCTTGAGGACCTGCGCGTGGCCGCCTCTATCATGAAGGGCCACCACAAGGCCGACAACATCCACCGCGTGCTCGTGGTGCCGGCATCCTCCCGCGTGCGTCTGCAGGCGGAAAAGGAAGGCCTCGACAAGATCTTCAAGGACTTCGGCGCCGAATGGCGTAACGCCGGCTGCTCCATGTGCCTGGGCATGAACCCGGACAAGATGGTAGCCCGCGAACGTTCCATCTCCACCTCGAACCGCAACTTCGAAGGCCGTCAGGGCAAGGGTTCGCGCACGCATCTGGCGTCGCCGGCCGTCGCCGCCGCGACCGCCATCCGCGGCACCATCTGCTCGCCGGCCGACCTGTGAGCCTGCTGCGAGCGGAAGCTGCGAGCGCAATCGTAAGTAATCGAAATATCGAAATCGAATATCGATAGGCAATCGAAGGATTTGTTGACATGGAAAAACTGACTACCCTTACCGGCGTGGCCGTGCCGCTTCGCCGTTCCAACGTTGATACCGACCAGATCATTCCGGCCGTGTTCCTGAAGCGCGTGAAGAAAAGCGGCTTCGACGACGCCCTGTTCTACGCGTGGCGCCGCGACCCGGAATTCGTGCTGAACAAGCCGGAATACAAGCAGGGCAAGATCCTTGTGGCCGGCCCGGATTTCGGCATTGGTTCCTCCCGCGAGCACGCCGTGTGGGCGCTGCACGATTACGGTTTCCGCGTGGTGATTTCCTCCCGTTTCGCCGACATTTTCTACGGCAACACCGCCAAGAACGGCGTGCTGGCCGCGATTATGCCGCAGGAATCCATTGAGCTGCTGTGGAAGCTGCTGGACGAGGAGCCGGGCCGCGAAATGACCGTCAGCCTGGAAGACCGT
>ERZ1026864.1972-NODE-1972-length-9911-cov-17.156149_pt1 | contig 9911 bp, 9 predicted proteins | sample MGYA00380162_ERZ1026864 | MGnify/ENA primary metagenome ERZ1026864 (study PRJEB33269, sample SAMEA4719798) | human gut metagenome | biome: human-associated habitat; feature: organic feature; material: feces | place: Cameroon | collected 2013-10 ... | reverse complement strand
TTGACCAGCTGGGTGGTGGTGGCGTTGGTATATTCCCAGTTCAGATTGCCGGTCAGGCGGAAGCTGAAATAGTCGGGGATCAGCAGGGCATGGGCGGCCTGACTGACCAGCTCCGGCTGCTGTTCCACCAGGGCGCGCAGCTGATAAAGGGTGTTAAACGGCAGAAACTGAATGCCACTGCGGCGATAGATCTCCGCCCGGCCCAGCTGTTCTTCAGCGTGACGTAGCAGGCCCTGGGTGCGATCGTCACGATAGGAGACCGGCAGCCCGACGCGCTGACCCTGCTTATCCAGCAGGACATAATCCACGCCCCAGGTATCGATGCCGATGCTGTCGATCAGGATGCCCTGCTCACACACTTTCTCCAGCCCGCGGCGGATCTCGCCTTCGAGGCTATCGAGATCCCAGCAGTCGAAGCCATCGACCTTCTGCAGGCTGTTGGTGAAGCGATGAATTTCACGCAGCGTCAGGGCGCGCGGCCCGGACTGATAGCTGGCGAGCATGACCCGCCCGCTGGAGGCGCCTAAATCGACGGCGACACAATGACGAATACTCATGGAACGATCCTTCTTAAAATCATTGTCCGCAGTCTAAAAAAGGGCGCTGACTCACACCTTCTCGCTACGGACAGCCGAAACTGGCCGCTGGCAAGAAAGCAAAGGTGACCGTGAGGAAAATCACAAATTGCGGTTTTGGGCGGTGGTGAGGAGGATGTGATGGGGTCCGCAGTTCCGCATCTTTCCGGCTGATTCTTGAAAAAGCGGCAGGATTTACGAATTTCGCGGTCAAAAATTGAAGGCCGGATAGCCAACCCTTCATTACTATCAGCCGGTGACTGATAATTTTTCTCATTACGAGGGTGGCATCATGACCATATTGCACAGTACGGATTTCTTTAAGGCCGGGATCTCGACGGTGGCTATTGAACCCCGCCTCCCTCAGTCGGCCTTTCCTGAGCATCACCATGATTTTCATGAAATTGTCATCGTGGAGCAGGGTACGGGCATTCACGTCTTCAATGGCCAGCCCTATACCATCGGCGGCGGCTCGGTCTGCTTTATTCGCGATCACGACCGGCATCTTTACGAGCACACGGACAATCTGTGTCTGACCAACGTGCTCTATCGCGCGCCGGATGCGTTTCGGTTTCTCGCCGGGGTCAGCCAACTGCTGCCCCAGGAGCAGGAGGGGAACTACCCATCGCACTGGCGGGTGAACCAGACGGTCCTGCAGCAGGTTCGGCATATCGTGGCGCAGATGGAGGCCATGGGGAGCGAAACGGATACCCATGCCGTCGCCAGCCGTGAGATCCTGTTTATGCAGCTATTGGTGCTGCTGCGGAAAAGCAGCCTTGCGGAAGAGGCCACCAACAACGATGCGCGGCTGAATCAGCTGCTGGCCTGGCTGGAAGACCATTTTGCGCAGGAGATCTGCTGGGAGGAGGTGGCGGCGCAGTTTTCGCTATCGCTGCGTACACTACACCGTCAGCTGAAGCAGCAGACCGGCCTGACGCCGCAGCGCTATCTCAATCGGGTGCGCCTGATGAAAGCCCGCCACCTGCTGCGCCACAGCGATGAAAGCGTGACGGATATCGCCTATCGCTGCGGCTTCGGCGACAGTAACCACTTTTCGACGCTTTTTCGCCGCGAGTTTTCCTGGTCGCCGCGCGATATCCGCCAGGGGCGCGACGCTATTCTTCAGTAACGCGAGAGGAGTCAACGTATTGCGGAGCAAAAACGCGAATAATGCGCCGTTATCCGCGTTGGGAGTGTGAGCCGTGGCCGGTTTGATTCTACGTAAAGAGGAATTTTTCCCTTCCGCCACGCAGGCGGTGGCGGTGGCTGACCGCTATCCGCAAAACGTCTTCGCTGAACACACCCATGAGTTCTGCGAGCTGGTGCTGGTGTGGCGGGGCAACGGGCTGCATGTTCTCAACGACCGTCCCTGGCGCATTACCCGCGGCGATCTGTTCTATATTCGCGCCGAAGATAAACACTCCTATGCTTCCGTTAACGATCTGGTTCTGCAGAACATCATCTATTGCCCGGAGCGGCTGCAGCTCAATTTCGACTGGGCGGGGGCGATCCCTGGCCTCTTCGGCACCCCGTGGAAGCCCCACTGGCGCATGGGCAGCACCGGTATGGCGCAGGCGCGTCAGGTGATTAGTCAGCTTGAGCATGAGTGTTCCCGGCACGATGCGCAGGGGAATGCGATGGCCGAGCTGTTGTTTGCTCAGCTGGCGCTGACCCTCCAGCGGCATCGCTACGCGACGGATAATCTGGCGGCGACGCAGCGCGAAGCGCTGTTGGACAAACTGCTGGCCGCGCTGGCGGCCAGCCTGAGCCGCCCCTTTGTCCTGGAGCGTTTCTGCGAGCAGGAGGGCGGCAGCGAGCGGGCGCTACGTCAGCAGTTTCGCCAGCAAACCGGGATGACCATCAATCACTATTTACGCCAGCTGCGGATCTGCCATGCGCAGTATCTGTTGCAGCATACCGAGCGCTTAATCGGCGATATCGCCATGCAGTGCGGCTTTGAGGACAGTAACTACTTTTCGGTGGTGTTCAGCCGGGAAATCGGCATGTCGCCGGGGCAGTGGCGGCAGCGCAGTCGCGCCGCCGCCTGAAGCGCGTCTTTGTCAGGCAAATGCTCCGGTGCTTAACGGGCCATTCCCAGACCGACGATGTTGGCGGCGATGATGATCACCACGCAGCCGAGGCTCAGGACGCTCACCGGACGACGACCGGCGTTGTTCCACTCCTTCAGCACCAGACCCACCAGACCGCCGCACAGTACGTAGAAGCTCATGTGCAGCATCCAGCTCATATAGTCATACTGCGCCGGAATGCTGGCGTGGCCCCAGGCATAGAAGAAGAACTGGAGATACCACATCAGGCCGCCGAGGGCGGAAAGCAGCAGGTTGCTGATGATGAGGGGTTTGGCCAGCGAGAAATCGGCTTTGACGGACAGGCTCTTCACTTTTGCCAAACGAATAAAGCAGAAGCCAAGGTTAACCAGCGCCCCGCCGCCCATAATCACCACGTAGCTTGGCAGCGCCGCATATAACGGGTCGACGCCGAGCGCCGCGGCGGCATCATGCATCGGTTTGGCGGCGTTCATCGCGAACGACATCCCTGCCGAGAAGATACCGCACATCACCGCCAGCAGAAGCCCTCTCTTCAGATTGAACTCTTCGGCTTTGATGCCCATTTTGCGCTCTTTCAGCTGGCCCGCGCGGGTGACGATGCCAACGCCAACCACTGCCACCAGCACGCCGAGCAGCGTCATTTGACCGCCCTGGGTGTGCATCAGCACCGAAAACTGACCGTTAATAATCGGCGTCATCAGCGTACCGACAATCAGCGTGATGCCAATGGCGATGCCAATCCCCATCGACATGCCGAGATAGCGCATGGTCAGGCCATAGTTGATATTACCGATACCCCACATGGCGCCGAACAGAAAGACCGGCAGCAGCGTGGAGGCGTTAAAGGAGCGGTAGTAGGCCCAGAAATCGGGTAACAGCGTGGCGCTGATGGCCCAGGGCAGGATCAGCCAGGAGACGATCCCCCCGACCGACCACATGGTTTCCCACGACCAGTGTTTTACTTTCTTGAACGGGGCATAGAAACAGGCGGCACTGGCGGCCCCTATCAAATGCCAAAAAATACCCATCGTAATCGCGTGGTTCATTGATTTTATCCTCATCTTTTTTTATCGGAGACGGCGGCTTCCGATGCGATGAGTGTAAAAATTAGCCGCTTTGGCCGCCTTCAGGACGTTGCCACAGGATGGCGAACTCTGGCAACCATGGGCTTAATTAGTTGTTCTACATCACAAAACGGCGGGTATTTCTTCTGGTTATATCCATATGAAAAATACGGCATTGATAAGCATTTTCAATACCATTTAATTAACTATAATGGACAAACTGCTTACGCGGCGTTAACACTTGAGCCGCTCGACAATAATGGAGATGATTATGAGCTATACCCTGCCATCCCTGCCGTACGCTTACGATGCTCTGGAACCGCACTTCGACAAGCAGACGATGGAGATCCATCACACCAAACACCATCAGACCTACGTGAACAATGCCAACGCCGCGCTGGAAAGCCTGCCGGAGTTCGCTAACCTGTCCGCTGAAGAGCTGATCACCAAGCTGGATCAGCTGCCGGCTGACAAAAAAACCGTACTGCGTAACAACGCCGGCGGCCACGCGAACCACAGCCTGTTCTGGAAAGGCCTGAAAACCGGTACCACCCTGCAGGGCGACCTGAAAGCGGCTATCGAGCGCGACTTCGGCTCCGTTGACAACTTCAAAGCGGAATTCGAGAAAGCCGCTGCAACCCGCTTCGGCTCCGGCTGGGCGTGGCTGGTACTGAAAGGTGACAAACTGGCCGTGGTTTCTACCGCGAACCAGGATTCCCCGCTGATGGGTGAAGCGATCTCTGGCGCATCCGGCTTCCCAATCCTGGGTCTGGACGTGTGGGAACACGCTTACTACCTGAAATTCCAGAACCGTCGCCCGGACTACATCAAAGCCTTCTGGGATGTGGTGAACTGGGACGAAGCTGCAGCGCGTTTTGCCGCCAAAAAATAAGGTTGCAATGTGCTAAGAGAGAAGCGAGTCTGATGGCTCGCTTTTTTTATATCGGTAGCAAGGAGAGCAGAGATGCATTATCCGGTGAATGTCTTTGTCGGCAAAATCAGGGACTACACGGGCAGTCGTCCCAGCGCGATCGGCAAAATCCAGGTTGACGGCGAGTTGCAGCTCGGCGATCTCGGTCTCGAAGGGGATGAGCAGGCGGAGAAGAAAATCCACGGCGGGCCGGACCGCGCGCTGTGTCACTATCCGCGCGAACACTATGCCGACTGGATCCGTGAATTCCCCCAGCAGGCCGATCGGTTCTGCGCCCCGGCGTTCGGCGAAAACCTCTCCACCACCGGGCTCACCGAACAAAACGTCTACATTGGCGATATCTTTCGCTGGGGCGAGGCGCTGATCCAGGTCACCCAGCCGCGCTCTCCGTGCTTCAAGCTCAACTTTCATTTTTCGATCAATGACATGGCTCAGCTGATGCAAAACAGCGGGAAGACCGGCTGGTTGTATCGGGTGATCGCCGGGGGGAAAGTCTCCAGCGATGCACCGCTCGAGCTGGTCTCTCGCCTGAGTGAGGTCAGCGTCCATGAGGCCGGGGCGATTGCCTGGCATATGCCGTTTGATGACGATCAGTACCACCGCTTATTGTCGGCCGCGGGCCTGTCGGTGAGCTGGAGCAGAACCATGCAGAAGCGCCGTTTAAGCGGTAAGATCGAGGATAGTTCGCGGAGATTATGGGGGAAATAATTCCCCCATATTGAGTATTTCCGGGGATGCTCCCGGCTTAGCGTAGCGCAAGCCGGGATAGCATCAGGTGCGCTTATACAGCGGCAGCCAGAGGGTTAAGCGCAGACCGCCCAGCGGGCTGTCGTCGGCCTTCACCCAGCCACGGTGCTGCTGAATAGCGGTTTCGACAATCGCCAGCCCCAGGCCGGTGCCGCCGGACTCGCGGTCGCGCGCCTCGTCGGTCCGGTAGAATGGCCGGAAAATCTGCTCGCGATCCTCCGGACTGACTCCCGGGCCGTCGTCATCGACGTTAACCGTAATCCCGTCTTTATCCACCGAGAAGCTGACGGAAATCTTCGTGTGCGAGTAGCGCAGGGCGTTGCGGACGATGTTCTCCAGCGCGCTTTCCAGCGCATTGGGGTTACCGTACAGCGGCCACGGGCCCGGAGGATACTCAACGGTGAAGGATTTACCCATCTGCTCGGCTTCAAACGCCGCGTTGTCCAGCACTTCGCTCCACAGCTGATTGGCTTTGACCGTCTCGCTCACCAGGGCGTTTTTCGCCTGATTGCGCGACATCACCAGCAGGTCGTTGATCATGCTGTCCAGCCGGTGCGCTTCAGTTTCGATGCGCTCCAGCTCTTTGCTCTCACCGCTGCGGCGGCGCAGCAGGGCGGTGCCCAGCTGCAGGCGCGTAAGCGGCGTGCGCAGCTCGTGCGAGATATCGGACAGTAGCCGTTGCTGGCTGGTCATCATCCGCTCCAGGGCCGTCACCATCTGGTTAAAGCTGGCGCCGGCGGCTAAAAACTCCTGCGGTCCAGCTTCCAGCTCCGGATGCTGCCGCAGGTTGCCCTGGGCGACCTCGTCGGCGGCATTTTTCAGCTTACGCGCTGGTTTCGCCAGGCTCCACGCCAGCCACAGCAGCAGCGGGGCGCTAACCAGCATTGTGACGATCAGCAGCAGCAGCGGCCGGTCAAACAGCAGGTTGATAAAGTCGGATTGTGAGGTGCTGGCGGGACGGATCAGATACAGCTGATAGTTATCCTCCCCATCCCTGACGGAGAACGGGCCCACCATTTCCAGGCGGCCATAGCGTTTTTTCTGCGGATGATCGGCGTTATCGGCCTGGCCGATAAAGTTGCGAATGATCTGCATCTCGTTGCGTTCTGCGCCGATCACGCGGCCTTCGCTGGTCACCAGCAGCAGGCGTTGCCCAGGAGGCGCCCATTTATCGATGGCGCGAAACAGACGACGCCACCACATCAGGTCGTTCGGCGGATCGTTGGCCAGCTCGGCCTCAACGTGCTGCTCGATCATGATGCCTTGACGCTGCTCGCTTTCCAGCAGCTCGGTCATCTGCCGGGAGTCCAGTTTGGGCAACATCAGCACCAGCATCAACACCAGCGCCAGCGTGAGCCAGAAGATGGCGAAGATGCGTGCAGTCAAACTTCCAATCATGAAGCGGAAACCATCAGATACCCGCGGCCACGCAGCGTTTTAAACCACGGATGGCCATCTTTGCGCTCCGGCAGCTTACGCCGCAGGTTGGAAATATGCATATCGATAGCGCGGTCGAACGGCGTCAGGCGCTTGCCTAACACTTCCTGGCTTAAATGTTCGCGTGACACCACCTGGCCGAGATGCTGCGCTAACAGATAGAGCAGGGTGAACTCGGTGCCGGTGAGCTCCAGCGTCTGGCCATCGAAATTGGCTTCCTGACGGCCCGGATTGAGGCTTAAGGCATCCACTTCCAGGGTCGGCGAACCGGCTTCGGTCGTCTGCTGCTGCTCGCTCCAGTGGGAACGGCGCAGAATCGCGCGTATACGGGCCACCAGCTCGCGATCGTTGAATGGCTTAGGCAAATAGTCATCTGCGCCCAGCTCGAGGCCGAGAACGCGATCCAGCTCGCTTCCGCGCGCTGTTAGCATGATAACCGGTGTCTGGTGTGTCTGACGCAGCTCTTTCAGCGTATCGATACCGTTTTTCTTCGGCATCATTACGTCGAGCAGCAATAAATCAATGCTGTCGTCCAGAAGGGCCAGCGCCTGTTCCCCATCATGGGCCACCAGCACGTTAAAACCTTCCATATCGAGCAGCTCTTTTAACAGGGAGGTGAGCTCCCGGTCATCATCAACTAACAGGATTTTATTCATTGTTTAAATACCTCCGAGGCAGAAATTACGTCATCAGACGTCGCTAATCCATGACTTTACGTTGTTTTACACCCCCTGACGCATGTTTGCAGCCTGAATCGTAGACTGTCTCTCGTTGAATCGCGACACAAACGTTTTGGGAGTATGTGATGCGCAATGTTATCGCTGCCGTCATGGCCTCAACGCTGGCGCTAAGTGCAATTAGCCAGGCCGCTGAAGTCGTTACCAGCGTTAACTGGCTCCCCGGAGACGAAGGGGGACAGCGCGGTAGCCAGAGCCATATGTTTGACGGCATAAGTTTAACCGAGCAGCAACGTCAGCAGTTACGGGATCTTATGCAACGGGCACGCCACGACAGGCTCCCCGTTAATGTTAGCGAAATGGAGACAATGCATCGCCTTGTCACCGCAGAAAATTTTGATGAAAACGCTGTGCGCGCACAGGCAGAAAAAATGGCGAATGAGCAAATTGCTCGTCAGGTTGAGATGGCAAAAGTCCGCAACCAAATGTATCGCCTGTTAACGCCGGAGCAGCAAGCGGTTTTAAACGAGAAACATCAACAACGAATGGAGCAGTTGCGCGACGTGACGCAATGGCAAAAAAGTTCATCGTTGAAGCTATTGAGTAGTAGCAACTCACGTTCCCAGTAGTAAACCCTGTTTTCCTTGCCATAGACACCATCCCTGTCTTCCCCCACATGATGTGGGGGTTTTTTTTATCCTCAATTTGCCTGCTGCTTAATGCATTGCAGATGATTTGCTTCCGTTATACTAGCGTCAGTTGATAGCGGGAGTATTTATGAATCAATCTTATGGACGGCTGGTCAGTCGGGCGGCGATTGCTGCGACGGCGATGGCTTCGTTGCTATTGCTGATTAAAATTTTTGCATGGTGGTATACCGGGTCGGTAAGTATTCTCGCCGCGCTGGTGGATTCGCTGGTGGATATCGGCGCGTCGTTGACGAATTTACTGGTGGTGCGATATTCCCTGCAACCTGCCGACGATAATCACTCGTTTGGTCACGGTAAAGCAGAGTCCCTCGCGGCGCTGGCGCAAAGTATGTTTATCTCCGGTTCGGCACTATTCCTGTTTTTGACGGGTATTCAACATCTGATATCTCCAACACCGATGACAGATCCAGGCGTCGGGGTTATCGTGACAATTGTGGCGCTAATTTGTACGATTATCCTTGTCTCGTTTCAGCGTTGGGTGGTGCGCCGGACGCAAAGCCAGGCGGTGCGGGCTGATATGCTACATTACCAGTCTGATGTTATGATGAACGGCGCAATTCTGCTGGCGCTGGGGTTGTCCTGGTACGGCTGGCATCGCGCCGATGCTCTGTTTGCATTGGGGATCGGCATCTATATTTTATATAGCGCGTTACGCATGGGATATGAGGCGGTACAGTCATTACTGGATCGCGCATTGCCTGATGAGGAACGGCAAGAAATTATTGATATCGTGACTTCCTGGCCGGGTGTTAGCGGCGCTCACGATCTTCGCACGCGGCAGTCAGGGCCGACCCGCTTTATTCAGATTCATTTGGAAATGGAAGATAACCTCCCGCTGGTGCAAGCCCACGTGATTGCAGACCAGGTGGAGCAGGCGATTCTGCGCCGTTTCCCGGGATCCGATGTCATTATCCATCAGGATCCCAGTTCTGTGGTGCCAGCGGCGCAGCAGGGCTTTTTTGAGCGTTAGGTTATAGTCTGTAAATTCGATGTAAAAATGTGGGTCAGCTCGGCATTTTTTGTATAAATTACCGCCGTTTGGTCTGACCTGAATCAATTCAGCTTGAGGCGTTTGATATACTATTGTCATTAGCGTCGTGCACTCCTGGTGAGGGAGCGCTTCAGGCAACAGAATTATTTTTTGCTTCCTAAGTTCAGAGGTAGTCATGATTAAGAAAATCGGTGTGTTGACAAGTGGCGGTGATGCGCCGGGCATGAACGCAGCAATTCGTGGCGTTGTGCGCGCGGCATTAACGGAAGGTCTGGAAGTTTTTGGAATCTATGACGGTTACCTCGGCTTGTACGAAGACCGTATGGTTCAGCTCGACCGTTACAGCGTTTCCGACATGATCAACCGCGGCGGCACCTTCCTGGGCTCCGCTCGCTTCCCGGAATTCCGCGAAGAACACATCCGCGCTGTGGCTATCGAAAACATGAAGAAGCGCGGCCTGGACGCGCTGGTGGTTATCGGTGGTGACGGGTCCTATATGGGGGCGATGCGCCTGACCGAGATGGGTTTCCCTTGCATCGGCCTGCCGGGCACCATCGACAACGACATCAAAGGTACTGACTACACTATCGGCTTCTTTACTGCACTGGGTACCGTTGTTGAAGCGATCGACCGTCTGCGCGATACCTCGTCTTCTCACCAGCGTATCTCTATCGTTGAAGTGATGGGGCGTTACTGCGGTGACCTGACCC
>ERZ1026864.1969-NODE-1969-length-9916-cov-11.076057_pt1 | contig 9916 bp, 15 predicted proteins | sample MGYA00380162_ERZ1026864 | MGnify/ENA primary metagenome ERZ1026864 (study PRJEB33269, sample SAMEA4719798) | human gut metagenome | biome: human-associated habitat; feature: organic feature; material: feces | place: Cameroon | collected 2013-10 ... | reverse complement strand
CCAGACCATTCTTGCTTTTCTTCAAAACCTTTTCTTCCATATAAAAATACCTCCTAGACACTCTGATTATTAATCTTGTTATCAATAATTCTTTTAATGGTGTCTTTATTGATATTTGCATGATATCATTTTGATATCATCTTGTCAAGATATTAACATTGTTTTATGATAACCGTCCTGTTATCCTATAATTCTGGAAACTCTAAACCTATCAAACTTGCATTTATTATATCCTTATAGGCAGAGAACCTCCCTTTCCAGGCATTCAACACACTCAATACCCAATATTCAACCTATCAATTGAACATTAGCTAACTGCTTATAGGAATTTTTCATAAAATCCGGAATTTTCTCACAGAATCTTCCTATAAGAAATGTAAAAATCCGACTACCTATAGGTATCATATTATAAATCTCAATATTTCCAAATTCATAATGCAAAATCCGCCTATCAGAAAGACCATATTGCGCACATACCTATATCTACACAGATATTTATATGCATATATACTAAAAGGAATATTCACACCATCTGCAATGAAATAAACTATCAACGCTTCCTGTGTAAATATTCCTTCTGCCACTGCAATTATTTACTGTATAAAAAAATAAAAGCCTTACAACCTAGGATTCCCTAAACCATAAGACCTTCCAGTGCACCGCCAGGGGTTCGAACCCTGGACACCCTGATTAAGAGTTATGTTATTATAATATTTTTATGTCAAATGTCTGTTTATCCAATCTTGGAAGTAAATAACTCTTCCTGGTTCTGTTCCTGATCTTTGATATCCAGTAGCTTTCTAATGGCTGCTTGTGTTCCTGGATCAGCTGCATTATATGCTTCTTGTATTTCATTTGTTTTTAATCCTGTTAGTTCGTCCAGTGATAATGCTAATTTTTCGCATATTATTATTAATTGTTCTATTGTTGGTTTACTATGTCCATTTTTCCAATCTGTTAATGGTGATTTCTTTAATCCCAGTATTTCAGCTATTTCCGTACCTTTTATATTGTTCTTTTTAAAGTATTCTAATAGTTTTTTTATTATCTCTGTCATTATTTCCTTTCTTTATAATGCGAAAATTTAGCATATTTCTGTTGACTTTGCGAAAATTTAGCAATATAATATCCTTGTACTTAAGTTTAGATAGTTACATACCGCAGACAAACCGCTACTGTTTAGCGGTAGGGCTATCTTAACAAATAATTATATCAAAGGGCTGGCAATCTAGCAATGTCGGAGCAGCTCAGGAAGGTGGTATTTATGGAAAATTTAATTAATGGTGTGAACAATGAGATTGATGGAATATTTAAGAATTGTGATAGTTCTGATTCTGTCAATCCTTTTTTGAATAAGGATTTTAGTTTAACTTTTGATAATTTTGTTTCAATAGCTTCTGTATTAAGTTATTTAAAAGAGCATGAGAATCATGTTTATGCTGTTATATCTTCTAATTTTCCGGATTCTTATGAAAAGATAGAAGCTCTTTGTAATGCAATGTGTCATGATGATTGCATTTCTGTAAAGAATGGAGCTGTATCTTATGAACATGGTTGATAGTTCGGCGAGATTGCGCCTTAACTTTATATTTTTACATTCTCCCTTTTTATTTCGAAACACGGATAAAGCGACTATCCGTGTCGTGATCGCATTAGCCGGCGATTGCTTGACAATGATAGGCCAGAAAGGAAAGAAATTATGGAAGATTTAATTACTATTTTATCGGTTGGAAAGCCCTATGACATTGCTCCAGAGTCTGGAGTCGGTGAACACATTATTGGCTGCACTATGTCTTATGTTGCTTGTGGTGATATTTCTGCAAGTCATATTGATGAAGAGACTGGAACATTGGGATATGCTCCATTAAAGGAGAAGATGCCTGTTGATTTCTATGAGCGTGCTAAGGCTGTCGGACTTCCAACAGTTGCAAAGGTTCAGTATGGCATGAAAGCCAGTGGAGGAAAGACAGTACTCTATATCAAGGGTCTTGATTTCGTCCAGCCTTCAGGTAAGGCTACAAAATAGTTTCGTTATTACTCTGGGGTTGCTCCATGCGATGGGCTTTATGCCTGTGCAAGAATCGCAATCTTTTGGTAGTAATAACCCCTCATAACATTACTACAGGATTTAGCAATCGGGGAGATACTCCTTCTCCCTGGTTGTATGCCTTGTGTGTTTACTTAGCAGCATGAAAAGTCGGATTCATGTTGTTATTAAGCAGATAAGGGAGGTATTAATTATGGTATTAGCTGCTATATCTCTTGGTAAAATTGCCCAGTGGGGATTCTTTGCAACAGTTATCATGTGGTCGCTTATCATAGGTGTTTTTGTTGTTATCCGTATCAGGACAGCTATACAGCGTCATAAGTATGCGAATAAGAAGCAGGAAGGTGATGTTTCTACCCGTTATACTTCTAACGGGCTTCACTAACTAGAGACATCTACTCCTGCCGGAGTTTTACTTCTGGCTTGTGTGCGCCCCGGCGCTATGTATATATATATGGGCTGCCGTTGCCGTCGAAGCTGTGGGAAAGTGGTAAACTCTGCGTTTAGAATATTGTTAATAAGTGGTTCGTCAGGTACTTAATAACTTAAAAAGTTATTAAGAAGCTGTCAACAACTTATTAATAATATTCTGCTGAGTTTTCCATTTTTCCACGGCTTGGGGTCTGGGGTGTCCCCAGAAACGCCGGGGCGCACACACAAGCGGAAGGATACTAAACTCCCGGCAGAACAAACACGCGGAGGGACGAACCATGAAAATATTAAAATGTACCTTCCTGGTGTTGGCTATGGCATTGTGTTTATTCGTACCAGTGCAGCGGGGATATGCTGCTGATCAGGAGACAACACAGGTCACAGAACAGTCTGAAGAGTCTGGAGCAGAAGATTCTTCAGATACATCAACATCAGATACAGTAGTATTTAATGCTTATTTTCTCGTTTTATTAGCTGCTATATTCGGTAGTCTGGTTGCCATAGGTTTATGGAACATGTTCGGGAGGTAGTATATGGAGAATTTTAACACGCTCCTGTTGTTTGGATTCTTATTCGGTTTCTGGCTAACAAATTTAGCCTGTGTTACCGGATATGTCTGCAGGAAGTCATTATATTTCATAATGACATTTACAAAATGATATATAACGCTTCGGCGATATATAAATACATATTACGGAGGTAGACATTATGCCAGGATTAGTTGCTGCAGAGGGTTCTGCTGATGTTGCATCAGGACTTACACAGGAGGTTATCAATTCTGTTGTTACTGGTTGTAAGGGAGTTGTAACAGGTGCTTCAAGTGGTATCACTGCTATTGTTCCAATCGGTATGGAATTCTTAGCGCTCACACTTGGAATTAGAATCATGATCAGATTCTTCCTTTCTCTTGTTCACTAATGTGTCAAGCCTCGTCCCATCTTTCGGGTTGGGACGCTCGTAAATTTGTTTGAGGGATTAATTATATAGATAAGGAGTAGAAATATGGGATATGTACTCATACTGTTATTTTTTCTTATCTGGCTTAATGTCAGGAAGATAAGAAAGACACTTGTTGTTATTGCTAAAGATTATGGATATAAGAAGAACAGTCTGATCAATTATATACTTGATGTTATAACTGATTATTCTGCAGAACGAAAACAGGAAAGAAAAGACCGTAATCATACCAGGAAGCTCAGAAAGCTGACAAAGAAGAAACAGAGTGAAGATATAGAAATTCCGTCTGAACCTGAACCAGAAGTTTCAGAAAGTGAGGAGCCTGATGATGTTTGATTTCTTTTTTTATATTCGTAGGATAATTTTAAATTTAATTTACGACTTTGGTATTGTTTATGTAGGTTGTAATATGTATGGTCGTTTTCCTTTTAATTTTGAAGTGTTTATTATTATTTTCATTATTTTAACCGTAATTGATATTTTTAGTGATGTTTTGTTTTATGTATTAGCTAAAAAGAATAAGGATGGTGATGAGCATGAGTAAGGTGTTACCTGATAACGGTTATTTAATAGGTCTTAATGGTGAAATTGTACCAGGTGATGAAGAATCCGAGTACATAGAACGTTATCTACCTGTTTTTTTGCTTTATTATACTGTTCGTTTAGCTGTTAAGTATTTACTGGATATTTCAGATAATGATAAAAAAGATAAAGAACCAGTTGAAACTCAACAAGATTAGATATATAATCATCTTGCCGATTATTTTCATTTTGGAGGGGTTTTATATGCCGGTTTGGAGTACTTTGGGGATATTTATTTTTTATGTGTTATTTTTAATTTGTATTATTGCTTTACCTGTAATTCTTATAATTTTTATTGTTCGTTACTTTAAGAAGAAATCAGATTATTATCAGGCTAAAACAGATTATTATAAAAATCAAACTAATCATAATGACAGGCAAGATTAATTTCTTGTCTGTCTTTTTTTATTTGGAGGTATTTATGAAAAGAATCGGCGCATTTTCTCTTGCAATCTTTATATTTGTTTTGTCTGTCTTTTCTGTTGTTCCTGTAGATGTATATGCAGATGATGATAAAACTGTTCTTCCTTTTACTTTTAAACAATTAAATCATTCTGTCGGTGCTGGTATGTCTGCTTCTGATGCTAAAGCTGCTGTAACAGCACATAAGGATATATATACTTCTGATGGTACATTATTATTTATATATAACCCTTCTAATTCTTACAATTGGACAACCAGTACTGCAGCTTATTATGTTACTCTTAACTATTCTGATGAACAGTTAAAGAATATTCTTATGTCTAAAAATCCCCTTATGACTTTATTTTCTGTTTCTCAGGCTCTTGCTAATAATAATGGTATTCGTGCCTTTTGTGCAGGTCTTGGTATTATCTTTTCTGGTAGTTCTGATATGGGTACAAAGGTACTTGATACTATTACAGGCAACTATAACTATTTGGATGCGCTTAATTATGATGAGGACAGCCAGACAATTACAATGAGTAATGATAATGGCAGCGTTGACAAGCTGCGTGAGGAGATAAAAGAATATTATTACCGTTCTGTTGGTATTAGGTTTCTTTGTTCTAGCGGTGATATTAAGAAAGCAATATCAACAAGCTATTATGACGACATGGATTTATATACCGAAGATTTTAAAATGTTAACTAACTATGATTATGCAATTTATTCTAAAAATTGGAAAGTTCTTTTTGCCTTTAATAAAAAAGATATTAATTATCTGTATTGCACTCAAAAATATTACAATGATTCTTCTAGTACTCTTGACGTTGTTATCCGTAATGTTGATAAGAATCTCGATGATTCTGATTTAAATATTTCTAGTAATTTTAATATTACCCCTGACAATTTTTCTCCTTGTACTATTAAATCTTTTGGTGTTTCTGGTCATACTTATGATGTATCTTCTTCTAGTTCTCTTCATCATTCTCATGTTGCCTTTGATGGTGTGTTCGGCGCTGATTCTACACCGGATTATTTTGCTGCAAACTGCTTTTTGTATTCTAAAGATGATGAAGATATTATGTTTTTTGCTTCTTATGAATCTTTGTATAACTACCTTAAGAGTGACCAGAACGCGTATTTAAGTAAAACCATTAATGAAACCGGAAAAGATATTTCTTATAGTATCAAGGACATGGACGAAAATCTCGGTTCTAAAATGGATCAGCTTATTGATACTATAAACGATAAAAAAGGCAGCATGACACAGGAAGAGCTTCAGGATGCAATTGATAAAGGTATTAAGGATTTGCAGAAAACTACTGAAGATATAAAAGATAATACCTCTTCTATCCTGGATAAGCTGGAGGAACAGAATCAGATATTATTACAGATTCTTGGAGTTACAGAATTTATTGCATATCAGGAAGTGAAAGAAAATTCAGATCAGTATAACATGTCATACCTTAAGACATTACTCGACAGCATGTTCACAGGTCTTTTTAACGCTCTTATGTATGGTGAAAATACTGTTGATAATAATAATACGGATACCGCTTCTATACAGTCTTTTTCGGTTTCTAATGCTGCAGCTCCTGTTGCTGTGTATAGTGATGACATTGCTGTATATGATTCCGGTGGTTCTGGTGGTGGTTCTTCTTTTGGTGGTGGCTCTGGCTCTAGTGGTGGACATACCTTTAACCTTAAAAAAGGCTTGTTTGGAAAATTTCCTTTTTCGATTCCTTACCAGTGTTATAACTGGCTGCAGATTCTTCAGCGTGATCCGGAAGCTCCAACATTTACATTAGATTATGGTTATCTGTTCGGCGCCGCTGGTGCTCCTGAATATGTCCTTACATTTGATCTGTCCAGATACAATGATATAGCTGAAGTCGGGCGGTCGTTCTGCAGGTTGTTTATGACGCTGATGCTTGCTCTTGGAATCTATCATAAAAATAAGGGGGAAATGTAATGTCTGAAGTTGCTTTTATTGCCGTTGCTTGTTATGTAGTCGGTAACTTTATCAAGGCCGTTTTCACTGTCATTATAGACTTTATTTTACTGTCCTTGACATATATGCCTACGGATCCATTTTCAGGAATCCTTGATTTTTCAAATGAGGTCTTTGTTAATTATCTGCCCTATATTAACTGGGTTGTTCCTTTGGACTTCGCTGTGACCTTATTCGGGGCATTTATAGATGTTTATGCTATATACATCATTTACAAGTATGTTAAGCGTGTTCTTTCTGCAGTCCTGGAGAATTATAAGTCAGGTGCAAAGTTGCTCGCTGCATTACTTAAGTTTTAGGAGGTTTTTTATGATTTCTCTTTATACTGGTACTCCCGGCTCTGGTAAATCTTATCATGCAGCCGTTGACATTTATAACTGGCTGCGTGCCGGTAAGAATGTAATATCATCAATCAATATTAATACTTCTATTATTCCGCCCCGGTCAGCTCACAGACCTTTAGGGGAGTTCATATATGTACATAAGTCTTATTTTATTAAGAACTCTATATATTTGAAATCCTCTTTAGGCGGTAAGGTTGCTGCAGATAATGTTTATTCTTACATATATGGTCTTTTGAATTACGCTCTCCAGTTTCATAAGAGGAATTACAGGGGGCAGATCATAGAGAATCAAACATTGCTTGTTATTGATGAGGTCAACGAGATATTCAATCCTCGTTCCTGGAATAAAAAAGACCGTCAGGCATGGATTAACTTTTTTACTGAACATAGAAAATACGGTTTTAAGATCATTCTTATTGTCCAGGCTGACATTATGATTGATAAACAGATCCGGTCTGTCCTTCAGGAGCAAGTCCTTCATCGGAATGTATCCCGTTTTAAAAAGCTTGGTAAAATCATTGCTTTTCCTTTTGGTGGCAATCTGTTTGTTGCCATTCGGTCAACTTATGAAACAAAGAATAAGAAAGATGCCCGGCTTGGTGCGTCCTTGGTCTTTGGATCTGATTACTATGTACAGTTATATGATTCATATGCATTATCTGACCCTTTAATCTAAAAAGCGGGTGCACTGGGAAAACTGAAACAGCGTGGAAGTTTAACCAGTGCGCCCGAAAATTTTAGAAATCGGGCTTGACCACGGATATGTAATACGTGGTCTATAAATACATAATTAATTTTATCTTAAAGCTGATAAATACTGAATAAAACGGCATTTTAATTTTGTCCTGAAATTGCTTTTTTAAGACAAAATAATGAGGGGGATTATATGGCACTTATTGAAACTGAATTTGATACTGAAAAAAATAATTACTGGTTCTATAAGAAGGAAAAAAAGTTCCTGCATTCCATAGATACATTTTACTATACTGTTACATTTGCTAATGATTTTAGTAAAGATACCAGTGATCCAAATGTTAAGGAACTTAGAAACTGGTTACATGAATTTAATATGCTTGTATGTGAGAATCTACAGGATAATATTATTCCGGTGAATGACCTTCCAGATCTTAATGATGTGACTTTGAATTATACGCCTTGTAATTTTAATGGTATGTATACCCATGATTTACAAGTACCTGAATACTTTGATGTCCTTATTGCTGAATCTGTTCCCAATGAGCTGACAAATAATATAACTGTTCAGATTCGTTCTAAGGCTCTGTGGCTTATCGGCATTACTAAGTCTTATGAATACAGTTTAAGAATTGTTAAATCTCTTGCTAAGCGTTTTCACCTGCAGATAACAGAGATAAAAGAGAACCGTGTTGACTACTGTTGGCACACTAATTATTTAAAGAATCCTGAAAAGTTTTTCCGAATTGATAACTTTTCTGCTATGCAGGTTAGTGCATTCAGGGATTGTCAGTATCATTATAAGTTTAACGCTAATTCAGAGTATGAATCTGATTATGTTGCTCTTGGTCGTCGTAATAGTAAATGCTTTGTTCGTATCTATATGAAAACTAAAGAGGTCGTTGAGCAGGGATATAAACCGTGGTTTCTTCAGATATGGCTGCTTGATAATCTTATTTCGCAATTTGATTATTATGTGCTTTCAAATTTGTATGTTTTGCGTAACTGGGATTGTCTTAATCTTATGAGACTGCAGTTTTATTATGACTATGGAACTGATGAGGATTATAAGAAGCAGTGTTTGGCTTATTTGAAATCATACTTCAAGGAAGGTTCTGTTAATCGTGATTCTGTTGCCAATCTTGCGGATATACTTACTCCCAGGATAACCATAATTATGAATAATGAGTTTCAGGTCATGAGGAAAATGTCAAAAACTTTTTGCCTTATAGAACATCCTAAAAATGAAAAGCTTGGTTTATCCAAAAGAATCTATGATTTATTAGATAATACTGCTATGATAACTGATTACCTGACACATTATACATTGCGCCTTGTTGAGCCTAACAGTGATAAGAATAAGTCTCGCAGGGATTATATAGAATACTGGAAACGATTACGCAGCACAAAGATTTTTGACCCGTTTAAGAAGGATTATCCTAATCGTTTGGTTCGTGATTATTCGCGTGAATCTAACTGGGATTTAATGAAGTCTCGTTTTGTTCATTCTGCTGTTAATTTTTCTTTGTACAGCTTTGGTATTAATCACCAGGCTAAAAATGCCCTTGGTGATGTATCGGAGCTTCTGGGTATGCTTAATGATAATGATATTCATAACGCTAATATGTACAGATATAAGAGATCTAAACAGCTTTATCCTTCTGATTTCAAAAATAAGTTGGAGGTTTATCATGATTAATTATATTGATATATTTATTATGCAGCGTAAAAGTTATCTTGCACCTGATTCATTAAGATATTATCTTGAGAATCTATCTAGGTTTGAAAAATGGTTATCTCTTAATCATCTTCAGATTCTTGATGTTACTCCTGATAATCTTAGACAGTATATTATATATCTTGGTTTAACTGGTATTAAGAATGTATCTATTCATACATATTATAGGGCTGTAAAAATTTTTTATTCCTGGTTATATCAGGAGGGTTATATTGATATTGATATTACGCAGCGTATAAAGCTTCCAAAAGATGATAGTGAGATTGTATTACCTCTTACTAAAGATGAGGTTGCTGCTATTGATTATTATATTATTAATTCTGATTTGGATTTGCGTAATTACTGTATTTTTCATTTGCTACTTGATTGTGGTTTAAGACGACAGGAGGTTATTAATTTAACATCTGATTGTATTCGTAAAAATACTTTGACAATTAGAAATTCCAAAAATAATAAATCCCGGATTGTTCTTTTGCCTGATTTCCTGCGTTTGAACATTAATAATTACTTGGGTAATAGATCCGGAATTGTTTTTTTGGATCGGTACAATAAAAATCCAATAACAATTAGTACTATAAAAAAGCTCTTTGCAAATATAAAGAATCTCCCAGGAATGAAAAGAGTGCATGCACATCTTTTAAGGCATACGTTCGCAACCAGTTATTTATATTATGGCGGCAATATGGAAATGCTCCGCCTGCTGATGG
>ERZ1026864.1966-NODE-1966-length-9920-cov-3.738773_pt1 | contig 9920 bp, 6 predicted proteins | sample MGYA00380162_ERZ1026864 | MGnify/ENA primary metagenome ERZ1026864 (study PRJEB33269, sample SAMEA4719798) | human gut metagenome | biome: human-associated habitat; feature: organic feature; material: feces | place: Cameroon | collected 2013-10 ... | reverse complement strand
ATAGAAGAATATGTAAGAAGTATACCGGATTTTCCAGAGCCGGGAATTATTTTCAGAGATATTACTTCCGTATTGCAGGATGCAGACGGACTTCAGCTTGCCATTGATTCCATGATCAAGCTTTTAGATGGTGTGGACTATGATGTAGTTGCAGGTACAGAATCCAGAGGATTCATTTTCGGAGTACCAATTGCTTATGAAATGCACAAACCGTTCGTACCGGTTCGTAAAAAAGGAAAATTGCCATGTGAGACCATTTCCCAGTCCTATGATTTAGAGTATGGACAGGCTACTATTGAGATGCACAAGGATTCCATCAAACCGGGACAGAAGGTTGTTTTAGTAGATGACTTAATCGCAACCGGCGGAACGATTGAAGCTGCAATCAAATTAGTAGAGCAGCTCGGCGGTGAAGTAGTTAAGGTCATTTTCTTAATGGAACTGGCTGGATTAAAGGGAAGAGAGCGTTTGAAGGGTTATGATGTTGCTTCTGTAATTACATATGAAGGAAAATAATTTACAGAAGAGAAGTTTAACATGACTTATTGCCAGAGAGGCTGGCTTTAGGTATAAAAAACAATTTGGAGGAAGAAAAATGTTAGAGAAAATGTTCAAATTCAAAGAGAACAACACTAACGTCAAGACAGAAGTAATTGCAGGTCTTACCACATTTATGACAATGGCTTACATCCTGGCAGTTAACCCGAACCTGTTATCTGCTGCTGGTATGGATCCTACTGCAGTTTTGATTGCAACCTGTCTTGCATCCTTTATCGGAACACTTGCAATGGCTTTGATGGCTAATTATCCATTTGCATTAGCTCCTGGTATGGGATTGAATGCATATTTCGCATTTACAGTATGTGGAAATATGGGCTATGACTGGAGAGTCGCTTTAATGGCAGTGTTCATTGAAGGTATCATCTTTATCGTACTTTCACTGACTAATGTACGTGAGGCAATTTTCAATGCCATTCCTGCTACACTGAAAAAAGGTGTAAGTGCCGGTATTGGTCTGTTTATCGCTTTTATCGGTTTACAGGGTGCTCACATTGTTGTTGACAACAGCTCTACTTTATTATCTTATGTTAAATTTACAGAGAACTGGCATACAGAAGGAATCTGTGCTTTACTTGCACTGATTGGTTTAATTCTTACCATCATCTTATATGTAAAGAATGTAAAAGGTTCCATTCTTATTGGAATCCTTGCTACATGGATTCTTGGTATGATCTGCCAGGCAGCAGGCATCTATCAGATTGATGCAGAAGCTGGATTCTATTCTTTATATCCTACATTTGCAATGACAGACTTCACCAAAATCGGAGAAACCTTTGGACAGTGTTTCAAAGCTGACTTTACCGGTGTAGGTATTGTTAACTTTATCGTAGTATTATTATCCTTCTTATTTGTAGATATGTTTGATACCATCGGAACCTTAATCGGTGTTTCTGATAAAGCTGGTATGTTAGACAAAGAAGGAAAGCTTCCAAGAGTTAAAAATGCATTATTAGCTGACGCTATCGCAACATCCGCTGGTGCTGTTCTTGGTACTTCTACAACCACAACTTTCGTAGAGAGTTCTGCTGGTGTAGGTGCAGGTGCCAGAACCGGTTTTGCATCTGTTGTAACCGGATTCATGTTCCTGATTGCAATCTTCTTTGCACCAATCTTTACAGCAATCCCAGGATTTGCTACCGCTCCTGCATTAATCTTCGTTGGATTCCTTATGGTATCTGCAATCGTTAAGATTGACTTCAACGATATTACAGAAGCAGCTCCTGCATATCTTTGCTTAATCGCTATGCCTCTTATGTACAGCATTGCAGAAGGTATCGCAATCGGTGTTATCTCTTACGTTATCATCAACTTAATCTGTGGTAAAGCTAAGAAGATTACTCCGCTGATGTATATTCTTGCAGTATTATTCATTTGTAAGTATATCTTCCTGTAAGAGGAGATTATTCCAAGAGAATATCATAAATGATTTATAAGAAAGATACTCATTTCTGTCTGGAAAAGACAGAGATGGGTATCTTTTTTTGTGCGGATTTTGGCGAGCACCGCAATAACTTAAGAAAATGGCAAAATGTATTTCTCATAGTTAGAATACAGTTATCTGGTTTGAAATCCCCTTCTCGTCAAAATCCACAAATTCAGGAAACTAATTTTGGTAATTCGGTTTCTTGTATCAGAAATTACAAGGTGTTACAATTAAGGAAACTAAAAAAGAAAAAGTAGTTTCCATAGAGAACAGGGGTAGTGAAAATGGAATTGAGAGAGAAAATATTGCAGGGCACGATGCAGGCATTTAACCAGAAGGGATTGAAATTTACCATGGATGATATCGCCCGCATTCTTGGTATCAGCAAGAAAACGATTTATCAGGTATTTGCAGATAAAGAGGCGTTATTTCTTGCCATGGTGGATTATCTTTTTGACTGTATCAAGGAAAGTGAACGGGAAGTCGTGGCAGACGAAAGCCTTGGCACTTTAGAAAAAATACGGAAAATCTTAGGGGTAATGCCGGAGAGCTATAAGGAAATCGATTTCCGACAGATGTATTTATTAAAAGATAAATTTCCGGAAATCTATCATCAGGTGGAACTTCGGTTAGAGACCGGCTGGGAGACCACCATTGCGTTATTGGAACAGGGCATGGAGGAAGGCGTAATCCGCCGTATCAATATACCGATTTTAAAGATGATGCTGGAAGCCTCCTTAGAGCAGTTCTTCCAGAGAGACATCCTGATTCAGAGCAAACTTTCCTATGGAGAAGCATTAGAGGAAGTAGTGAATATTCTGGTAGATGGAATTACAACGAGGCAATAGACATGTGCGAATAGAGATGTATGAATAGAAAGGCACCAGTAGAAAGAGTGAGGAAAAGGTATGAGAGAAAAATACTATTTGGACAATGACTGGTATTTTAGTGAAAAATGGGAAGCAGCGCAAAGCGACGCAGAATATGACGAGACAGCAATGCAGAGCGTGCGGATTCCCCATACGGTAAAGGAACTGCCCTTTCATTATTTTGATGAACATGCGTATCAGATGGTAAGCGGCTACCGCAGACACCTTTTTGCAAAGAAGGAGTGGAAAGGAAAAGTAGTGCGGCTGACCTTTGAAGGAGTTGCTCATGACAGTGAAGTCTATGTAAATGGTGAGAAAGCAGGGGCACACCAATGCGGATATACGGCATTTACCATTGATGTTTCAGCACTGCTTCACTATGGCGAAGATAATGTCATTGTGGTGCGGGTGGACAGTAATGAGAATCTGAATGTTCCGCCCTTTGGATTTGTCATTGACTATATGACTTACGGTGGAATTTACCGGGATGTGTACCTTGAGATAAATGAGGAAAACTATCTTGCAGATGTATTTCTAAAACCGCAGGTAGAGCTGGAAACGAAGAGGGGAACGCTGCTATCGGAAATTACGCTGGCAGGAGGCAAAGACAATCTGCTGCTACGGCAGTACATCCGAAGAAAAGGCGAAGAGGAATACGGGCTGATAGGAGAGAAAGCTCTTGCTGAAATTCCTACGCAGGAGGGAAAGAAAACACTTGTATTTCCGGCAGGAATCGTATCCCTATGGGAGGTAGAGAATCCGGCGTTATATGAAGTAAAGACCCAGCTTGTAACCGGGAATAATATAATCGACGAGGTCATAACAACGGTGGGCTTCCGTCAGGCAGTATTTCAAAAAGATGGCTTTTATTTAAATGGACAGAAGCTTAGAATCCGTGGACTGAACCGTCATCAGAGTTACCCTTATGTGGGTTATGCCATGCCGGCTTCCATACAGCGGATGGATGCGGAAGTATTAAAGAAAGAGTTGGGGCTGAATGCAGTGCGGACCTCCCATTATCCGCAGTCTCAGGAATTTATAAACAGCTGCGATGAGCTGGGGCTTATGGTATTTACCGAGATTCCGGGATGGCAGCATATCGGCGATGAAGCGTGGAAAGCGCAGGCTGTGGAAAATGTAAAAGACATGGTGACACAGTACCGCAACCATCCATCTATCATTCTCTGGGGGGTGCGGATTAATGAATCGCAGGATGACGATGAATTTTACCGCCGCACAAATGCAATAGCACATAAGTTAGATGATACCAGACAGACCGGTGGCGTGCGGGCACATAAAAAGAGCAGTCTTTTAGAGGATGTATATACCTATAATGATTTTGTGCACAATGGCCTGAATAAAGGCTGTGAGCATAAGAAAAATGTGACATCCGATATGGAAAAACCGTATCTTATCACGGAATATAACGGACATATGTATTCCACCAAAGCCTTCGACTGGGAAGAACATCGTATGTGGCATGCACTCCGTCACGCCAGTGTACTGGATGCCGTAGCAGGAGAAGAGGACATCGCCGGAAGCTTCGGATGGTGTATGGCAGATTATAATACACATAAAGATTTCGGAAGCGGAGACAGAATCTGTTATCACGGAGTCTTAGACATGTTCCGTAATCCGAAAATGGCAGCAGATGTGTATGCCTGCCAGCAGGAAGAAAGACCGGTATTAGACTTAAGTTCAACGATGGATATTGGAGAACATCCTGCCTGCAACCGGGGCGAGACATATATTTTTACCAACGCAGACAGTGTCCGGATGTACAAAAATGACCGGTTTATCAAGGAATATAAGAAGACCGATTCCCCATATAAGAATCTGAAACATGGCCCGATTCCGATAGACGATTACATTGGAAATGCCATCGAAGAGGGAGAGCATTTCACATCAAAGCAGGCGGCAATGGTAAAAGAAGTTTTGAATCTGGCAGCACGCTATGGCATGAATCATCTGCCGAAAAGAGCATATTATCTGGCAGCAAAGCTGATGCTTATTTATCATATGAGGATGGAGGATGCGGTGGCACTTTATAACAAGTATGTCGGGGACTGGGGCGGACAATCCATGGTATATAAGTTAGAAGCCATAAAGGATGGTAAGGTGGTTAAAACTTTAGTAAGGGAGCCGGTACAGAAGGTGCAGTATCAGATTACGGTCAGCAGTCAGAAATTAAAAGAAACACATACCTATGATGTGGCTGCGGTAAGAATACAGGCAGTGGATGAAAATGGAAATCTGTTGCCATATTTTCAGGAGCCGGTGCAGCTAAAATGTGAGGGAGCATTAGAACTCATCGGACCGGACATCATCAGCCTGCAGGGCGGTATGGGTGGCACTTATGTAAAGACCATCGGAAAGACCGGAAGCGGAAAACTTATGATAAGCAACCGTCAGGCAGGAACGAAGGAAATTACATTTGAAATAGAATAAGGGAGTATAACGATAAGGAGGGTATCTATGAAAGAGAAATCAAGGGAAATCTTCGGAAACAAAATGCCGCAGAAGGTATACCGGAAAGCGGTAAAGAGTAAGAAGAAGTTTCAAAAGAAATTTGGGGATGACAGCAAGGTGGATTATCCGGTGGTGTTAAAAGAAAATGCACATATCGGAGATTCCCTTGGTGTTGTGGATGTGCTGCTGCCGGAGCAGAAAGAGGCTTCGAAACTGGAATTTGACAAAGAGAAGGGAATCATTGTAGGAAATATCCGTATGGGATTTGGACATTACCGGATTTCCATGGCAATTGCATCTGCGGCAAAATCCATGGGCTACACACCATACTGGATGGACTTAAATTCCTATCCTAGGACTACCTGCACGAAGGTCATTGGCGCACAGAATGATTTGTATTCATTAGGTTCAAGACTTTCCGGTAAGAGTAAGCTTTTTAACAAACTGGTGTGGGAACCAATGAATTATGAAGGGTTCCGGAAGCTTTCCTATAATGCTTCTGACCAGAAAAATGCAGAGCTTATGGCTCCGGTTTACCGGAATGTGCCAAAGGAAATTCCGGTGGTGGCAACCCATGTGTGGCCGGCACAGGCAGCTATACATGCCGGCATGAAATATGTAGTCAATGCGATTCCGGATAACTGGCCGATGGCATTGCATTTATCCGAAGGAAGCCTTCATACGGTGCAGACCCATTATGCTTATCAGGGCTATCGGATTTTAAATGGCATGCAGGGAAAAGATGTCTTAAATCCAATGCCGGAAAAAGACCTTGTATACACGGGACATTATATTGACCATGAGCTGGTAAGCAACATTGAAGCGGACTGCGAAGCGAGAATTAAAAGAAAACAGGAGAAGAATCCGATGCGTTTCCTGCTGACTATTGGAGGAGCAGGAGCCCAGAGAGAAATCTTTGCAGCTATTATCAGATATCTGCTGCCGGAAATCCGGGAAGGCAGGGCAGCACTCTATGTCAATGTCGGAGATTACCGGAATGTCTGGGAAGAATTGCTGCAGGAAATTCCAAATCTTAAAGGCATGGCAACGGAGCATTTTGATGACTGGAGAAATACGAAGCAGTTTGCCGAAGCAGCACTGGATGGGGAAGTAAGCGGAGTCCATGGCTTCTACCATAAGAATATTTTCGAAGCAGTGTACTGCACGAATCTTTTGATGCGAAGCTGTGATGTGCTGGTGACAAAGCCAAGTGAGCTGGCATTTTATCCGGTGCCGAAGCTCTTTATCAAAAGAGTGGGTGGACATGAACAGTGGGGTGCCATCCATTCCGCAGAGATTGGGGACGGTACACTGGAATGCCGCGATATTCCGCATACCCTGCAGATGCTGGAATTATTCCAAAGTTCAGACCATCTGCTTAACGATATGTGTGAAGCAATTATGGAAAATAAGAAACAGGGGATTTACGATGGCGCATACAAAGTAGTGGAACTGGCAATGGGCTTACGAAAAGGAGGAGAAGGACAATGAGATTAACAACAAAAGAAAAAGTGGCATATGGACTTGGTGCAGTTGGTAAAGACATGGTATACATGCTTTCTGCAAGTTACATTTTATATTATTATCAGGATATTTTAAATGTCAGTGCCATTGCAATGGGAATAATCCTGATGGCAGCAAGAGTATTTGATGCATTTAATGATCCAATTATGGGAGTTATTGTAGCCAAGACGAGAACCCGCTGGGGTAAGTTCCGTCCATGGCTTTTGATTGGAACCATAACCAATGCAGTAATCTTATATCTGATGTTTGCAGCACCACCTGCATTAGATGGCAGCGGACTGGTTGCCTATGCAGCAGTAACCTATGTGCTGTGGGGTGTTACTTATACCATGATGGATATTCCGTTCTGGTCTATGATTCCGGCATTTACCGAAGGTGGAAAAGAAAGAGAGGGACTTTCTACTCTTGCCCGTTCCTGTGCAGGCGTGGGTTCCGCACTGATTACCATTATCACGGTAAAATGCGTGGTTTTATTAGGTCAGGGCAATGAGCGTGCCGGTTTTAAATGGTTTGCGTTAATCATTGCAGTATTATTTGTGATTTTTATTACCATTACCTGCATGAGCATCAAAGAAAAATCTACCGTAGATGTGGACTCTCCGTCAGTAGGACAGATGTTTAAAGCATTGTTACAGAATGACCAGGCAATGACCGTTGTTATTACCATAGTACTGATTAACTGCTCTCTTTATATTACTTCAAACCTTTTGATTTATTTCTTCAAATATGATTTTGGCGGAGATGCGTGGTATAACAGCTATACCTTATTCAATACCTTTGGCGGAGGAATCCAGATTATTTCTATGATGATTTTCTTCCCGCTGCTGCGCAAATTCTTAAGTGCCTTAAAGGTATTTTATGTAAGCTTCGTTATGGCAATCGCAGGCTACGGTGTATTATTTATACTGACACTGACAAATATGTCAAACTTATTGTTATTATTTATTCCGGCATTCTTTATCTTTACCGCCTTTGGAATGCTGACAGTACTTACCACTGTATTTCTTGCAAATACCGTGGACTATGGCGAACTGAAAAATAACCGGAGAGATGAGAGCGTTATCTTCTCCATGCAGACCTTTGTGGTAAAACTGGCATCCGGAGTAGCCGCACTGGCAGCTTCCATCTGCTTAAATCTCTGCCACTTAAGTAACGATACTGCGGAAACAGCAGCCGCAGCTACCGCATCCGGCAGCTCCCTTTTAGGACTTCGCATGACGATGGCAGGGATTCCGATAATCGGCTTATTGATTGCAGTGCTGGTATTTCGTAAGAAATTTATCCTGACAGAAGAAAAAGTGCAGGAAATTACAGAGCAGATTAAAGGGAAGGAAGCTTAAACAGACAGCAAGCAAAAATAGCAAGTAAGAATATCAAACAGAAAAAGCAGGATGAAAGGGAAGGAAAATTATCGATGATTCGTAAGGAAAAGGATTATTTTATTCTGGATACCGACCATACCACCTATTGCTTCCGGGTACTTCCTACCGGGCAGATGGAGCATCTCTATTATGGCAGAAAGCTTCATATCGAGGACGAAGCCGATATGCAGCCGCTGGTGGAAAAGCATGTCTTTGCACCGGGCAATGTGAATCTGTATAACGAAGAGCAGAAAGCATATTCCCTAGAGGATATGCGCCTTGAAATGTCCTCCTATGGAAAAGGAGATATAAGAGAGCCTTTTGTGGAAGTGGTGAATGCAAATGGAAGTAATACGATAGATTTTGTATACAGGGAAGCAGAGATAAGCAAGGGAAAGGAAGCCTTTGCGGAACTGCCGGGTTCCTATGGCAGCGAAGAGGAAGTGGAGCAGCTTTGTATCCGCCTTGCGGACGAAGAAAATGAGCTGGCACTGGAATTGTATTATTATGTCTATCCATCCTGTGACATCATCAGCCGCAGTGCGAGATTCTATAATAACGGAAAGAAAGCTGTGCAGTTGAAACGGCTGATGAGTCTGCAACTTGACTTTGAGGAACATGATTATGTGTTTACTACATTTCACGGAGCCTGGGCAAGAGAAATGAAGCGGAGTGATGTGCCGGTAACAGCTGGAAAATTAGTGAATGCTTCTTATACCGGAACCACTTCCAGCCGGGCAAATTCCTTTGTGATGTTAAGCCGTCCGAGGACTACAGAGGATGCCGGGGAATGCTTTGGTTTTCACCTTATCTATTCCGGCAATCACTATGAAGCGGCAGAAGTAAACAGCTTTGGAAAAATGCGTCTGGTGACAGGAATTAACCCACAGGCATTTTCCTATGAAGTGGCACCACAAGAAAGCTTTCAGGCGCCGGAGGCAGTGATGGCATATGCAGAAAAAGGATTTAACCAGATGAGCCAGAGACTGCATCATTTTATCCGGGAGCATATTATCCGCGGAAGCTGGCAGAAGAAGGAGCGTCCGGTACTGCTGAACAGCTGGGAGGCTTCTTATTTTGACATCAGTGAGAAGAAACTGTTAAAGCTGGCAAAGGAAGCAAAAGAAGTTGGCATAGAATTATTTGTGATGGATGACGGCTGGTTTGGCGAGCGGATGGATGACAGCAGTTCCTTAGGAGACTGGGAAGCAAATGCGAAGAAGCTGCCGGGTGGGCTTAAAGGTTTATGCGATAAGATTCGCGGACTGGGATTGCAATTCGGTATCTGGGTAGAGCCGGAAATGGTCAATGTAAAAAGTAAGCTATACGTGGCGCATCCGGACTGGACCATTGAGATTCCGGGACAGCCACATTCGGAAGGAAGAAACCAGCGGATTTTAGATTTGGGAAGAAGAGAAGTGCAGGATTATATTATTGAGAGCATGAGCAAGGTCTTTTCTTCAGCGGATATTTCCTATGTGAAATGGGACATGAACCGGACCTTTAGTGATTATTATTCCACAGCACTTCCACCGGAACGGCAGGGAGAGGTGGCACACCGCTATGTGCTGGGATTATACCGCTGCATGAAGGAGCTGACGGAACGGTTCCCGGAGATTTTATTTGAAGGCTGTGCAGCAGGCGGCAACCGCTTTGACCTTGGAATCTTATGCTATTTTCCACAGATCTGGGGCAGTGATGATACGGATGCAC
>ERZ1026864.1961-NODE-1961-length-9933-cov-3.797226_pt1 | contig 9933 bp, 13 predicted proteins | sample MGYA00380162_ERZ1026864 | MGnify/ENA primary metagenome ERZ1026864 (study PRJEB33269, sample SAMEA4719798) | human gut metagenome | biome: human-associated habitat; feature: organic feature; material: feces | place: Cameroon | collected 2013-10 ... | reverse complement strand
GGCTGTTGACGACGTAAGCTTTGCCGTGCGCAGGGCGGAAACCTTTGGCCTAGTTGGCGAATCCGGCTGCGGAAAAACCACAACGGGCCGCACTATAATCCGTCTGTATGATCCCACGGGCGGCGAGGTACTTTTTGACGGCAGGGATATCTCCGGCAAGATGACAAAAGACCTACGGAGCTACCTTACCTCAAATATCGCCATGATATTCCAGGATCCCATAGAATCCCTTAACCCCAAGATGACCATAGAGGAAATCGTTGGCGAAGGCCTTAAGGTGCGCGGACAGAAGGATCGCGATGAAATTCACCGTCAGGTGGTTGAGATGCTGGAAAAGGTTGGTCTGGTGGAAGAACACGCCACCCGCTATCCGCACGAATTTTCGGGCGGTCAGCGCCAGCGCATAGGCATAGCCCGCGCAATAATCACCAAGCCAAAGCTTGTAATTGCAGACGAGCCTGTTTCCGCGCTGGACGTTTCCGTGCAGGCGCAGGTTATAAATCTGCTGAACGATTTGAAGGACGAGATGGGTCTCAGCATACTTTTTATAGCCCATAACCTTTCCGTTGTCAAGTATTTCTCCGACCGTATCGGCGTTATGTACTATGGCCATCTGGTTGAGGTTGCAAACGGCGATGACCTGTATAAGAACCCGCTGCATCCGTATACAAAGGCTTTGCTTTCCGCAATACCTGAGCCCAACCCCATTACGGAGCGCACGCGTAAGCGCGTGGATTACGATCCTGAGAGGGACCATGATTATTCAGTTGAGAAGCCCTCAATGGTGGAGGTTGAGCCGGAGCATTTCGTGTATTGCTCCCCGTCCGAACTTGAAGCATACCGCAAGCAGCTCAAGGGCTAAAACCAATATACGCATAAAAGCAGCATAACAGTAAAAGGCCGTTATCAATGCGATAAGCGGCCTTTTGATTTTAACTATCTATCCAACTTGACTCGGAAATCTTGATACCACTGGGGAAATCACGGTTTTTAGTCGCTCTATTTTTCGTGAAGCTCGCAAAAAAAGACTCGAAATCTTTGACTCTCTTAATTATCATATTTGCCCTGTTCCGAGAAAATTGTTATCTCACACGGGACTTTTGCTTCTTCTGTCCAGTACTCATGCATTCTGGATAGGCACTCTTCAAAGTGGCGTTTTTCATCCGACGGATGTTTGGTCAGGCGAAACATTCTATCATAATTGTCAATTACTATGGCGATAGAAGAAAACATTAACCAATCCAAATCGCAAGCACATTCGTCCCATGCGTTCCAGTTTTCTCCGAAGTAGTTCGGAAATTGAAATGCGGCAGAATACTCTTTGAAAAAATCGCATACGTCTCCGCATCTTGCACCCCTGATATAAGCGGAATATCTTCCCTCAATATGGCTGTTGGCATAGAACTCAGAGTAAGCATCATCTGACGTGCCGTGCTTTTTCGTTATCATTATTCAACACTCCTTTTATTTAGGTAGAATGAACATACTATAATAACCTTGTATTATGAGCATCCAATAACCGTTCAGTCTTTATACTTGGATACTGCACGTAGATTGAGTTTCTATGCCAGCGATTTGATATGCTCCTTTGCTTTTGCATAGTACTTTTGAAACCGTTCGGAGTCTGTTTCATTGTACTTCACGCCAAGCATGACCCACTCACAGTACTCGTAGAGCAGGAAATAATCCAGCGTCCTGCGGTAATCATTGTAGTCGACGCCCTTTTCTTTTAACAAATGCTCAAAGTAATAATCTATGGCATAGTCTTTGTCCGCCTGCGTCATATAGAAAAAGGCCGATTCATCTTCTTCGCCGTGGGCGATAAGGCGGGCAAGCGATGTCGGATAGGGCAGTATCGCGGCATATTCCCAATCTATTATAGTTGCATGACCGTTTGCGCACAGTACATTAAACGGCAAAAGGTCGTCATGGCATAGCGTCCGCGGGACGATTGAATATAACCTCAGATACTCTGCATAGGCATACTCTAAATCCGCATCATTCAAATACTTGCCTCGGTTTTGCTGCCTTGGCAGGCTTGCCTCAAAAGAGAGACCGGCAGCTTGACATTCACGCCTTTCCCAATACATATTCTGTAAATAAATCAAGGCGTCAAGAACCGCAGTCAGCGATTCGCGGTCGCACTTCCGCAGGTCGTGCCCTTCTATGTATTCCATAAGCAAAAACAGTTCGCCGCAATAGTTAAGGCTTTTATAAAGGCGCGGAACAGCGCGCTCGGCGGACACCAAAAAAGTATTGTAAACAGACAGTTCTTGCTCGCTTGCCTTTTTTAGAACGTATGCGGTATTGCCGTCGTTTATTTTCCATACGGCGTAATCCGTACCGTCCTCCGCGCTTTTGAACGGCGTTGCTTCAGCCTGTTCGCTGAGGCACATTTGTGCAAGTATTTCTTTTATGTTCATAATAGGCCCGTTCCTTCCTGCCGATGATTATCCTACATAAACTTATAATACCACATGCAGCTCTTCACGTCCATTTGACAATAAAAAAGCTGATAAATGTGAGGAGCACTGAGAACGACTGGTTATAGCGATGCTTCTACGGATGAGAATGACTTTTTCTTGACAACCTATCGGTCGGTAGGTATAATCTTAGCGGTATTATTTCATGCAGGAGGGCAGCAGAATGGTTGAGCAGGGCAGCACCAAGAAAGCGATTTTGGACAAGGCATTGGATTTATTCTCAGTGCAGGGATATGAAGCCACTTCCATTGCGCAGATAGCAAACGCGGTGGGCATACGTAAGGCATCCATGTACAGCCACTTTAAAAGCAAGCAGGAAATACTGGATGCACTTGTGCGGCATAGCTTAGAGCAGTATGAAAAACGCTCCATATTTGCGCGGGCGAATTGGGACGATCCTGCCTTTACAAAGGATAAGCAGGACGTTACGCCGGACGCAGCGCTGCAGATGGTTCTTGGACATGTGCGCTATATTTTGCATGACCCGCAAATAAGTAAATCCCGCAAAATGCTGACGATAGAGCAGTTCCAAAACGCTGAGCTGAGCGCGCTGCAAACAAAGCAAAATTATGCTGATGTGGTGCGCTATTTTACGGGGCTTGTGAAATTCCTAATTAAGAACGGGAGACTTATTGATGACGATCCAGAGATAATGGCGGCGCAGCTATGCCTGCCCATATCGGTTTGGATAAACCTTTGCGACCGCGAGCCGGAACGCGAGGATGAAGTGGTTGGGCTGATAGAGCGGCATATAAGGCAGTTTTATAAGGTGTATGGCGTGCCTCGGGAAGATTGAGGGGGATAAACGCATGAAATACGGCTGGCTTGATGAATATTTGCTGGCGAAAAAAGGCGTTAGGAAGGACTTTAAAGCGGAGTGGAACTGGCTACGGTACATGGTTGGCGATAAAATATTTGCCGCGGTGTGCTACGATGATAATAACAACCAGCCGTTGGTATCAGGATTTGGATGTATGTAAGCAGGTGGACAATAGGGACAAGCCATACGATACGGAACTGCTGCACAGCATGTATGATTATCTCTGCGCACATGGCGATTGCTATTATATTATATAGAATACAACGGTGTGCTGGTAGGGGATGTTTCCCTGCGGGACAGCGGGGAAATAGCCATTGTGATTTGCAAAGAATACCAGAACAAGCATATCGGCCGGCGCTGCGTTATTGATATGCTGAAGCTTGCAAAGGAAAAGGAAATGGCGAAGGTTACGGAAAATATCTATTCCTTTAATGCGCAAAGCCGCCGCATGTTCCTGTCAGTAGGATTTAGGCAGACTGATGAGGAATGGTATGAATATGCGCTTTAGGAAGCGGGAATAGAGGCCGATTGAGCGCGATTTGCTTTTATTTTGACCGTTTGGCTACCGAACGACAGGTTGCTGCGGAATGAGGAGGATAATATGAAAAAACGCACGGCAAAGCGTGCTTTGAAGTGGATAGGCATAACGATAGGGGTATTGCTGATTATTATTGCCGCCGGAGCGGCGGTGATGTTCGGGCCGTTCGTAAAGGCTGCAAACAGCATAGAAAAACTTGAAGATGGGCTTTATGCAATGGAGTTTGCGGGGGACTACGGGTTTGATGATTTCCTTGCTAATGGCGGCGCAGCAAGCGACGGCGAAGTTGCGGAATATTTGGTTTCGTTCCTGTCGAATGGCTTTTACAAGGCGGATGGAAATGTGGCGACTGGAAGTTTCGGCTGCTCCACGATATATACGCAGGATGAAAACGGCACTTACTTCTTTGGACGCAACTATGACTGGGCAGAATGTGAAACCATGATAGTGCATACCAAGCCCGAAAACGGATATGAGTCGGTATCTACCTGCTGCCTAGATTTTTTAGGTTTTGGCGATAAGTATGCGCCGGACGGATCGATGACGGAACGGATGCAGAGCATAGCGGCGATTTATGTTCCGCTGGACGGCATGAATGCCAAAGGGCTTGTTGCGGCCGACTTGACGGCGGGGGATGACGAGGAAACGTACCAGCAGACAGGCAAGGTGAACCTGACCACCACCACGGCCATTCGCCTGCTGCTGGATAAAGCGGCAGACGTGGACGAAGCCGTTGCGCTGCTGAAGCAGTATGACATGAATTCATCCATAGGCATTTCTCATCATCTATCCATTGCGGATGCGCACGGCAAAAGCATTGTTGTGGAGTATGTTAACGGAGAAATGCTGGTTAGCGAAACAAAAGTTGTTACAAACCATTACCTTACCGATTGCGAAAAGCGGGGCATTGGCTCGGCGCAGTCGCATGAGCGGTACGATACCCTTGCGGCATACAGCGGGCCCGCTGGCGCGCCGCAGGTGCGGGACATGCTGGAGAGTGTAGCGCAGAAGAACTATCCCAAAACGGACGGCAGCTATGAAAAGACGATGTGGAGCATTGTATATTGTCCGGAGGGCCGCTGCGCGGACTTTTATTTTGCGGAGAACTATGACCATGAATATAGGCTGATACTGCTGGGGAAAAACGGCATTAAGGATGGCAGGCAGTATAAGCTTCAAACAAAGGACTTGTGTGCTCGGGCGCGGGAGGCGGGCATAGACTATAAGCCCGCGCGGGAATAGACGGTGAAGTCGCTTGCAAAAGGCTGCCGATTACGGCGATAAGTGTGTTGAGGTATTATAATACAGGAGGAGATAAAATGAAAAAAATATATGAGAAAAACGAGCTGACATTTGCAATTGTATGGATAGTTATTTATTGTGTTTTGCAGTCCCTAGCGAATCCGCTGAACGAAATAATAGGAATCGAATACTCCGCAAGCGCAGTTTTCTGCATATTGCAGACGATCGTTCTTCTCGGCTTTATACGAAAGAACGGATTGCAGAAGCGCTATGGGCTTTGCAGATCGCAGGTTCCTGCATGGCGGTTCCTTTACTATGTGCCGCTTTTGGTATTGGCGTCGGGAAATCTTTGGAACGGTTTTGCCGTAAACTATTCGCCGACAGAAACGGTTTGCCGCATCGTGTGCATGCTCTGCGTTGGATTTCTGGAGGAAGTGATTTTCAGGGGGCTTCTGTTTGCTTCTATTGCAAAGGATAATGTGAAATCCGCAATAATTATTTCAAGTGTAACTTTCGGCATAGGGCACATTATCAACCTTTTCAACGGCAGCGGCATGGGCTTGGCAAGCAATCTGTGCCAGATTGTATTTGCGGTTGCGGTAGGCTTTATGCTTGTAACTATTTTTATCGCGGCGGAAGCATGCTTCCCTGTATCATCGTTCACTCTGCTATTAACACGCTTGGTACGTTTGCCAATGATGCAGATGCCGCTACGGAAGGGCAGTTGATTCATATAGCTATTTTGATAGCCATAACGGTTGTATATACGCTGGTTCTTACAAAAACGCTTCCGAAAAAGCAATGCGCAAGTGCCGCGGAAAACAAGTGAGCTGCCATGAAAAAACTAAGGCCGTTCTGAAACCGATAAACGCATTCGGAATAAACGAGAAGATTTGATTGATGAAAGGAACGAAATACAAATGGGACATACAAGCTTTGAAATAGTCCGTGCACAGGCGGAAGATGCAGCCGCGCTGCTGGATTATCTGAAAATAGTGGGCGGGGAAACGGAAAATCTCAGCTTCGGCGCGGAGGGCGTGCCGCTTGATGTTGAAGCAGAGAAAGCGTATCTTGGTGTGCAGGCGCAGTCGCAAGACAATATTCAGCTGCTTGCCAAGGCGAACGGGGAGATAATAGGCACCGCCAGTCTTAACCGCAAGCAAAGACGCATGGGACACCGCGCGGAGTTCGGGATAAGTCTGAAAAAAGCATGGTGGGGCTGCGGCGCGGCATCCGCCCTTACGGAGCGCATACTTGCTTTTGCGAAGGAAACCGGAGTGGAGCAGGTCAATCTTGAGGTGCGCAGCGATAATAAGCGCGCCATAGCGCTGTATGAAAGGTTTGGCTTTCGCAAGCTATGCACATTTCCGGGCTTTTTCAAAATTAATGGTGAACTGATAGATTTTGACTTCATGAATCTATCCATTTGCCCCGGCGAAAACGAAATACACTAAATGCGGCGTAAGGAGGGATATATATGAACAAACTGATTGGCTGCTGCGGGCTGGACTGCGAAAAGTGCGACGCCAGAATAGCAACGCTTGCAAACGACAATGCCTTGCGCGAAAAAACCGCCGCCCTGTGGACAAAGCTGAACGGCGTAACGATAACGCCTGAAATGATAAACTGCACCGGCTGCCGTATGGAGGGCGCAAAGACGACGTTTTGCGACAAACTCTGCCCCGTGCATAACTGCGCCCGCGAGAAGGGAATGGATACCTGCGCCGACTGCCCGGAGATGGACGGATGCAGCACGCTTGGGCACATTGCCGCAAACAATCTGGCGGTGCTTGAAAGGCTGAGGAGGCTTCATGAGTCGAAATAATGAGGATATAACCATGTCAAAACGGGCGAGACAATATATAGGGATACTGGCGGCGGTCGTCGCGTATTATCTTGTTCACGAAGGGGCGCATCTTTTGTATGCGCTTTTCGCGGGCGTGTTTAAGCAAATCAACTTCATGGGCATAGGCGTGCAGATAGATGTTTATGCCGGGCGCATGAGCGAAGCACAGCTTGGCGCATTCTGCCTTGCTGGTGCTGTGGCAACGTTCTGCGGCGGATATGCTTTGGTTGCACTTGCGGGCAAAATATGCTGCGCAAAGAGCAAACTGCTCCGCGCAACGCTTTACTTATATAACGATTGCATTTTTACTGCTTGATCCGCTGTATCTCAGCATTCTCTGCGGCTTTTTCGGCGGCGGGGACATGAACGGCATAGATCTTCTTTGCCCGGAGTGGGCGGCAAGATGTCTTTTCGGCGTGCTGCTCATTGCAAACGCACTGGTGTTCTGGAAACGTGTGCTGCCGGTATATAAAAAGTCTTTTGCGGAGTGAACCCGCATTGACAAATGCGGCGGCGCTACGCTATCATAAAATTAAGCATCATACGACTGGCATAGCGAAAGAACAGGAGGGGACACGATGCCGCTGCAGATAGTAAGAAACGATATTACGAAAATGAACGTGGACGCCATTGTTAACGCCGCTAACACAACCCTGCTTGGCGGCGGGGGCGTTGACGGCTGCATACACCGCGCGGCTGGGCCGAAGCTGCTTAAAGAATGCATAACGCTGCACGGCTGCATGACGGGCAGCGCAAAGGTGACGCGCGGCTATGACCTTCCCTGTAAATATGTTATACATGCCGTTGGCCCGCGCTGGAAGGATGGAATGCACGGTGAGCGGGAGCAGCTTATATCCTGCTACAAAACCTCGCTTGCGCTGGCCAAAGAGCGCGGCTGCGCATCAGTTGCATTCCCGCTGATATCATCAGGAATATACGGCTATCCAAAGGATCAGGCGTTAAGGGTAGCGGTGGACACTATAAGCGAATTTCTGCTTGAAAACGACATGACGGTTTATATTGTCGTTTTCGATAAAAATGCGTACCAAATTGGTAATAAGCTCTTTGCGGACATCGCTGCTTATATAGACGATAAATACGTTGATGCGCATACGGATGATGCGGCGGAGCGCCTGCGCAGGCTGAGCATGCCCGAATTGAGCGAGTCCGTCTTTTCCATGCCGAAGATGGCGACAATGCCTGCCACGCTTGACGAAGCGCTGGGGCAAATGGACGAAAGCTTTTCCGAAATGCTGCTGCGCAAAATAGACGAACGCGGCATGACGGACGCGCAATGCTATAAGAAAGCGAACATAGACCGCAAGCTGTTTTCGAAGATATGTGCGGACAGGCTGTATAAGCCGTCAAAACCGACCGCGATAGCGTTTTGCATAGCGCTTGAACTTCCTCTTGATGAGATGCGTGAAATGCTCATGAAGGCCGGATTTGCCCTGTCACATTCAAGTAAGTTCGATATAATAGTTGAATACTTTGTGGAGCGCGGCAACTACAACGTGTTTGAAATAAACGAAGCGCTGTTCGCGTTTGACCAAAGCCTGATAGGGGCGTAGTGGCAGGAAAGGAGTAAATATGATGACGAACTACAAGGCAAAAGACTATAGGGTATTTGAAATGTTCAGCGAACAATGGGCACTTGTTACGGCGGGAACCATGGAACGCTTCAATAGCTGCACATTGGGCTGGGGCAGCCTTGGCAACATATGGGGACACGACGGCAAAACATGCCCTATCGTAACGGTATATGTGCATTCTGCGCGCTATACGAGCGAGTTTCTTATCGAAAACGATACGTTCACCGTAAGCTTTTATCAGGAATCCTGCCGCAATGCGCTCCGCTATATGGGCTCGCATTCGGGCAGGGATGGCGATAAGGCTGCCGCGGCGGGGCTTACTCCTGCCGCAATAGGAAACAGCGTAACGTATGAGGAAGCGAATTTGACTTTCCTGTGTAAAAAGCTGTATCAGCACCAGTTTGCCAAGGAAAATATCGCGCCGGAGATACAGCAATATTATGCTTCCGCGCCAAAAGCGTTTCCGGATTTCAACGGCGGTTGGCAGCCGCATATTATGTTTATTGGAGAAATAATAGACGTGGACGATAAGCGATAGAAGCTATTTGTCGCCTGCCAAGCGACCATGCCAAACGAATATTGATGTAAGATATGACTGCAAGGTGAGGGAACGAACCGAGCAGCCATATTTTTTACGCGGAGGGAAAGAAAATGAAAAAGAACCTGACGGAGATAGTATTCATACTCGATCGCAGCGGCTCCATGAGCGGGCTGGAAGCGGATACGATAGGCGGCTTCAACTCAATGATAGAAAAGCAGAAGAAAGAGGCGGGGGAGGCGCTGATATCGACCGTGCTGTTCGATAACTTCAGCGAGGTAATTCACGATCGCATACCCGTTGGCCGCGTGGAGCCGATGACGGACAGGGAATACTATGTGCGCGGCTGCACGGCACTGCTGGACGCGATTGGCGGAGCGATACACCACATAGGCAACATACATAAGCACGCGCTGGAGGAGGACGTGCCGGAGCATACTCTGTTCGTAATAACTACGGACGGCATGGAGAACGCCAGCCGCCGTTACGACAGCGAAACCGTGAAGAAGATGATAGAGCGGCAGAAGGCGAAATACGGCTGGGAGTTCCTGTTCTTGGGCGCGAACATAGACGCCGTTGAAACGGCAAGCCGCTTCGGCATAGGCGCGGACAGGTCCGTGAATTACCACAGCGACCATCAGGGAACGCAGTTGAACTACGAAGTGCTGAGCGAAGCCGTATCCACCGTGCGTTGCAGCGCAGCGCTCGGCACGGAGTGGAAAAAGCGCATAGATGAGGACTACGAAGCGAGAAAGAACACGGCAGATAAAAGGTGATTCCGGTATCGGGATAAATCAAAAGCCGGAAGCAATCGCTTCCGGCTTTAACTGGCTCCCCCTGTTGGACTCGAACCAACGACACTGCGGTTAACAGC
>ERZ1026864.1960-NODE-1960-length-9934-cov-6.088470_pt1 | contig 9934 bp, 9 predicted proteins | sample MGYA00380162_ERZ1026864 | MGnify/ENA primary metagenome ERZ1026864 (study PRJEB33269, sample SAMEA4719798) | human gut metagenome | biome: human-associated habitat; feature: organic feature; material: feces | place: Cameroon | collected 2013-10 ... | reverse complement strand
TGGCAAGTAAGAACATGAACCCAAAAGATTTACAGTATATCATGGGACATTCAAACATCAGTATCACAATGAACTGGTATGCTCATGCGTCCATAGATACTGCAAAATCAGAGGTTCAGCGTCTAATCGCATAGAAGTATTTACCACGATTTTAACCACGCTTGATAGCGAAAATATAAGAAGATAGACCTAGATATGTGAGGTTTACAACAAAAGCAAAATGCCCGTAGAGCCGATAAAATAAGGCTTTACGGACATTTAAGAAGATATAAAAAGATAGTCAAAAAGACATATATAATTTACTCATAAAAATCTTATTCCCTATTCATTCCTGATCGCGGCAAGCGGACTCAGCTTCATTGCCCGTTTCGCCGGGAAATATCCCGCCAGCACTCCGACCAGCACTGCAAATACCATGGACATCAACACAAGCCACCACGGAATATAAGATATCGTGCTGTCTGTTCCCATCGACATAGCACCGCTGCTTCCAACAATTATATTAATGGCTGCTGACATTACGAAGCTTAGAATATTTCCGGCAATTCCTCCGAGAAGACCTATAAACGCTGCTTCCAGCAGGAACATTTCCCGGATATTCCTAAGACTGCATCCAAGTACCTTCATCACACCGATTTCCTTTGTCCGTTCATAAATGGACATCATCATCGTATTTGCAATTCCGATTGCAGCTACCAGTAATGACACCGCACCAATACCTCCGAGCACCGCCTGTACAATCGCGAACTGACTCTTCATACTATCCAGATATTCCGCATTGGTCTCAACATTATATCCCATATTACGGATTACATCAGCGACCTCATTCACGTGATCTATATCGTCTGCTTTCACTTTTAATGACGTATAATAGAAGCCTTTTAATGCCTTTCCAGCTTTGGTCTTCGGCTGTCCCGGAATGACTTTGCCTGCATATTCTTTCCGCAATAACTGCTTTAAAGTCTCCAGGTCACAAAATACACTGTCATAATTATTGGAATAGTCATCCAGGCCGCCATTTATCACACCGCTTGCCCTTACTACATATTTTGGGACAGGTTTTGTCTTTCCGGTTCCGGAATCTGACTTGCTCCCTGCACCTGCTGTTCTGTCTGCACTGTCTCCAAAGGCTGCGCTGCTGTCACTATTGTAATTCTCTGTATCCGTGATCATGAAAAGAGAATCTTTCATCAGATTGATATTCGGGACTTTCCCGGTATCATAATATCCGTTGCCGCTTCCTGTTTCATAAAAATCAGTGATCACGCCATTTCCGAATATCAGCTCCAGATGTCCTGTTCCGGTCTTTGGAAGCGTTCCATCGCCAAGATCCATATTTAGGGATTTCAGGCCTTCCGGTGTCATTCCTTGCAACTGGACCTGCGCCCTATAGGAGCCTTTCAGCAGGATCACCGAAGTCTCATAGATTGGTGCAACTAATTTCACATGATCCATTTTACTGATCTTTTCAACCAACTGGTCATCTATCCTTTTTTTTGTCTCCTGTCCTGATCCCATACTTTCTGTCGTCATACCGTCACTGTTGTCCGATCCGGTCACAGTGATACTGGTCAGACCTCCCGACTGTTCCACTTCCTTATAAAGGGACTGCTGCATACCAAGTCCGAGTGAGATCATCACTACAATCGAAGCTGTACCGATCAACACACCAAGGACCGTCAGAAATGTACGGAGTTTCCTTCTCCGCAGACTATTGATGCTCATCCTCAGAAGATCGTTCCAGTTCATCCAATAACTCCTCCTCTTCAATCTCTGCCAGCTGTTTCTTTTTGCGCTTCTTAAGTATTACGACTGCTGCCACCACTGCAATGACCACTGCTGCGATTACAACCGGAATTACAGGAAAACTTTTCTGTGTCTCCTCCGGCATATCGGAAGCTGCCGCCTCATCATCATCCACTTTTTCTGTCACTTCCAGATTCAGATCTTTCGTGGTTGTTGAAATGTTTCCCGATTCATCTTCATAACTAAGTGTCATCGTTACCTTCGCCGGACCATTCGATATTTTCTTTCCTTCCAGCATGGCATCAATCGAACCGGTTGCACCGGATTCTATATTTCCGATAAATACTTCCGACTTTTTGATATTCTTTCCTTCAAATGTAGCTTTTACATTATAGAGCTTGATCCGTCCCAGATTATAAAGACTACACATCACATTTGCTTCTTCACCAACAGCAACGCTCTGCGGACTGATCTCAAAATCGCTGATTTCAAATCTTGCATCCTGCTTCACCGGAATAGAGATACTTGACGATCCTTCTACCTGCGTAGCATTCGGATCTTCATATTTCATGGAAAGTTCCATGCTGTATGGCTTCTGAAGAAGATCTGATTTTGCATTCAGTTCGATACTGATATCGGCTGTTCCATTCGGGGCAATGCTGTCCAGATAGATGGAGCTTGCACCGGATGATGGAAGGAATGCCGGTGATGTCGTCTGTTCATCGCTGCCTTCTGTCGGTGCTGAAAGATTGAACAGCATATTGCTGACTTTCATCTTGGATGTATTTTTCAGATGGATCGTTAACTTGAAATTACTGCCCGCACGGACTTCTGCCGGATCGGTTGTAAATCCGGTTACGATCACACGCGGAACAGAACCATTTCCCGAAGCTGCACCTCCATCCGTACTTCCACCGGATCCTCCGCTGTAAGCTGCTTCTCCGTTACTGTAACCGCCGGCATCCGGTGTCTGGTAAGATGTGTCAGAACCACTGCCTGCTCCATTGCCTTTTCCTGTATCCTTGCCGTCATCTGTATCTTTGTTGTCTTTATTATCCTGTGTGTCTTTCTGTACCGGCTTTGCTGTGGTATTCACATAGAACTGCTTTTCTGCTTCTTCCTGTCCGTCTGCCGTAACCTTGAACTTTAAAGTATAGCGTGAAGTCTGAACATCTTCTCTCTGAGTAAAATCAAACGCCACATCTTTTGATTTTCCGTTTTCCAGGGTTCCAATGTTCTGCTGGTAACTCTGCATCTCTGTTTTGAATGGCCATACATCATTGTCATCTCCAAGATCCGGTGTTACCGTTACATTATTCATCGGATTCCCCGAATGATTCGTTACGGTAAATGTCCATGTCTTCTTTTCTCCCGCTTTATACGTCGGCACCTTATTGCCTTGGGACTCGATCGTAATTCCTGTTGCAGCCTGTACCATCTGCGGATGCAGCATAGTTGTCATCATGATCACTGCCAGAAAGGCAACAATGATTCTTTTCAAGCAATTATTTCCTGTCTCTTTCTGTATTCGTTTCTGCATGTCTTCCTCCCTCTTCTTTTCCGTTTTTCCATCGGTTATCTTCTATCTTAATGATCCTGCCGTCCCGGATATGAAATACCCTGTCCGCATAAGTTGCCAGATGATCATCATGTGTGACCATGACCAGTGTCTTCTTCTGCTCTCTGACCACCCGCTGCATCAGTTCCATGACTTCTTCCGATGTATGGGAATCCAGATTTCCTGTCGGCTCATCGGCAAATATAATATCCGGATCTACTACCAGTGCCCTGGCAACTCCCACTCTCTGCTGCTGTCCGCCCGACATCTGGTTCGGCAGATGCTTCTTATGCTTTCCAAGTTTTACCAGATCTAACATCTCATTGGCTTTTCGTACTCTTACATCTCTTGGAACGCCGCGGAAGCTAAGCGGCAATGCTACATTTTCCACCGCATTCAACGTTCCCATCAGATGAAATGACTGAAAGATGAATCCCACATGATTCCGCCGGAATGTCACCAATTGTTCTTCATTTAACTTTTCAATATGCTTTCCCGCAATGATGACCTCTCCCTTTGTCGGTTTTTCCAGCCCCGCCAGCATATTCAGAAGTGTAGATTTACCGGAACCGGATGTTCCGACAATTGCACAAAACTCTCCTTCATATATCTCAAAATCCACACCATCCAGTGCGCGTACAAACTCATCACCAACACGGTACAGCTTGTATAGATTCCTGACTTCAATTACCTTCCTCATACTCCTCCTCTCTGTCGTTTTTCAGACTTTTCAGAATATGGATTCATTTTACTATAAAAATATAAAGACTTCCTCTTATAAATTATGAAGATTTTCTTAATACCTCCGACTGTTCAGATAATATTTCTCATTTATGCCGTTTAAATTCCTGCGCCATATCACACGTATTATATTTTATACAATTTTCGCTAAGATTTTCCGTGCATATTATTTCAGAAGTGGTATAATTGGTAGGACAATTTCACCAAAGTAAAGTGGATATCTTATGATTCACAAGATATAGGGAGGAACACATGAAGTTTGTAAGACAATTTATGATCATCCTGGCGATCTCATTCGTCGGAGAACTGTTGCACGCATTACTGCCGCTCCCGGTTCCGGCCAGCATCTACGGCCTCGTTCTTATGCTGATCGGTTTACAGACCGGTATACTTCCACTCAGTGCAGTAAATGAAGCCGGAGGATTTCTGATTGAAATCATGCCAATGCTTTTTATCCCTGCCGGAGTCGGACTTATGGTTTCCTGGGGTGCTTTAAAGCCAGTCATCATTCCGATCAGTATTATTATCGTCGTTACAACCATCCTTGTTATGGCCGTAAGCGGACGTATTGCACAGTTTATCTTAAAGAAAGAGGACAAAAAACATGAGTAAATTATTACAGGATTCAGCATTTTTCTGTCTGGCAATCAGCCTGATCGGATATGAGATTGGTATCATTCTCAGACAAAAGACAAAGCTTGCGCTCTGCAATCCACTGCTGATCTCAATTGTATTTGTGATTATTATTTTGAAAGTTACCAATATTAAATATGAAGTATATGAAGATGGTTCTTCGTTACTCAGCTATCTGCTGACACCTTCTACCGTCTGCCTTGCAATTCCGCTGCATCAGCAGATGGGACTGTTGAAAAAGAATATGAAAGCTATCCTTGCCGGTATTCTCTCCGGTGTATTCACCAGTCTGGCCGGTGTATGGGTCTTCTCGATGTTATTCCATCTGGATAAGAAGATCTATGCAACCCTGCTTCCGAAGTCTATCACGACAGCGATCGGAATGGGAATCTCTGAGGAACTTGGTGGAATCGTTACGATCACCGTTGCAGCTATCATCATTACCGGAATCATCGGAAATATGTTCGGTGATGTGATCTGCCGGCTGTGCGGGATCAGGCATCCGATCGCCACAGGTCTCGCCATCGGAACGGCTTCCCATGCCATGGGAACGGCCAAAGCTATGGAGCTTGGAGAGATTGAAGGTGCTATGAGCAGTCTTTCTATCGCTGTTTCGGGACTTATGACGGTTATCGGTGCAACGATTTTCTATCAGTTATATTAATGAATTATGAATCAGATAAATGGAGGTTAACGATTATGGAAAAAACAATTATCTGTATCGGACGTGAATATGGAAGTGGCGGACATGCCATCGGAAAGATTCTTGCAAAACGTACCGGGTATGAATTCTATGATAAAGAACGTTTCATTGCAATTGCAAAAGAACGTGGATTTGAGGGGGAAGTTGAAGAATATCTGGAAGAACAGCCGATGAACAGTCTGCTGTATTCTATCGCTATGAACTACTCCAGACCTAAGAAGAAGCCATTTCCTTTTGAACTCGTAGAAGAACTGGCCGCCGAGAAGCCGTGCATCATCATTGGCCGCTGCGCCGGATACCTTACACGTGAACAGGACAATGCCTTCAGTGTATTCATCCATGCAGATATGGACAAGCGGATTGCTGCAGTCATGGCCCGTGACCACATCAATTCCCGCTTAAAAGCCAAACGTAAGATTGAAGAAATTGATGAAAAACGCAGTACTTTCCGCAAGGAATTCACCGGTGAAGAATGGGGACAGTCCAAATACTACAACCTGTCCATTGACACCACTCATCTGAGTTATCAGCAGGCTGCAGATCTGATTCTTTATTACAAAAAACTTGCAGAAGAGGCTCAGAAATAAAAGAATCTGCCTTTAGAAATCTGCCTTTATGAATCATTCTTTTTGTGATAAGATGAGAATACTGACTGAACAACAAGGGAGGATTTCTTATGATCAAGGTTATCGGTCTCAATACAAAAGTATTAAAAAAAGAACCTTTCTCCGGTTCTCATCATGGCATGCGCTTCTTCATGCGTGCAGAAAATGACATTCTGCACGTATGGGTGTATCCGGAACCATGGTGCTTCGAACAGACTTCTGATGATGTAAAGACTTTGAAAGATTTTCCATTCACCGGAGAAGGACTGGATGAATCACTGGAATGGATCTCTCAGGAATTTGAAGAGCGCAAAGATTACTGGATGCAGATGGAGAAAGATAAGATGAAAATGATACTATAAATCACTGACCGCTGCAAATATATATTTCAGATATTTCCGTTCTTCGTTTGGGTCGATCACATTGACAATACTGAGAATGTAAATATCTGAACTCCATTTTTTCTTCTCTTTCTGCAGTAATTCCATCATCTTTCTGTAAGTTCTGCTGATATCTCCGTCACTTTCCCGCGATACAGCCACAAGATATTCCCCCGGCTTCATCTCTGTATATACTTTCTGCTTTTTATCCGCAAAACTAAACACATTTTTATACGAATATATTCCCTTCATAAATGCTTCTTTCCCAATTGCGGATCCCATTGGAAATGCCTGGACATCCGGAATCTCACAACATTTCAGATGTCTGCGTATATCTTCTGCTATCTCCCCGGACGAAGTCGCCGGTGACGACCGGACTTCTGTCAGCATCAGATATAAAGAATGTTCCACTTTTCTGATCACCGGTTTTCCTACATCTGCGATCCGGATCTGATCCAGAATCTTCCTCGTTCCGGCAATCGTGTGGATCTTCCGGTCCAGTTCTCTTCTCATCATGAGCAGTCTGTCATACTGCTGATCCACAAAAGCGTCAAATCTTACCTCTTCCCCGCCCAACAGGTATTCTTTAATATCTCCCACCGAACAGTCCAGTTCACGGAATGTTTTTATAAAATAATAGGAACTGATCTGTGCATAACTATAATAATGATATCCGTTGACCGGATTCTTCTTCGGTACCAGAATTCCCTGGCGCTCATAATAGCGGAGTGTATCTCTGGTGGTCTGGCACATCTTTGCAAATTCACCTGCAGTGATGCAGTATTCGTCTTTTTTCTGCATATCTTTCACTCTCTTTCTTGACATGGGTGTTACCCCCAGTTTTATTCTAGCACAGGATTTTGCAGTATAACACTGTATTTTTCCAATTCTTTTGAACACACAATTTTTTATATTATATGGAGGTTTCTCATGAATACTTTTAAGAAAATATACTGTCGCATTTTTCAGACTTGTTTTAGAATTGCTCTTCCGTTTCTTCCTTACCGGGAACCGGAATTAATCGATGGATTCAAAAATGTCCCTGCCGTACTGAAAAAGCATCACATTTCCCACATCCTGCTCGTCACAGATCCGGGTGTCTACAAGCTTGGACTTACAAAACCTTTGGAAAAACAGCTTTCAAAATCTCAGATTTCATGTACAATATATAAAGATACAGTTGCAAATCCAACTTCTGCCAACGTAGAAGATGCGAAGGATCTTTATCTTGACCATGAATGTCAGGCACTTCTTGCATTCGGCGGCGGTTCTTCCATGGACTGTGCAAAAGCAGTCGGTGCAAGACTTGCCCGCCCGCATAAGTCTCTTTCTAAGATGGAAGGCATCTTAAAGATCTGGCACAGACTTCCGCTCCTGATCGCAGTTCCGACAACTGCTGGAACCGGAAGTGAGACCACTCTTGCAGCTGTGATCACTGATGCCGATACGCATCACAAATATGCAATCAACGATTTTAATCTGATTCCAGACTATGCGGTACTGGAGCCATCCGTCACTTACGGACTTCCGCCGCAGCTTACGGCAACTACCGGTATGGACGCACTGACCCATGCCATTGAAGCTTATATCGGACGCTCTACTACCAGACAGACACGCAGCGCAGCTGTCGAAGCAATCCAACTGATCTTCGACAACCTGCAAAACGCTTATAATAATGGAAATGACAAAACTGCAAGACGTCATATGCTCCGTGCCTCATATCTTGCCGGAACTGCCTTTACCAAAAGTTATGTCGGATATGTGCACGCCGTAGCCCACAGTCTCGGTGGATGTTACGGAATTCCTCATGGACTTGCCAATTCTGTACTCCTTCCGGTCATACTGGAAGCGTATGGAACTGCCGCACACAAAAAGCTGGCCAGACTTGCGCGTCTTACCGGCATCTCTGATTCGGACCTTGACGCAGTTGCTGCCGGAGAATTCATCCGGCATATCCGAAGCATGAATCTTTCTATGAATATCCCTGAGACACTGGATGGTATCCGCAATGAGGATATTCCGAAACTGGCCCGTTATGCAGATAAAGAAGCGAACCCGCTCTATCCGGTACCTGTTTTATGGGGACCTTCAAAACTGGAACAGATGTATCATCTTGTACAGGAGGTAAATGAAAATGACAGAAACAGAAATTCAGAACATCCTGGAAAAGCAGCATAAATTTTTCCAGACAGGCCAGACTCTGCCTGTAGCTTATCGAATAGAACAACTTCAGAAATTAAAAGATTCTATCACCCGCCACGAACCGGATCTGAATCTTGCCTTAAAAGCCGACCTTGGAAAAAGTGAGACGGAAAGCTATATGTGTGAGATAGGACTCACACTTTCAGAACTTAGCTGGATGCTGAAGCATATAAAAAAACTGACAAAAGAAACGGTCGTTCCGACACCACTGGCACAGTTTGCAGCCAAAAGCTTCCGCTCTCCTTCCCCATACGGAAATGTTCTCATTATGAGTCCATGGAATTATCCGGTCCTGCTGACACTGGAACCACTGATCGATGCACTGGCCGCCGGCAATACCGCTGTCGTTAAGCCAAGTGCTTATGCACCATCTACCAGTCGTGTGATGCAGGAGATCATCGAAGAATGCTTTTCGGATGAATATGTCGCTGTCGTGACCGGCGGGCGCGCCGAGAACCAGGCGCTTTTAAACCAGTGTTTTGATAAGATCTTCTTCACCGGCGGAAAGACAGTCGGACGTGAAGTCTTAAGACATGCCGCCGAATATTTAACACCGGTAACTTTGGAACTTGGCGGTAAAAGTCCATGTATTGTAGACTCTACGGCCAAAATTCCTCTTGCCGCAAGACGTATTGTCTTTGGTAAATACTTAAACTGCGGACAGACCTGTGTCGCACCGGATTATATTCTCTGTGATAAAGCGATCCGTGACCAGTTGACCGATGCGATCAAATCCGAAATCCGCCGTCAGTTCGGCAAACATCCATTGGAGAATCCTAATTATGGTAAGATCATCAACCGGAAACATTTCCAGCGTCTGCAGGGGCTGATTGATTCTTCCAAAGTAGTGATCGGCGGACAATCGGATGCCAAGATCTTACGCATTGCACCTACTGTGATGAAGAATGTTACATGGGAGGATGCTGTCATGGGCGAGGAAATCTTCGGACCAATCCTTCCAATCCTGACTTACGAATCACTGGATGATGCCATTCAGACTGTGGAATCACATCCGCATCCGCTGGCACTGTATTTTTTCAGTGAAGACAAAGCGGCACAGAAGAAAGTCCTTGATCGCTGTCACTTCGGTGGTGGCTGTATCAACGATACCATCATTCATCTTGCTACCAGTGCTATGCCGTTCGGCGGTGTCGGCGAAAGCGGAATGGGTGGATATCACGGGAAAGCCGGATTCGATGAGTTTACACATTACAGGAGTATTGTGGATAAAAAGACCTGGATGGATCTTCCGGTGCGGTATCAAAGGTATAATAAGTTTAAGAGGAAGATGTTGCGGATGTTTTTAAAATAATTTGGGATTTAATTCAGAAAGGCACGACGACCCGGACCTGCATAAAAAGTAGGA
>ERZ1026864.1958-NODE-1958-length-9938-cov-5.560761_pt1 | contig 9938 bp, 9 predicted proteins | sample MGYA00380162_ERZ1026864 | MGnify/ENA primary metagenome ERZ1026864 (study PRJEB33269, sample SAMEA4719798) | human gut metagenome | biome: human-associated habitat; feature: organic feature; material: feces | place: Cameroon | collected 2013-10 ... | reverse complement strand
ATTGCTACTCTTACTGCCATTCTTAATTCCTCCTAGAATTGTAAATAAATAGTCTCATGGGACTTGCGTCCCAAGCTTCCTTTATTTTACCCAATTATTTCCGAAAGTTCAAGTCTTTTCTCCGTCTTTGTTAATTTTTTCACTAAAGGTATCTATTTCCCCTGAAATATAGTATAATCTTACGAAAAGACTTTTTCCAAAATCAACCACACAGAAAAAAGGAGGATCTTATGCTTTGGGATACACATATGCACACGCATCACAGCGGAGACAGTGACGCATTGATGCCTGACATGATCCAGGCCGCTGTACGGCAGAACCTGGATGGCATCTGTTTTACCGATCATTTTGATTATGATTACCCGGATGATCCCAATCTGTTTCTTCTGGATTTTGATTCCTATATAAAAGAAGTCCGCAGTTTTCAGGACACCTGCCGTGACCGTCTTTCCATTCGTCTTGGAATCGAAGTCGGTCTGCAGCCCCACATCACGGAAATCAACCGCAAAGCGGTGACCGGACATCCGTTTGATTTTGTCATCGGTTCCTCCCACGTTGTTCACGGAATCGATCCCTATTACCCGAAATACTATGAAGGACGCTCCGAAAAAACTGCTTACCGCGAGTACTTCGAATCCATTCTGGAAAACCTGAACACCTATTCCGACTTCGATGTATACGGTCATCTCGATTATGTTGTCCGCTACGGTCCGGACCGCAACCGTTTCTATACATATGAGGCCTATGCCGATATCATTGATGAGATTCTGCGTAAACTCATTTCCATGGGAAAAGGGATCGAAGTCAACACGGCAGGATTCAAATACGGGCTGGGACATCCAAACCCCACCGAAGCTGTTCTTTTACGCTATCACGAACTCGGGGGAGAGATTCTGACACTCGGAGCCGATGCCCATGCGCCGGAGCACGTTGCATATGCGTTTGACCGTCTTCCTCAGATTCTGCGGCATGCAGGCTTCCGGTACTTTACGGTCTTTACCGGCAGAAAGCCGGACTTCCTTCCGCTTCCGGAATAGCGAAAATAAAGGATTAATTCCAAAAATTTCAAAATAGGTATTGCAAAATCCGGATAACACGGTATAATGTAAGTATTGAATGGTGTTATTTAAATATAGCATGCACGTACGCAAATGAGTATGTAGTTCAATTTTATTAAACAATTATCTAATTAACTACTCAGTTACTCAATTTCCTTTAAGTAACTAAGAAGGAGCAGGTTTCCTCGCCTGCTCCTTTCTTTGTTTTTCGGACTTCTGTTTGTATTTTCATGATATTACAGCATGCAGGCAACATCCTGCAGATAAAGATCACGCATCTTTCTCACATCCGACCGCCTTGCCTTGCTGCATGGCACTGAAATCTCTTCCTTAAGCTTTACTTCTTCTCCAATCTGCTCGATATAAGCACAATTGATCAGATAACTTTTTGCCGAATGTACAAAAAAACAGCCCTGAAGCATCTCTTCGTACACTGCCATCCTGCCACGAAAACGATAGTTTTCTCCATCTGCACAATGAATGGAAAGGTAATGCCCCTGGCTCTCCAGATACATAATATCCTGTATCCGGATCAGCTTATGAGAACGCTGATGCCGGACCGTAATACTCCGCCCTGCATGCTTTATGGCCCACAAACGGCATAAAATCTTTTCCAGTTCCTGTTCCGAACGCATTTTCCGCATATACGCAATCGGTTGATAAGAAAATGCCTCAAATACATCCTCATCATGGTCACTCAGAAAAATCAGAGAAGTTTCCTTTTTCTCCTCCCGATTCCGGATTTCTCTGGCAAGCTCATACCCATGTACATCCGCCAATCTCGTGTTCAGAAAAATCAGATCCATTTTTCTGTCATCCAGGTTCCTGCAAAACGATGCCCCCTCCGTATAAATCCGTACATTCGTCTCAAGCTTCCGGTCCTGATAGAAATTGCGCACATGGTCCTCAAGCTTTGACGCAAAGCTCTTATCCGAATCGCAAATCACTATTTCCCACATAACTTCTCCTCTTTCAACTTTCACATTTGAACAGGTTGCATTTGATCTTTATATGTCTGCCGTCTTTTTCCTGTTACTCTCAGACCTCTTTTTTATGAAGGTAAGAACAGCAAGCAGGATCACAAGGCTGATGCCCAGTGCTACCCACCAGATCTGTACCAGTCCCGCAATGATATAGCCAATGATGCATACCACAGCAACAACCGCTGCGTACTGCATCTGTGTTGTCACATGGTTGATATGGTTACTCTGCGCGCCGGCCGAAGACATAACCGTTGTATCCGAAATCGGTGAAATATGATCTCCGCAGACGGCCCCTGCCAGCACTGCGGAAACTGCAATGATCATCATTTCCAGATGATCTGCCCCCGGAAACATGGCGATTGCAATCGGAACAAGAATCGCAAATGTTCCCCAGCTTGTTCCGGTAGAAAACGCAAGGAACACTGCAACAACAAACAAAACAGCCGGAAGGAACAGGCTTGCAGAAGCACTCGTTCCAACGATGGATTCCACAAATGTACCAATCTGCAGAGCATCTCCCATTCCCTTTAAGGTCCAGGCAAATATCAGTATTCCGATCGCCGGGATCATCAGCTTAAAGCCTTCCACAAAACTCTCCATGAATCCTTTAAACGTAACCACCTTTCGCGGAAGATACAAAAACAGCATGACAAAGACCGTGACCATGGTTGCAAAAATCAGGCTGGTCTCCGCATCACATCCTGCAAATGCACTGACCACATCGGTCGCACCGCCCAGAAATCCGGTATAGATCATGGCACCAATTGCAGAACCGATCAGAACAATCACCGGAAGAAGCAGATCAATCACTTTTCCGTTGGAAGAAATATCTTCTTCCTTAACCTTTTCAAACTCTTCCCCGCCGCTGGTAAACAGATCTCCTTTTGCAGCATTCTCCTCATGTTTTTTCATGAGTCCGAAATCAAAGCCTGCAATAATCACAAAAAATACCATGACAATCGTCAGAATCGCATAGAGATTGTACGGAATCGTTCGCAGAAACAGCTGAAATCCCGTAATCCCGGCATCTTTCGGAACATACGAATTGACGGCTGCCGCCCAGCTGGAAATCGGCGCAATGATGCAGACCGGCGCAGCGGTCGCATCAATGATATATGCCAGTTTTGCGCGGGATACTTTGTAGCGGTCAGTTACCGGACGCATCACAGATCCGACGGTCAGACAATTGAAATAATCATCCACAAAAATCAGTATTCCAAGTCCTGTGGTTGCCAGCATTGCGCTCTTCTTGGACTTGATCTTGCTGCCGGCCCATCTTCCATAAGCAGCTGAACCTCCTGATTTTGACATCAGTACAATAATCATTCCAAGCAGCACATCAAAAATCAAAATATTCAGATTCATGCTGTCTTTCATAATCGAAAACAGGGCATTGAATGCACTCCACGGATGAAATCCGGTATATAACAGTGCTCCGACCGCCACTCCGATAAACAGGGAACTGTATACTTCCTTGGTGACAAGTGCCAGTATGATTGCCAGAAGAGGCGGCACCAGTGACCACCATGTTCCGATAAAAATCGACGTATCCATTTTCCAGATTGTTCCTCTCTTATACCTTTATTTTGTATCACTATTTTAACTTGAACTGCTGCACCAGATCATTCAGAGAATCAGACTCTGCAGAAAGCTCCTGACTGGTTGCGGAAGATTCCTCTGCGATTGCCGCGTTGCTCTGTACAATCTCGGAAATCTGGTTTACACCGGATTCTGCCTGCTTGATCTGTTCTGCCTGTGTCTCGGAAAGCTGTGCCAGTTCCTGGGATTTCTTTGCCACTTCATTGATTCCCTCTACAAGAGAAATAATTGTCTGGGAAGTCACATCAACTGCCTGGTTGCCGTTTTCGATTTCCTGAATAGAGTTCATAATCAACTCACGGGTATTTACCGCAGACTGTGCACTCTCATCCGCAAGTTTTCCGATCTGGGATGCAACTACGGCAAAGCCCTTGCCGGCTTCTCCTGCACGTGCAGCCTCAATGGATGCATTCAGTGCAAGCAGGTTCGTCTGCTCCGCGATCTCTTCGATCTGTCCGATGATTGTCTCAATCTGCTTGGACATATCGCTGATTCTCTTCATTGCTTCGGTAACTGCATTCATTTCCTTCTGTGTCTTATCTGCTTCCTGTGCATATTTTACAGATAACTCATAAGAAGCCTGTGCACTCTCATGTGTGTGCTCAACCCCTTCTGTGATATTGGCAAAGGATGCCAGAAGTTCTTCCACTGCACCGGCCTGATCCGTAGATCCCTCTGCCAGTGTCTGTGATCCCTCTGCCAGATTGGTAGAGCCTGCAGATACCTGGGAAGCAGCCTCTTCAATCTGGTGCATCGTCTCATTCATATCCATATTCATGACATGGATCGCATCATTCATTGCCGCAAACTCACCCATATATTTCTCCGGGATCTTGGATACACCGGTATAATCGTTGTGAGCCATCAGGTCCATACGGTGGTTGACATCCTGAATAACAGTTGCCAGGTTCTTTGCCATCTCACGTGCGACAACTACCATCTCGGAAATCTCATCCTCTGATGTCATCTCCGGGAACTCACTGGAGAGATCACCCTTTGCAAATGTATCAAAACGGGCGCCAAGCTGATCTAAAGGATTCACAATGTTCTGTGCAAGTACTCTGCCGATCCGGCGTGCAACAAAAATTGCAAGTACGATAACTGCAATAATCACAATAAGTGTAATTAATTCTACTATCGTAAGAATTTTTTCTAACCGATCTCCATGCTCGGTATTGCATCCATCAGCTTCACCATATCCTGATAAATCTCCTCATAGATCGGTGCCACCTGATCCTGTGCCATCTGCTGAGCCTCATGACGCACATCAATGTCCTGTGTGTTCTTTCCTTTTTCCAGTACCGCATCACAGATTTCATAATATTCCGTCAGTTTTTCTGTGATGCTGCTATAGATTTTCTCCTCATCCGAAGATGAAACCGTATTTTTTACCTCTTTGGTGTACTGCTGGCAGGATTCTTTCTTCTTCTCATAATTTTCTGCGCAGCTGTTCACAAGGTTTTCATCCTGATATCCGATTGAAGCACGCAGATAACTTCTCGTATCGGCAAACGTAATCATCATCTTGCCGATATCACCCTGTGAAAAACCATAATTTTTCAATGCATAATTATAGCGGTTGCTGACAATAATTCCGGAAACGGCTCCCACAACACCGGAAATGCTAACAATCAGGGCCACCATCACAATTGCAGAAGAAATTCGTTCTTTTAATCTCTTCTTATTTAACTTTTCAATCAACTTTTGTATCATATCAGTTTCCTCCCCAAACTGGTTCTCATTTGTTTAGATATTTTTTCAGAATTTCTTCCGTCATCTCAAACGGATAGTTCTTTAACTTGGCAGGATTCTGCAACAGTTTTAGCACATCCTCCTCCCACAGTTCCTCCGGGATCTGTGGTTTGCCCAGCAGCTTGTCCAGATAGGCGATAAATTCAGCCCGGTTCTCAAACCCAAGCAGCTCAAGCACCTCTGCCACCCGCTTCTGATTATTGTAAAAACGCAAAAATCCCGGCAGGAAAAATCCGACTGCCTTTCCATGCGGAATGCCAAGCTCATATGTGACCGGATAACTTAATCCGTGTGGAATACTGGTACCGGTATGTGCAATCGCCATACCTGCCACAACCGATGCATGCATGAATGTTTCGTATCCTTCATCCGGAATCTTAATCTCGGAAGAAAGCAGGTATTCCTTTGCACTGCCCCAGATCCGAAGACCTTCCGCTGAATATATCCGGTTATATGCATTCGCATTTGTATTCAGATATGACTCAATCAGATGTGCCAGCGCATCCACACAGGTGCTGACCATATTCTCATAAGAAGAAGTCTTTAAATATCCGGCATCCACAAATGCCAGATCCGCAAACCATTTGTGTGCGATTGACTGCTTGGTATGTAAGTCGTGCCGTGTCAGAATCGCATAAGGCGTCACTTCCGATCCTGTACCGGACGTGGTCGGGACTGCTGCAACCGGATAGCCCTGCATCGGCTCCGGATGATAAAGACGCTCCTCTGCATGATCGATTGCCGATGGATTCGCTGCCAGAAGCGAAATCGCCTTGGACGCATCCATCGGAGAACCGCCTCCCACAGCCACAAAGAAATCCACCTGTTCTTTTACTGCAATGCCCGCTGCCACAGCCACGGTCTCCACAGAAGGATTCTCTTCGATCTCATCAAAAATCACATAGGTCTGCCCGTTTGCCTGCAATGCCTGTTCAACTGCTGCAAGCGAACCATTGATGCGGCTGGAATGTTTTCCCGTCACAATCATGGCTCTGCTTCCTAATGCTTTTAACTCTGCACCGTTTTCCGAAACACAACCGCTGCCAAAAAATACCTTCGTCGGCATATACAATCTCATGTTTCTTCTCCTTTATGCATTGCACATCTCTGTAACAACTTCATTGATCACCTTTCCGTCTGCCTTTCCTTTCAGCTCCGGCATAATCGTCTTCATGATCTGTCCCTTGTTCTTCGTTGCAATCACATCTGCAAACTTTTCCTTAACAATCGCAGTCACTTCCTCTTTCGAAAGCATCTTCGGTGCATATTCTTTCATAATGTCATAACGTTTTCTGTACTCCTTCAGCAAATCGGTACGGTCTGCCGGGCAGGAATCGATCTGTTCCTGAACGGTCTTTAATTCCTTCATGATTGTGGCATTGACCATATCCTCCGGAATGTCATCTCTGCATCCGGCATCAATGGCATTTTTCTTCACTGCCGAAACCAGAGACGAAATTGCATCCTTCCGTTCCTTGTCGCGCGCTTTCATCGCTGCCATCATATCTTTGCGTAGCTGTTCCATCTGCATAATTTCCTAACCTCCATGTCTATAGAATTCAGATAACTACATTATACTACGCTTCGTGCTGATAGCAAAGAATAACCTTACATTTTTTAATTATATTTATGAATTTCTTTCTGAAACTCCTGAATATCCTTTGCAATTTCACCACTGAGCAGGAGCATACAGATCAGATTCGGGATTGCCATCAGCGCATTGGCAATATCCGAAAAACTCCATACCAGATTCAGTGTCTGTGTACATCCGAAATACACAACAAAGGAAAAAACAAGGCGGTATACCATATTAAACCGGTGCGTTCCCAGCAGATATTCAAATGCTTTTTCCCCGTGATACTCCCAGCCGAGTATTGTAGAAAACGCAAACAATGTAATCCCGATTGTCACAAGCCAGCCCCCGGCTGATCCCAGAACCGTCTCAAATGCCGCAATTGTAACATCCGAACCGGTCAGCATATTCCCGGCAGCATCGGTCATGCCAAGGACACCGGAAGAGGCAATCGCAAGTCCCGTAATCGTACAGACAACAATCGTATCCCAGAAGGTTCCCGTCATATTGATATATCCCTGACGCACCGGGTTATCCGTCGTTGCAGCCGCTGCCGTAATTGCCGCAGATCCCATACCGGCTTCGTTGGAAAATACACCTCTTGCCACACCATAACGCATTGCATTCATCATGGAAGCGACAATCGTTCCGCACAGACCGCCGCCTACCGCTTTTACCGAAAATGCCATCTGAAAAATCATCAAAATGCCTGCCGGCAGATTCGAAATATTTCCGATAATAACAATAACTCCACAGATCACATAAAAAATCGCCATCAACGGAACGACCACCGAAGAAACCTTTGAAATGGATTTGATACCGCCGACAATGATCAGCAGGGCAAGCACCGTAATCACAATTCCGGTCAGATGGGTCGGCACATGAAATGTCGTATGTAATGCACCGGAAATCGAATTTCCCTGTGTCATATTGCCGATTCCAAACGAAGCAATCACAGCAAAGAGTGCAAATAACCACGCAAGAACCGCTCCAAATCTTTTATTCTTCAGTGCCTTTTTCATCGTGTACATCGGGCCGCCGCTCATCTCCCCTTTGGCATTGATCTCACGGTATTTGATCGCCAGCATACATTCACTGAACTTCGACGTCAGACCAAATGCAGCAGAGATCCACATCCAGACCAAAGCTCCCGGGCCACCGGAAACCATCGCCGTCGCAACCCCCACAATGTTGCCCGTTCCGATTGTGGCGGCAAGTGCTGTGGTCAGTGCCGAAAACGGAGACACATCGCCCTCGCCATGGCTTTTCGTCCGCGCCTCTTTGCTTAACGTACTTTTGAGTGCATAACCGAGATTTCTCCATGTCAGAAACCGCGTGCGGATCGTAAGGAAAATTCCGGTCCCCACAAGCAGAATCAGCATGACCGGTCCCCAGACAAAATCGTCAATTGCTGTAATCACATCATTTAACTTTTCCATAACCTCATCCCTCCTGTTTTCAAATAAAAAAGGGCAGTGTCTGAACAACATCGCCCTTTGTTTTTTATATCCTATGAAATTTGTCTTTATATTATACTTCCGAAAGGAATCTGTCAACTGGTTTATGCAGCAACATCCACTTCGTCATCCTTCTGACGCAGAATCCTTGCCGTTTCCATCCCATTCTTTCCCGGCATCTGGATATCCAAAAAGAGCATATCCGGCTTAACAACCACTTGCAATCAGTTCATCACCCGATAAATATGTTTCTATCACTGCATCCGGTAATAATTTCTTTATTTTTTCTTCTAATATCAAGCCTATAGATTTTTCATCATCGCAGATTGCAATTTGCATCCTGACAATAGTATTCTCAAAAATATATTCTCCCCGAAAATGCCACATGCGGTAATTCATAAAAAATACTGTCCCCCGGACAGATCGGACGATACAGAGGATCTGCCACAATGATCCCTGCACTTTTAAGTGCCTCTTCCATTGCTTCCTCTCCAAGCACCATTTTATCTTTTTCACCGAGCAAATCCGCACATTCCTTTAATGGACACAGTACGCGGGCGGCACGACCATATCTTTTTTCAATCCCTGCTGCTAATGATCCCATAGTGACAGGTTCTCCAACCAGCGTGATATCTGCCTCCTGCGGCATGCGGTTCTGCAAATATACAACCGCCGGCTCTGCCTGCCGTGTGGCTGCACGCTCCAGTGCATTTGAAATATCTTCTGCCAGCCACTCGTTTGGTGTTCCGATCACATATGGTATTTTGTACTTCTCCCAGAGTATCTTTGCCACACGGAGTCCTACTGCCGAAACAACCAGATTAACGTCTGCCTCCGCTGATCTTTGCAACGTTTTCAAATCATCGCCCATCGCCCACACAGACATAACCTGCCATCCGTATTTCTGCAGATTTTCTTTTAAGGTTTCTGCATTTTTCTGTGGTCCGAAATCAAGTGGTGTCACACCTAACAGATTTACCGTGCGCGAAGAGGGATCTCTATTCTCCTGCCTGTCCGGTTCTCTGACAAACCGCTTTGCGATTTCTTCGAGTGCAATGCCCGCTCCATACACATAATCATTCATCCCGTTCGTCGGCACGGAAAATGCCGGAATTCCGGTTTCTGTCTCAATCACACGCGCAATTGCAGGAAAATCCGTACCATTCATAAATGGAATAGGCGAACCTGCCAGCGCGATAAATTTGGGATGCAGCTCACGGGCTGCATACTCGATATCATCAATAAATTTTCTGTCATTTCCCATGATCGCGTCAATTTCTGTAAGTCCCGAGATAAAAATAAGACTGTCCTGATCGTACCAGCGGATTTCATCATGCGTATTGTAAGTAGAGTTGCATCCGGAAGGATCATGCATAACTGTCATTCCGCCAAGTTCATACAATGCAGAACATACCCCTGACACATCGGCCGTATAAACCGGTATCATTCGATAAGATTGTCTCATAGACAGCACTCACACCCCCATCCTTTTTGTACAACAAGTTTTTCTGTATCC
>ERZ1026864.1951-NODE-1951-length-9963-cov-7.332459_pt1 | contig 9963 bp, 16 predicted proteins | sample MGYA00380162_ERZ1026864 | MGnify/ENA primary metagenome ERZ1026864 (study PRJEB33269, sample SAMEA4719798) | human gut metagenome | biome: human-associated habitat; feature: organic feature; material: feces | place: Cameroon | collected 2013-10 ... | reverse complement strand
AACTTGGAATCTATGGCCTTCTGACCTCGCGATTCAGACTGAAACACGTATGTAACTCTGTATTCAAATCCGTTAGACTTCCGATATTTAATATTGTTTACAACGACCAAAGTTTTTGTTACTCTTTTAACAACGTCAATTTTTTTATTGTCGTATTTGTCGTAAACAACAACCTTATCGCCAACTACCAAATCTTTAAGTTCTTTCATTCTCTCCTCCTTCCTTCTTTGGTAGTATATCTGACAAATAAGCCCACTTGATGATTTGGCATCTACTAATTGAATGTCTCCAAGATTCTTCTTGCCAAAGAATGGATTCTTTAAACTGCAAGTAAGCATCGTCATCAAAGCCAAGGGTAATAATATCGCTCTTGCTTTTATCTGGCTCTTCGCTAGAAGGATGCCACAATTCCTTCAAAGCCCGATTATGCCCACGCTGAAAACCGTACTCAAAGAAGGATCTTTGGCTATCTGGCAACCTTCGTAGTATTGTTGCATCATCAAGTTGTGCCAACTTTTCTATAATCTTTTGGTCTATCATATCTACTCCTCCTCTTTAGTTCCATACTCCTGTTGTAACTTCTTGACCTCGCTCACGAACTTGCAGACATCAATATCGCAATCTATCACCTCTTGGTGGTTTTTGATGGCATCTTCTATCAGATGGGTGCATTCTTCGGTGAAACCACAGATATGATCACCTTCGATGGTATAGAGATATTTGTGGGTGTTGTAGTAGGCACACTGGCAGAGAGATAAGCCCTCAGAGTTGAGGCGGTCCCTAACTTCTGAATTATTGATGCGAAGGACCACCATCTTACCTTTGCTTGTATAGTACATGCGGTATTTGATGCGGTCAGTTACGATGATTGCTATAGCTACCAACCACAGGATAGCTAGCACGATGATAACATCTGTTTGAATTGTATTCATAACTTTCATTTTGTTTAATTGTTTATCTTAAATCTGTCATTCTTCCAGGATTTTGGATATTCAGTTCCTTATTGACATCATGGAGGCTGACGGATGGCAATGTATGAGTATCGGGGTCTAAGCCCTTCGACTTACAATAGTTTCGCCATGCCTCTATGCCATGAGGTTTCTTTGCATCCTCTATCGCTTTCAGACGTTCTTCTTCTTTTCTGCGCTCATCCTCTACCCTTCCACGCTCAAGTAGAAGTTCTTTTTCGTATGAATCAAGTGCTATCATTAAATCTTGCGGATTGATGGTAGTACAGGATTTTTCTTTGTATTCATGCTTGTACTGGTATAGCTTTCCATACTTGCCTTCCATTATTCGAATAAAGGCGTAGTCGAGTTCTGTTGTAGTCCAATAATAGTACTTGGTACATAATCTCGTTGCAAGCATCTGCACCTGAAATTCCGTGACTATATCGAAGACTCCAAGAAAAGTGAAGAGTTCTATCAGTCTGCCCTTTACCCATCCAATAAGTGATTGTAAGCCACCTTGCTTCTGTACGCTGAGCAAGGTGGTTGTACTTTTACATATAGCACTCGTAAAGGAAGCAGGTCGGACATAGTTTGGCTTATCCTTGATAATTGGAACCAAGGATTCTTGCAGCCTTTGCGGCGAGATTAATAGCTCGTTGTTGTTCATAATCTTGCTTTTGGATGATTTCGTCATTCCAGCACTCGCCATTAAGATAAGTGAGTGGGTCTTTTCTGTATACAGGGTCGGGAGTGGATGCTACATAGAGAGGAGTTGCTTTCATGCAAGCTACCTTATCGTTAAGGCTTAACTTCTTCCACTTAGCCTCAGCCTTCTTACGCCCTCGTTTTTTATTGTAGGCATTCCACCATTCTTCAAAAGGCGGTTCGAAGACCAACATCTGTTTTTGCTCTTCTTCAACCTCCAAGTCTACCGTTTCTCCTTCGGCATTGTTGCTGAACAACTCAGAAGGCTTGTAATACCTACCCGTAAGCGCCCATCTTGCACCGGCTACAAAAGCATCCTGCAGGGGTTCGCATTCCGAATATTTATTTGCCTCTGAATGGATTTCCTTTAACGTTTTCATAAGCTATATGATTTTGATGATTTATACCCAACCGGCACCCGAGTTCTCCAGTTCTCGCTTGCAATACTGCAAGCCTACTTGGTCATCGGGTTCCGGAATCATGATGCTGCGGACATTTGCGTAATCTATCACGTTTCGGATAACGCTGCTAGCCTCTGCTGTATTGAGCGAAGTAAGAGGCTTGTATATGCGGTTGCCTGTCTTGTCTACCTCTTCGGTATAGAAGATATAGCTGCAAACGTTGCGCTGAATATCACGAAGCGTTTCGTAGAAGGTCTGCCCTAGTTTTAGGGCGAGATAGCTAATCATAAAGTGAAGATAGCTTGACTGCTTGTCGGTCTGAATGGGGTGAAACTTCTTCATTTCGATTTTATACCCACATTCTTTGGCCTTCTGGACTTCCTTCACGATTTTCAGATAGTCACGAGGATCATTAGGATTGTATACACTCATATTATAATAATTACATTAGATTGATTACTAAACCCTTGCAAGCATAGTCGGTTGGAACGCCGAGGACATGCTGGAATTTGTTTACGGCAACATTGGGGTTAAGGTGGCGTGCTGAACCATGGATGAGGACGATGCGCTTGGCGGTATTGGCTGCCTTGCATTCGTTGAGATACTCTATAGAGTGAGCCAGACTCATGTGGGAAAGACGGATGCGGTCGGCTTGGCTGACTATCGTTTTGCCTTCGTTTACAGCTTTCTCTAGGAGAGAATCATCATAGTTGCATTCTGCCAAGAAGTACCGGCACCCTTGAACTACGTTTTTCATATTGTAGCAATCGGTGAAGAACATCATGGTTCCCATTTCCGGATGATGAATGAGGAAAGAGAAACAAGGAACATCGTGTTCTACCTTCATCGGGGTGACACTGAAAGCTCCAAGATGATAGGTCTGTTCTTTGGTCATGCCTTTTACTCCCTTGCATTTCTCGGATAACTCTTCGGTAGAGTAAGCATCGATTCCTGCTTTCAGAAAGTCTTTGGCATTTTTTGCATGGTCGCCTTTCAGCCGTGGGAGTGACTGATAATCACTCCCACGCATTTTGATGTTTTGAGGTTTGCAACTTTCTTTACTTCCTGTAACGGACGACCTGCCTCTATACAGAGCTGCTGACCATTACTAGCCTCCAGTACGTAGCTATTGCCTTGACTATTGCTATTGACTACTATCAGCTTCATAATTAACCTTTTTCACCATCTACACTACATACCAATGATGGTAAATCCTGTTCAACAACCACCCAGTCTTCCGCAAACACATCAGAAGAGGAAGGAATCCAAGAATCAGCTCTGCCATCTGGATTGACGATAAGCATCTGATTGGTGTAGTCAATGTGAGGATTCTTACGGCTCATTAAGATGTCCTTAGCAGACTGAGGAAGAGACTGCATCTTAGGAATAATGTCGCCTGTGATATGGGAAGGAACTTGCTTCACGACAAACAAGCCATTGCCATTCCAACCCTTACGTCTTACCGCAAAACCAGCCTTCAACAAGCAAATAGCATCACCGAAGCTAGCAGGGTAGCCTACTTCGCGATAAGCTTCCTCAAACACGCTCTTAGGAGACCAAGACTTATATCCGTCCTTGTACTCTACCAAGTAGCCATCTTCCTCAATGGTTGATGGTTTAAGTTCTCTACCAAGCACTTTCTGTGCTTCTGTCATAGTCATAGGCTCTGCCATAATGACCTTTGTTCCAATATACTTTTTCTTCATAAAAATTATTTTAACTTAAACTAAACTTTTGAGCCTGTTGTTGTGGCTGCTCATCATGTACTTCCTCGGCATTCACGACTTCACCGGTATCTGTGCTGATGGTGATAACGTTCTTTGCCTCGGCAAATTCCTCGTCACGCTGAACGATAGCAGAAGGAGCCTCATCAAGGTTCGTGATGTCATTTGATTCGATAGAGAGTTCTCCCCACTTTGACAGGAGTCTTCTAAGAACAGTCTTGATGGCCATACTTTCGAAGTTGGAATACCAACCTACGCCATCGCCACTTCCGTTGGCGGCCTGCGTGAGAGCCATTTCCTTCAACTTCTCGGCATCAACCTTGTCGTTGAACTTGACGGTTGGGCTATACTGCTTTGCGTACCGGCACACTTCATCAAGAGTCATGTAGAGAAGTTTGGTAAAACCATCCTTCTTCTTGAAGTAGGCGAAGTAACCGATTGGAGTATTAGAAATCTGCGCACCCGAGAGGTCGAGCTTTCCTGTAACCTTGTCGTAATGGTTGAACTCGCCTTCGTATACCACATCAGCGTTGATAGTCTCGTACTTGCCGGTACGCATAGCCAACTGGAGATAACCCTTCGTACCGATAACGAGCGTAGGAGTCATTACTCCTTTATTCTTGAACGGAAGGAGATATGCCTGTCCTAGCTGCTTATTAAGAGGCAAGCGAAGGGAGGCTGCTTTCAGAGCCTCAGCCATCAAATCGTTAGGTTGGCACTGGAGCAACTTTTCATCGGACGAAAAGATTTCCATGAGTGAGGTACAGAAAGCACCTTTGTTCTCCTTTAATGAACTCTGCAACAGGCTTTGGTAATAACTATTGTTCATTACCGCCTGAAAGTTCTTAACTGCTACTGCCTTCTGAGAAGGCTTCGCTTTTGCTACTGCTATTTCTGCCATGATTACTTCTCCTCTTCTTTATGATTGATTAATTCCTTAGCGATACCTGCCAAAGCTATCGTTCCCAAAGCAAGGTTAACTTCACCACTTTCCGGGAAAAGTTCTTTTGGATCAACCTCTACGCTATCGTGGCTATCTAGCCACTTCTTTATTCGGCCCGAATCTGTTCCGTCCTTCATGCCTCCTCCTAACGCTAGAGTACCCTTGATAAGGTCTTTGTCAACCAACACTTCTAATTTTAAAATTTCTGCCATAATTTTTATTTACTAATGAATTTGATTAATTCTTCTTTTGTTTTAAACACTTCGCTTTCCTTCTTTGTAGAGAATACTGCGAACTTATACTGAATAGAGCAAGGTGCCTCGCCTATCTGCTGAAAGAATACACCAACGATGTTTGCACGTTGAATTTTGTACCCATCGAGCAGATAGACTGCATCACCTATATCGAACTTTGTCTTGATTTGCATGATGCTTTTCAATCCATTGTTGCCAGAGCGAAATACTCAACCTTCAGTTTATCATCCTTTGATACTACCAGACGGATTTGCTGACCGCCTGTGCTGAGCGGATGGTTAACGCTTTCGCATTCATCGAGCACAACAGGAACCGATACATCATAGAACTGCCCGATAGTACGTGCGATGTCAATTCCGGCATTCACCTTGGCTGCCCCATTGAGGCGGCTGTAAGGAACACCATTGTGATAACATTCGCAATAAGGTTTCTTCTCGCCATCGAGTTTCGGAAGGAAAAGACTCCACTTGACGAAACGGAAGTGCTGATTGACCTTATCTTCGAGTGCCTTGCAAGACAACTGATAGAACTCGTTGGTGATGTTGAGTTTATCATCAATATCATCAAGCTGCTCTTGGAAGGTGGTTTTGTCATTCTGCGCTGCTTCGATATGCGACATTGTGTTGTCGTAAGATGCTTTTGAGGCAAGGAGTTCGAGGACTTCATCGTATCTGTCAGAAAGCGGCTTTCGCTCTTCATCGAGTTGTAGAAGTAACTTATCGTTGTCTTCATTGTTCTCAGATGGCTTGTCGAGTTCTGCCTGCAACTCGCTTATCTCTTTCAGTACCTGCTGATACTCTTCCTTCTCGGCTAGAATCTGCTCGTAGGTGCGTGGAACATCGGCATCAACTTCTGCCTTATGCTTTTCGGCATCATTGAGGGCTTGGTGAGCTTTGACGAGTTGGTTTGTGGTGGTCTGGCGATCATCATTCAGCTTTTCCAACTCTTTGTTGAGTTCGGTGTATGCGCTTTGAAGTTTGGCAAACTCGTTGTTGAGTTCCTTCATATCCTCAGCCTTTTGAGAATTGAATCGGTTCTGAGATTCCTGTTTGAGTAGCTGAACATCACAAAGAGGGAGAGCCTGACCGCATTGAGGGCAGAAACCATCCTTATCGTTCCATTCCCAACTGCGCTTTGCAATCTCCTCGCTACGCTTGTTGAAATCGCCAACCTTCTTCTTACACTCTTCAATCTGAGCATTTATCTGAACCTCGGTGGTAGGATAACCGCCCATAACAGCTTTGAGGTTATCAACCGTGGATTCAGCCTTATAGAATGCTGCGTTGGCGTTGAGAACATCGCTTTGGTGCTTGGTCATGTTATCAGTAGATTCCTTGTCTGCTCCCTGCTCCATCATTCGCTTGCGCTTTTCGGCAAACTCAATCTTCTTGCGGATTCCGTCTAGGCGAACTCTGTCTGCTCCACCGGTACGAATCTGATAAATCTTGTTGTCAACCTCTACCAATTTTTCTTTCAGTTCAGCCTTTTCTGCCTCTAGAGCCTCCCAATCCTGCTTTTCCGGCATGGCTTTGTCGAGTTCGGCAAGTCTGATAGGAACCGCATCGAGTTCCTTCTGAACTTCTGTACGCTTGTGCTTTAGGTGGTGAAGGATGGCATCAATGTCTTTCTGTTTGAGGAGTTCAACAAGATAATCGTACTTCTCTTCGCCCTTTGTGATGTCTTCGACTGAAATATCACCTGCCAACGACTGAAGGAAGGCACGCTGATTCTGCCATGTCATGCCAAGGAACAGATTAGGACAGATGCACCACGCAAATGGGTCTTCTTGAAAGATGTCGTCAACTACGTTGCTGAAATCTCCGGCTGTAGTCAATTCTCCATCAACATAGTACTTGAAGTTGTTGGTGCACTTATCACCTTTCCACTTGTCGGTAAGCACTCGCTTGAACGAGATTTCATCACCATCTATCAACATTACCAACTCGGATGAATGCTCAATCTCCTTGATGATGTTGTGATTCTCATCGAAGGTTTTGATGTCGAGCTGCATTCCGTTGGTATCTGTACCGAATAATGTGTACATGATGGCGTTGCCAATCGTGCTCTTTCCTCGTCCATTATCTCCCGAGATAACAGTAAGGTCTTCTCCGAAATCGAAGACTCCGTCACGGATGCCACAGAAATTGTGCAGTTTAAGAGTTTTGAATAGGATTTTCTTCATTTTTATCTTTGTTTAAAGTTTCTTCTTTTTCTCTCAGTTCCTTATCGTATTCTTCGAATGCTCTAGCAGTAGCGTAGGTGAACTGGTTGCTATTGCGCATTGCATTCAAGATAAGGTTTTTGAGGTCTTCGGGCGATGCGTGCATGAATGCGTATGCCTTCGGAATGGTTCTGTCACCCATGAGGACGATGCAACGGAAATGCTTTGCCTCATCACCCATCTTATCAACTATATCAAGTACCTTCTTGATATGATTGAAGAAATTCTGTCTGATATTCTTTTTCATAATTTCGTTTTTAAAAACCTGCCTATCCTCACGGACGAGCAGGAAAAATATTAATAAAATAACGCTAAAAACTAAGTCTTATCTGTTGACCCTAAACCACTACGAGTGCCGGTTACCTTGCCAAGTTCCAAGTTAGTATCTGGAACATAAGTGAAGGCACCTTGGCAGATGCGTTGGGAATAAGGGATAACGAATTTGAAACCGAGCATACGCAATATGCGATGCTTTAACTTCCATCTGCCCGACTTGACGATGGCGTGAACTTCTTCGCCATAGCCGCAATCAATCAAACCTAGAATTACGTCAAGATTTGCTCTGACCTTGCCTAGATAGTCACCATGTAGCCAAGAAGGAAAATACACCTCCAATAACATGCCTTTGCCCGACATGCCACTACGTGGCTGAATCAGCATTTTCATATCTGAAGGTAGCTGAATCTTAAACCCGAGCGGAACGTAAAAGCGTTTGTTTGGAGTTACCTCTGTGTCCTTGCTGCAATGAAGGTCGTAAGCGGCATCGGTTCCATACGCCTTTGTAGGGAAACAACCCTGTGTTACCAATTCTACATTGATTTTTGTACCTGATTTGCTCATATAATCTATTCTTATAAATGTTTCTGATCTAAAAGTTTGTCTACTTCCTTCTGATAGAAGGCAATCAACTGATTATACTCAAAGAGTGACCAGTTCTTGTTTTCGGTTCTTGCCCTAGCCTCTATCAAGTCAACCCTCTGTTCGCCAATCTGCTTGATAAGCGCGCGGCGATACATCTGAATGTTGCCTTGATTGAAAATATTGCAAGCCACGCATTGTGGCCGGCAGTTATCTTCGCTGAATCGGGTTGACATATAACGTCTCGACATGTAATGACCGTTCTGAATCTCTTCCCAAGGGAAAACCTTACCGCAACTGATGCAACGGCAATAGCCTTTATCATCAGAATATTTCAGTCGAATGTATTTGGAGAAGACTGCATCAAGCTTGTCTCTCAGCTTACTTTTGCTTAGTCCGGCTTTCGCCTTCTTCTTTTCCTGTTCCTTCTTGGCTTTATCCCAAGGAGTCTTCTTTATCGGTTTCCTCTTGAGAGGAGTTTTTCTTTTTAAACCCATAGCATGTATAATTATCATTAGTAGAGTTTGAATACTCGCCCTCGGGCTTTCCGATGTCTGAGGACACATTTTTAATTTTAGAGTTGAGGATATTTATTTTCCTCAGCTTTGACTCGAAGATTCCCAAGGGTGCCCAAGGGTTTCTTTCGAGTTCTTTGTATATTTCGAGAACCTTTCTCCTGTACTTGTGGAGAGTAGGTTCGGATAAATCTATCATAAGCCATTGATTTTGAAGTTTAAGATAAACCTTCCTATCCTCACGGACGAGCAGGTAAGAACAAAAAATACATTTTAAAACAATGTTTGCTGCCGCTGCAGCGAAGAAATAATTAACAACTTTGCTAGCCCACCTTATGGATTCGGACCCAACTTCCCGATTTGATAAGAATGTATTAAGGATTTACACAAAACAGTTTCGGGCGTGCTACCATTTTACACCATCGGTGGATAACGGCATCATGCGCTACCATGAATTTAAGAGCCATGCTCACCGCTTTAGCTTTCAGCCTGTGAAGACTGATGCTAGGGGATGCGGACTTGTTTAGTTATATGACTGAAATGATGATCACGCATTCCCTTATAATGACTTAACACTAATTTCCAACATGTCAAAGCGCTTATGCCCACAATCGGGCAATGGGATTGTTTCGGAAACTGCTATATATAATAATGTATAAAACGAAAGGTGCTGGTAGAATGCTCGACCACAACATTTCCTTCTGGTTCGTGGCGCATGAATTCAACGCAAACAACTTATATTGCCACTGGGTCTATACCGCTCCACGCCTAACGATTTCAAGAAACATTATAATAACAATATCCAAAACTATTTTGGGGATTCGAGGCGAGTTGAACGCCTTTGCTCGGGGTTCCCCGCTCACTCCGAGTGAGCTAGCTCGATTCCCATGTTTCACTCCTATGCTCACGCACAAGAGTGAATGAATACTAGTAACCAATTCTATCTATTAAAGATAGTTTTTTGCAAATAAGATAAAAGAACCTTTCTTAAGCAATCGTTTAACTATGCTCACGCATAACCAGTTTACAAACACATATTGTCTGAATAACTAATCTAAAAGTTCAACAGCAAAATATTTCACACTCTTACACACTCACTAGTTGTGGCACCTTAACAGGTTCTGCTCCGTAGCGATTCAGAGCACAGGAACGAATATCCTGAGCCTGTTGGCTATTACTTCGGTAAGATAGAGCATTGTAGACAGTAGCCTTGCCACAACCAAAAATTTTCATGATTTTAGGAATTTTATCTTTATCAATCAATATTTTTTCTATTTTTACGACTTTATTCATATTATTTTTTGTATATTTGCACCATAAATCATTTTCGAACGAGTTTTATTCTCGTTTACGGATGCAAAGATACATGTTTGTAGGCAAATACCCAAGGAT
>ERZ1026864.1949-NODE-1949-length-9977-cov-10.820701_pt1 | contig 9977 bp, 7 predicted proteins | sample MGYA00380162_ERZ1026864 | MGnify/ENA primary metagenome ERZ1026864 (study PRJEB33269, sample SAMEA4719798) | human gut metagenome | biome: human-associated habitat; feature: organic feature; material: feces | place: Cameroon | collected 2013-10 ... | reverse complement strand
TCCTTCGCGAAAACGGCTCGATCATTGATGACGGAAGTTCTGTGATATATGTAAATACCGCTGTAAACGATGGAAGTGCCATCTCCGATTTGATGCGATGCTTTATGCAGAAGACGGTAAATGATCCCAGGTTTCCCAGACTTTCCGAAAAAGTGCATCAATACAAGAATACCGAGAAAGGAGCTGCAGAAATGTGTGAAGAATTAGAACGCTATATCGATGAGATTACTGGAGAAATGCAGGCAAAGGTTGTGCAACTGCAGGCTTCGAATATTGAGAAGAACAAGGCTCTCTCTGAGAAGGACAAGGAGATTGCGCGTCTTAATGAGCTTGTTGCCTCCTTATCGAAGAACAACAGCAGGCCTGCGAATTCCTGAACCTGCTGTCACGTATTTTACGATTAGAATACAATCACTGACCGACAAGATTTCTCTGATTTGACAGAGCAGGGTACGGTTCCGTACCGTACCCTTTTTATTCTACTCTCGCTGCTGTTCGAGTTACTTTTAAATCAGACATTTCTATGTTTTTCATTCATCGTTTTTATTCGTTTTTCTTTATTCAGCGGCAACAATCATTTCTGCCGCAGACTTTCTTGTCTTTGAGCTTTACAGGCACATTTCATCCGCAGGCTTTCTTATCTTTGAGCTTTACAGGCACCTTCCTTCCGCAGGCTTTCTTATCGTCGGGCTTTACAAGCTCGTTTCTGTTGCGGACTTTCTTGAAATTCTCAGATTAGATTTGATATCAATTGATGATTATCTGCCGCTCTGTGTCTGCATGACAGGTGTGGTATGATAGGAACAGGAGAAGCATGGTGAAACATTCATCTCACAGCAGGACAATGGAGTTTGTACAGAAGCTTCGTCCGATAGACAACGCCTTTTTCCCCGTTCTCGGACAGGATCCGGGAGTGATGGAAGAAATCCTGCGTGTCATTCTTAATGACGACACTCTCACGGTGGAAAAGGTCATTGCTGAGTACACGCTTCCCAATCTTTCCGGCAGGGGCGTCCGACTGGACTCCTTCTGCGAGACAGGTGACGGGCATCGGATCAACGTCGAAGTCCAGAAGGCGGATGACGATGATCATATCCGAAGGTGTCGCTATAACGCCGCCGGAATGACCTGGAAGGAAGCGGAAAAAGGGACCCGATTCAAGGATCTTCCCGATGTCTGCGTGGTGTACATTACTGAACACGATTTTCTGCATGGAGGTCGTACCGTTTATCATGTGGACAAGATCCTTCGCGAAAACGGCTCGATCATTGATGACGGAAGTTCTGTGATATATGTAAATACCGCTGTAAACGATGGAAGTGCCATCTCCGATTTGATGCGATGCTTTATGCAGAAGACGGTAAATGATCCCAGGTTTCCCAGACTTTCCGAAAAAGTGCACCAATACAAGAATACCGAGAAAGGAGCTGCAGAAATGTGTGAAGAATTAGAGCGCTATATTGATGAGATTACCGCAGAATTGCAGGCTTCGAATTCTGAAAAAGACAAGACTATCTCTGAGAAGAACAAAGCCATCTCTGAAAAGAACAGAACTATCTCCGAGAAGAACAGGACTATCTCTGAAAATTGCAAGATTATCTCCGAGAAGAACAAAGCCATCTCTGAGAAGGACAAGGAGATTGCACGTCTTAATGAACTTGTTGCCTCCTTATCGAAGAACAACAGCAGGTCCGCAAATTCCTGAACCTGCTGTCGCGTAGTGTTTTCGTATTTTATTGATGGAAAACGACCTTCTCAAGCTCTTCTTTCCCGCAGGCAAAGGGGGCTTTTGATAATTTGGAGGGATTGGATGCGACTGCATCGAGTGCATGCTGCAGTTCGTCTTCCGGGATCAGGATCTTCCCGCACACGGTTTCGAAGAAGTCCTGAAAGTCGGAAAGATTGCGGAAGCCGGCAAGCGACAGCATTTCATTCCGTTCGTTTTCCGGGATCCGGGTAAGGTACCCGGACTCAAAATACCCGACGGCCACTCCATGCGGCAGATGAAGATCGTATGTAAGCGGATAGGACAGCGCATGCGGAAGGGAGGTTCCTGTCTGAGCAATGGCCATGCCGGCAAAGGCCGAGGCCCGCATGAGGTTCTCTCTGCTCTCCGGGGAGAGAGGTTTTTGTTCCAGTTCCAGGAGATCCCGGCGCGCGAGGGCCCAGGTGGTAAGTCCTGCTTCTGCACACATCCTGCTGTATTTTGTTGCCGCCGAATTAAACCAGCTCTCCATGAGGTGTCCGAGCGCATCCACGGCGGTGTTCCGAATCACCGAAATCGGAGCGCAAGCAAGATATTTTCCGTCGATCAGAGCGGCATCTGCAAAGATTTTGTGAGGAAGGGAGCTTTTCGTCTTCTTCGCGTGAATCGTGAGGACACTGGCACCTGTTACCTCTGAGCCGGTCCCGCAGGTCGTCGGAATGAGGATCAGCGGAAGCCGGCCGGTCTCCTTCCCCTCATACAGATAATCTGCATTCTCTTCCTTGTAATACATCATCATTGCAATGGCCTTGGCTGCATCCATCGGGGAGCCGCCGCCGATTCCGATGACAAAATCCGCCTTTTCCTTCAGGCCAAGCGTTCTGGCCTTCATGACTGTTTCTATGGATGGATTCTCTTCCACGGCATCAAAAAGAGCATGCGATATCCCGGCTTCCTCCAGCACCTCAAGGACATCGGAAAGAGCTCCGTTTTCCCTCGCAGAGTGCCGTCCCGTAACAAGGAGTGCTTTGCTTCCTGCTGCCGTAAACACCTCCGTGTGACATTTTACGCACTCTTCCTCTTCATAAACCTTTACCGGCATGTAGAACTGCATGACTTGTCTCCTTCCTCCTTGAAATGCATGATCATCTCGGCGGTCAGGCTCAGATTCCGCTCCTCCTCACCGATCTCATCCCGTGAGACCCACACTGCCTTTGCAAGCTCCCCATCATCCATATGAATGGGTTCGTCTTCATCCGCGGTGCAGTAGTAGCCAAAGAGCAGGTTGGAATCAAAGCCCCAGGGCTGACTCTTGTAATAGCGGATGTTGCGGACATGAAGTCCAACCTCCTCCAGGACCTCTCTGCGCACGGTATCCTCCGCGGTCTCTCCGATCTCGCAAAAGCCTGCAACCAGGGCGTGCCCTTTGTATTCACGTCCTGCATAGCGCGTCATCACAATTTTATCCCCGGAAGCATTCAGAATGCCGACAATCACCGCCGGTGCGATCTTCGGATAAATCACATTTCCGCAGGACGGACAGATCATCGCGCGCTCCTGGTGCGAATATTCAAACCGCTCGCCGCAGCGTCCGCAGAAGCTGTTGTCTCGGTACCAGACATACAGATGATAAGCCGTCTCTCCCGCATAACACTCTTCCTTTGGCTTTGTCCGCCGTAAAACACGAAGCGTTTCCACAGAATATTCGACCGGCGACAATCCTGATGCACCGCTGCCAGAATCAATGTCGGCCCTCGCCTCGCCTGATGCACATTTTCCGGAATCGATGTCGGCCCTCGCCTCGCCTGATGCACCGCTGCCGGGATCGCAGGTCTTCGCTTTCAGCCCTGCAAGCACGCTTCGTGCATCCGCATCCTCTTCGAAGGAGAAAAACAGCCAGAACGGCCGATCATCAATGGAAAAAAGATAGCGGAAATGCTCTCTGGACGCCCCTGCTGCCAGGAGCTCTCCTGCCTTCGGGAAAGAGATTCCTGCCTGTTCGTCCACATGGCAAAGGACATTTCTTCCCTCAAAAACAAAAGCGGTATCCTCGTCCTTCATCTGCTCCGGCCCATAGTCCCGGAACTGGTTATGCATGATCTTGGGTGCAATATCCTGTATCATAGTTTTTCTTTCTCTGATCCCTGGCCTATTTTACCGAACCGGGATGCTGTCCGTCACCGACAAAAGTGTTCCCATTATGAGCAGAGGAGCTTTTCTACATCTTCCTTTTCATATGCGACGCCGGAAATTCCCTGTGTCTCGATCCGGTACAGGGCATTTGCGGCAAGGTGCTCCGCCGCCTGTTCGAGATCGCGGACGCCCGGCATGGAGGCAAAGCGGTCCACAACGGCATAGGCACCTTCTTCGGTAACCACACACTCCTCCGGCCGCATTCCCATGCGCTTTAATACCTTCGGGAGCGAAAACTTTGAGAAGATCGTTTTTTTCTCATCTCTGGTATAGTCCGGAATGTCAATCACGGCAAAACGGGTCATCAGGGGCTCGCTGATCCGGCTCTTGTCATTGGCTGTCGCAATCGGATACACGCCACCTGTCGGGATGGTGCACTCCATGTAGTTGTCCGTGTATCCAAGGTTGTCCAGAAGCGTCAGCAGCGCATCCGCAGGGTTCCCTCCGGAGGTTCTGGAATCTGCTTTGTCCAGCTCATTGATGATAAAGACCATGTTGGACTCCCCGGCCACGTAGAAGGATTCCATAATGCTTCCGGGCTTTGCATTTGCATAGACGCGGGAGGTTCCGGTCAGCTGGTCCGAATCATGAATGGAGCTCATGTCCAGTGAGGTCCACGGAAGCTTCAAAATTCTTGCGACGGCATAGGCAACCTGTGATTTTCCGGTGCCTGCGGGGCCGACAAGAAGAAGTCCATAGGCAGGAAGCGTATGCGTGCGATTGATCTGGATAATGGTCTCAATGATTCGCTGTTTTACCTTTTCCATGCCGTAGAGCTCTTCATCCAGAATTCTTCTTGCTTCCACGGGATCGATGGAGCCAAAGGTCGTATCCTTCCACTGAATGTTCAGCATAATGGAGAGTGCTCTTTGTGCATGCCTTCTCTCATCCGGTCCGATTTCCGTGGAGCGGGCAACCACCAGATTTCTTCTCGCCCATTTGAGAATGTGCGGAGGGAGCGATCTTCCCGCCACATTCAGAAAATCGGTAATGCTCTGAAGGCTGGTCAGCTTCATCTCATCGCCTTCGATGTCATCTGCATCCTCGTCCGGTGCATCCACAGGTGCTTTGGCTGCAAGAAGACGCGCAATCGCATACTGAAGGAAGCCGTCCTCTGCGGAAAGCTTCGTCTCTCCGCCGGAATCCACCTCACGAATCTTGTAGACGCAAAAGCCCCGCTCGGTATTGTGCCCGGAAAGCCGCACGTTGATGCGGTTGTCTCCCAGCCAGCGGACAAGATCCTCAAACCGCTCATCGATTTCACGGATATCAGTCTCTGCAGGCGTTCCCGCGTCCATAAAATGAAACGAGGTCCGTTTCTCCGGAAGCTCGAAGCTTCCGCTGATATGATGCAGAAGCTTGCCCTCCGCGTTTTCCAGAACAAGGATCGGATGCCCGGCATCTGCTGTCTCAGAGTCCTGCCGGAAGGTTGTATAGGTGCAAATTTCCTCCTGCACAGCGGTTGTTTTTTTCTGCCCATCGTCTGCACTGCTGCTGAAATCAAATACCTTATTCGCCATTTTCTCAGTCCTCCCTTATATTCTCTCTTATCTTCTCTGTATTTTTCGAGGCTCTATCGAGGCTCTATTTATGGTCGTGGTTAAAACACTTGCTCCTGAATGCAGTTGTGTTTGGTTTCTGAAATGGAGCCGAGGTCTCGGGTTTTGCTTCTGGAGCCTGCGGTCCGGGCAGTTGAGGATGTTTTTCCGCTGAAAATCATCCCTGCACAGAAATTTCTTCGAATCAGGATGCATTTCCTCGCTGAAAATCATCCCTGCACAGAATTTTCTTCAAATCAGGATGCATTTCTCCGCTGAGAATCATCCCTACGCAGAAATTTCTTCGAATCAGGATGCATTTTTCCGCTCAGAATCATCCCTGCGCAGGATTTTCTTCAAATCAGGATGCATTTCTCCAATGAGAATCATCCCTGCCAGACATTTTCTTCGAATCAGGATGAATTGCCCCGCCGAAAATCATCCCTGCACAGAATTTTCTTCAAATCAGGATGCATTCCTCCGCTGGAAATCATCCCTGCACAGAATTTTCTTCGAATCAGGATGAATTTCCCTGCCGAATCACTTCTCTGCCTTTACAAGGAGCTTTTTCCATTTCCCGGAAACCTTGCCAGAAGTCTGACCGGAAGTATCCCCGGAACTCTTCCCGCCACTCCGGCTGTATCTTCGATAGAGCGCGGACAGTCCCATCACGAGCAGGCCATTTGCAAAAGCAGCTGCGAGATAGACGGTCATCCGGATTTTTCCGGAATACAGCTCTTCCGGAAGGAGCTCATTCACATGCTGGGCGAAATACAGGTGCCCCAGGTACAGGGAGAGGCTGTATTTTCCAAGGAAGGCAGAGAGCAGATGAAGCTGCTGGCTGTTCCCCAGAACAGACTCCAAGCCAAAACCTGAGAAGGAAATCAGCACCAGGAGCATCAGAAGAAACATATAGAAGTAATCATACTCCGAAGGCTCCTGCTCCGCCATATACCGGATCGTAAGAATCAGACACAGAAGCTGAGCTCCGATAGCAAGGGCATTTCCCAGCTTCGTAAGACCAGCCGGTGCAAGCTTTTTTAACCTGCGGACAGCCATACAGATCACAACGCCTGTGCACAGCCCGGCGACCGCGCGGACAAGGCCCTTGTAGCACAGCCCCAGCCAGACGATGGGGTCCCTGGGATGCCCTTCTGCCTGGCACAGGTATCCGTAGAGAAACAGGGCGAGCAGCGGACACACAAGATGTGTCATCAGATCCCGCTTCATCCGAAGCAGCGGATACAGAAGCGCCATGCCAAGGAGCATCGCCGACAGATACCACATGGCTCCGTCGATTCCGTGCGTGAACAGACCGCTCATTTTCACCAGCGTAAGCTCCCAGAAATCATTTCCGAAGGCCTTCAGGTAATCAAGGACGCCGTACTGCCTTACCACTCCGATCAGGATAAAGCCGATCCACCAGGCGATCAGAAATTCCGGAAGGAAGCTCCTGATTTTATGCAGGATGAAGTGAAGCGTTTCCGCACCGATCCCATTCGTCCCGGCACCGTTTTCCCTCCCTGCCTTGTCTGCGCCGACAAGGAGCAGGTATCCGGAGACGAAAAAGAAAAACTCGACGGCCAGTGAGCCGCCGAGAAAATAGCAGTTGTCATCTCCAAGTACATACCGGGAATGATGCAGCACCACAATCACTGAGAAAAGAAAGCGAAGAAAATCAATCGTGACATTGTGCTGTTTTCTCATGATTTTCCAGTCCATTCCATGACCTGATCCGCAATCCTTACGGATGCGTCTCCGTCATCCATGCAGCCCTTGTCAGAAAGGAATTCTGTGACGCGTTTCTGGAACAGCTCCTCGTCAAAGGAAAGGATCGACTCCTCCAGCTCATCGGAATCCGTAGAAACCGGGAACGGGGTATCCTCCAGACGGAAGTAGAAGCCGCGCTCGTTGTCATACTCGCTGCGGTCCATGGCAAAAAGGAAGCCGGGCTTGCGGAGCAGCACATAATCATAAATCCAGGACGAATAGTCCGTAATGCCGACATCCGTAAAGGCAAGAAGCGACTGCATGTCAGGATATTTTGTCACATCGATGACGTCGCAGGACTTCACCGTGTTCTTCTTGGCCTCGCCGCCCTTATCGTTGTCATGATAACGAAGGAGCAGCTTCCACTCCCCGCCGAAGCGCTTTCTCAGCGCGTTCAGCGTCTGCTCTGCGTTCAGATCATACACGGCAAAATTGTGGTCGTCCCGGAAGGTCGGCGCATACAGAGCGAATTTTGTGTCCTCCGAAAGTCCGTTGTCCTTGCAGAAGCGCTGCTTCAGATAGCTGCGCACCTGCTCCGACTGCGGGAAGAAAATATCGTTTCGCGCATGTCCATATTTCAGAATCGGCGTCTCCTTCCAGAAGGTCTCGCGGAACACGCCGTCCTCGAAGGATGAGTTGGAAATAATCTGCGTCGTGAGCTTTCCGGTTCTTGCCGCCGCGATCGGCCAGGACACATTGGTGTTGTAATGGGCAGGGTCAAAGCGCTTGATGCCAAGGGAGCCATGCCAGGTCTCCGCCACCACCTGATCCTTGCGAACGGGGAAGGGGTAAAACTTATCGCCAAGAAGTGAATTGGTGAACAGCACCTTCGACGACGCTGCCGCTTCGAAGTACTCGTAGGTGTTGGTCTTGATGAAATGCACATGCTCTTCAATGAAGGCTTCGATCTTACGAATCTCACCTGCTGCCAGAAGCTCTTCCCTCGAAGGTGCCTCTCCCGAAGAAATCCTGGCGCTGTCTTTCCCGCCGTTTTCGGAAATCCACTCCTCCAGCTTCTTCCCGAAGACCCGGTGCCCGCCTGCAAGGCGAAGGACATGTTCATTGACCTCGTAGTTCTTCGAAACGATTTCCGCTGCATCGATCCGCGCGGTCAGGGGATTCGTAACGCTCCACCAGATCTCCACGGGTGCCTGTCTGCGGATCAGCTCATCGCTGATGTATTTCAGATTGCAGCCGACCGAATGGGAGAACGGGAAGAACATGACCTGATTTTCCTTTGTCTTCGTATGTCTCCACAGAATGCATCGGCAGCCATAGCCGATTTTGCGGTCCAGAAATGTAAAGAACTGTTTGAAGCAGTTGCCGATTCTTTTGAAAAATTTGCCTTCCACCATCACGGGTAACAGGCGTCTGAATTTCTTGCCAAGCACGTGTCCTACTGCACTCATGTAAAATAAAACATCCTCCCTGTCTCAAAGCCCGAAGGCATTGGAATTTTCTCTTGCTGTCACGATTGCCTTGAAAATGTAATAGTCAATCGGGGTTGTAATCTTGATGTTCTCTGTCCTGCCTTCGACGGCGTACAGCTTGTAGCCGTAATGCCGCATCAGGCTGGCAGAGTCGATAAAGTCTTCTCTTCCTTCTTTTCTCGCCTTTTCGTGGGCATCCAGAAGGTCCTGAATGAAGAAGCACTGCGGTGCCTTCGCGACCTGACAGGCTGCGCGGTCCAGGATGTTGCCGATTTCGCCGTTCTTCGACTCTGTGATGATCGTCTCCGTCGCAGGCGTCACCGTGATGGCGGAGCCGTGCTCGCGGACGCAGTGGACCGCATTTGTGATGGTGTCCGAGTCCACCAAAGGGCGCACGCCGTCATGGACGAGCACCACGGAATTTCCGGGGAACAGCTCATCAATTTTGCAGAGGCCGTGATAAATCGACTCCTGTCCGGTCTCGCCGCCGGGCACAATGGCCTGCACCTTGGTGATATGGAACTTGTTGCACAGCTTCCACATCTTCGGGATGTACTCCCGCAGGCACGAGATCACGATTCCGTCGATCTCGTCATTGTTCTCGAACTTCTCGATCGTGTAGATGATGATCGGCTTGCCGTAGAGCTCCAGAAACTGCTTGGGAACGCCCTTGGTGTTCATGCGCTTTCCGGTTCCGCCGGCAAAAATCAATGCGACATTCATGTCTCTTATTTTCATCTCTCTGCTCTCGACCCTTTTTACTCTCGAAACTTTTTACTCTCGAGCCTTTTATTCTCTTCCCTTTTCTTCCCGTCCCTTCGTCTCATCCTGCAGACAGAAGGGGGCAAAGAAAATGTGCTTCTCCCGTTTGTTCTCCGGCGGAATCTCCCTGTAATTTCCGTAGAGCCGTGTAAGATAGGCATCATAGTCCGAAGGCACCGGATACTGCCGGTCTTCATAGGCCACAGGGACTCCCGGCAGGATCTCCTTCCGCTCATACAGCTCCCGGAAGAAATGGCCGCGCCCGGAGGGCATCGTCACATATCCGGAATTCGAATCGTTGCAGCGTTTGTACACACGGTCGCACCTCTTTGTCCAGCCGTCCGGAGAGCGCCAGAAAAAAAGGCAGCCCAGTGCGATTTTGACCCGGAAAATCTTCAGGTAATGCTTCCTCTCTCCGGGATCCTCAATGGAAGAAGCAAGTCGAAGGAGCTCTCTCCGGTCTCTTTTGAACTTCGAGCAGGACTGCGCAAAGCCTGCTGCCATGCAGGACAGGCCGTGGAGCCTCCGAAGGAGCTTGTTGTCATACGTATTCTCGATCGGGAAAATATCCAGAAATGC
>ERZ1026864.1942-NODE-1942-length-9995-cov-3.911972_pt1 | contig 9995 bp, 10 predicted proteins | sample MGYA00380162_ERZ1026864 | MGnify/ENA primary metagenome ERZ1026864 (study PRJEB33269, sample SAMEA4719798) | human gut metagenome | biome: human-associated habitat; feature: organic feature; material: feces | place: Cameroon | collected 2013-10 ... | reverse complement strand
GAGATAGGAGTCCGTCTCGTGGGCTCGGAGATGTGTATAAGAGACAGGCGCTGCTGAAGCAGTACAACGGCGCGAATGAGGAGGACAAGAAGATCATCTCCGAGATATTCCGCCGTCTGGCGGTGGACGTGAAGGCAGAGCTGAAGAAGGCTGCCGGACAGAGCCTGAAGACAGCGGAAAAGAGTCTGGCCGACATGAAGCACGCCATCACCGGCTTCGCAAAGGGCGACAAGACCGATAAATGACCGGCAGCGCCCCTCCGTACAGACGGAGGGGCGCTGTGATTTTCCATGGTTGACGGTTACGGCGGCGCGTTGTATAATAAACTGATTTACTATCTAAAACACGGGGGTATGGCCTTTATGTGGATCGCAAAGGATTGGCAGGATTACGAGCTGCTGGACTGCGGCGGCGGTGAAAAGCTGGAGCGCTGGGATAAGCAGATATTGGTGCGCCCCGACCCGCAGGCCATCTGGGAGACGGATCACCGCGACCGGCGGTGGAAGACCGCCAACGCCCGGTACTCCCGCTCCTCCACCGGCGGCGGACACTGGGACAAAAGCAAGCTGCCGGAGAGCTGGCCCATCCACTATAAGGAACTGACGTTTCAGGTCAAGCCCATGAACTTCAAGCACACCGGATTGTTTCCGGAGCAGGCCGCCAACTGGGATTTCGCCATGGAGCAGATCCGCACGGCGGGGCGTCCCATCCGGGTGCTGAACCTGTTCGCCTACACCGGCGGCGCCACGGTGGCGTGCGCCAAGGCAGGCGCCAGCGTCTGCCATGTGGACGCGGCCAAGGGCATGGTGGCTTGGGCCAAGGACAACGCACGGCTCAGCGGCCTTGCCGATGCACCCATCCGCTGGATCGTGGATGACTGCGCCAAATTCGTGGAGCGCGAGATCCGCCGGGGCAAGACGTATGACGCCATCATCATGGACCCGCCCAGTTACGGCCGCGGCCCCTCCGGGGAGGTCTGGAAGCTGGAGGAGAACCTGTACCCCTTCGTCCGGCTGTGCGCGCAGGTGCTGTCGGACAACCCCCTGTTCGTTATCCTCAACAGCTACACGACGGGGCTTGCCCCCTCGGTGCTGGGATATATCCTGCAAATGCTGGTAGGGCGCAGATTCGGCGGTCATGTGACGTGGGACGAGCTGGGGCTGCCCTGCACCGATTCCGGCATGGCGCTGCCCTGCGGCGCCACGGGGCGCTGGTGCGCCGACTGACCAAGAACGGAGATATAACGCAATGTCGACCATGATCGAAACAAAAGACCTGACCTTCACCTACCCCGCGCCGGAGGGGGAGACGAATCCCCCCGCCCTCAACGGCGTATCCGTAACGGTGGAGAAGGGCAGCTTCGTGGTGGTGCTGGGCCACAACGGTTCCGGCAAATCCACCCTTGCCAAGCATATGAACGCGGTGCTGCTGCCCGGCGGCGGCGCCGTGTATGTGGAGGGGATGGACACCCGTGACGAGTCGCTGCTGCTGGAGATCCGGCGGCGCACCGGCATGGTGTTCCAGAACCCGGATAACCAGATCGTCGCCAACGTGGTGGAGGAGGACGTGGCCTTCGGGCCGGAGAATCTGGGCGTCCCCACGGCGGAGATACGCCGCCGGGTGGATGACGCGCTGGCCGCCGTAGGTATGGAGAAATTCGCCTGCCATGCGCCCCACCTGCTGTCCGGCGGACAGAAGCAGCGCGTGGCCATTGCCGGTGTCATCGCCATGGAGCCGGAGTGCATCGTGCTGGATGAGGCCACCGCCATGCTGGATCCCGCCGGACGGCGGGAGGTGCTGGACACCGTCCACCGCCTGAACCGGGAGATGGGCATCACCGTGGTGCTTATCACCCACCATATGTCGGAGGCGGAGGACGCCGACCGCGTCATCGTCATGAACGACGGCGTCGTGGCCATGGACGGTACACCCCGGCAGGTCTTTGCGCGGGTGGAGGAGCTGCACGGCTTCGGCCTTGCCGCGCCGGACACGGTGGAGCTTTTATACGAACTGGGGCAGGCGGGTCTGCCCGTAACGCTGGACAGCCTGACGGTGGACCAGTGTGCCGATACCATTTGCCGCGCATTGGGCGGGGCGGAAGGGAAGTAACCTTGGAACCGATCTTACAGATAGAGCATTTGACTCACACCTATTCGGCGGGTACGCCGTTTCAGCGCAGCGCCGTGGACGATATGAACCTGTCCGTGATGGACGGTGAATTCCTCGGTATCATCGGCCACACCGGCTCCGGCAAGTCCACTCTGATCCAGCATCTCAACGGACTGCTCAAGCCCACGTCGGGCCGCATCCTGTTACAGGGCAAGGATATCTGGGCGGAGCCCAAGAAGATCCGGGACGTGCGGTTTCAGGTGGGACTGGTGTTCCAGTACCCGGAATACCAGCTGTTTGAGGAGACGGTGTATAAGGACATCGCCTTCGGCCCGAAGAACATGGGACTGGACGAGGAGGACATCGACCGCCGCGTCCGTTCCGCCGCCGCCTTCGTGGGCCTGACGGAGGCCATGCTGGACAAGTCCCCCTTTGAGCTGTCCGGCGGCCAGAAGCGCCGCGTGGCCATTGCCGGCGTTATCGCCATGGAGCCGAAGGTGCTGGTGCTGGACGAGCCTACGGCGGGTCTTGACCCCCGCGGCCGGGACGATATTCTGGCACGCATACAGGACTATCACCGGGCGAAGCACGCCTCCGTGGTGCTGGTGAGCCACAGCATGGAGGAGATCGCCCGCAACGTGGACCGCATCGTGGTGCTGTCCGACAGCCATGTACTCATGGAGGGCGCGCCCCGTCAGGTGTTCGCCCGCGCCCATGAGCTGGAGCAGGTGGGACTGGATATCCCCCAGGTGACGAAGGTGGCGCTGGCTCTGCGGCAGCGGGGGCTGCCGGTGGACACGGCGGTCTACACCGTGGAGGCGCTGCGTGAGGCGCTGCTCCGGCTGAAAGGGGGCGCTGACGTATGCTGAAGGATATCACGCTGGGGCAGTATTTCCCCGGCGACACCCTCATCCACAAGCTGGATCCCCGGACGAAGCTGCTGTGCGTCATTTTGTACATCGTGGCGCTGTTCAATGCAAAAGGCCCCCTGACCTACGGCATCATGATCGCCGTGCTGGCGGTGTGCATCCTCATCTCCCATGTGGAGTGGAAGGCGCTGACAAGGGGCTTGAAGCCGGTCTATTTCATCGTGGCCTTCACCGCCATCATGAATATGTTCTTTACCAACGGTACGCCGGTGGCGGACGTGTGGCTGGTGCGCCACATCACGTGGGAGGGCATCATCGCCGCCGTGCAGATGGTGCTGCGCATCGTCATGCTCATCATGGGTACGTTCCTCATGACCTACACCACCAGCCCCATCGCCTTGACCGACGGACTGGAGCATCTGCTCTCCCCCCTGAAAAAGCTGCGGTTCCCGGTGCATGTGATGGCCATGATGATGTCCATCGCTCTGCGCTTTATCCCCACGCTCATCGAGGAGACGGACAAGATCATGTCCGCCCAGAAGGCCCGCGGCGCGGATTTCGAGTCGGGCAATATCTTCCAGCGCGCCAAGGCGCTGGTACCCATTCTGGTGCCGCTGTTCATCAGCGCGTTCCGCCGCGCCGACGAGCTGGCCACCGCTATGGAGTGCCGCTGTTACCACGGCGGCGAGGGACGCACCGCCCTGCGCGTCCTGCGCTTCCGGCGGGCGGACTGGCTGTCGCTTGCGCTGTTCGTGGTGCTGACCGCCGGCGTTATCACCCTGAAAAAATTCGGATTCTGACATAGAAAGGAGGCGGCGCATTGCGTAATATCGCCCTGATCTTAATGTACAACGGCGCCGCCTACCACGGCTGGCAGGTGCAGAAGACGGAGACCTCCGTGGCGCAGACGCTGGAGCGCGGGCTGAGCATGGTCTGCGGCGAGCCCATCAAGGTCACCGGCTGCGGCCGCACCGACGCCGGCGTCCACGCCGAGCACTATGTGGCCAATTTCCGGACAAGCTCCCGCATCCCGGTGGACAGGCTGCCCTTTGCCGCAAATACCCATATTCCGGAGGATATCGTGGTCAAGGCGGCGTATGAGGTGGCGGAGGATTTCAACGCCATCGGCTCCTGCATCAAAAAAGAGTACACCTACCGCATCTATAACTCCCGCATCAAAAATCCCTTCTATGTGGACAGGGCCTATTTCTACCCCAAGCGGCTGGACGAGGCGGTGATGGACCGCGCCGCCCGGATGTTTGAGGGTACCCACGACTTTGCCGCCGTGCGGAGCGTAGGCACCAATGTCCGCAGCACGGTGCGTACCATCCACTACTGCCGCGTCACCCGCAACGGGGAGCTGCTGGAGTTGAAGGTCTGCGCCAACGGTTTCCTGTATAATATGGTACGTGCCATTACGGGCACGGTGCTCTACGCGGCGGAGGGTAAGCTGGCGCCGGAGGATATCCCGGTGATCCTGGATTCCGGCAACCGCACGCTGGCAGGCCCCACGGCGCCTCCCGGCGGCCTGTATCTCACCCGCGTATGGTACGAGGACGAACGACTCAATGGATAAGATGGCATTCGACCGCGGCAACCCGCAGGAGGAGCCGCCCCGCCGTGTGGCGAAGAAAAGTAAAAAGCGTTTTCTCTGGCTGACACTGGTGGCGCTGCTGGTGATGATCGCCGTGGTGCTGTCCATCCTGTATGACCGGGGCGAATTCGACGGTCTGCGCCGCCGGGTGCTGTACGCCAAGGCGCAGAAGGACGAAAACGGCTGCGCCCAGCTGTACCGCTACGCCAGCGACCAGTCCGGCAGCTTCGCCTCTCTGGAGGGCAGCCTTGTCACCGTCTCCATGCATCAGATCTCGGTGCTGGACGAGGCGGGCAAGAGCGTCTACGAGCAGGCGGTGAAGTTCCAGACGCCTACGCTGATTCGCAGCGCAGACCGGGCCGCCGCCTATGACGTGGGCGGCAAGACGATCTACGTCCTGTCTGCCAAGGGACTGGTCTGTCAGGTGGATACCACCGGCGAGATCCTGTCTGTCGCCCTGAACGACGGTGGCTATCTCACCGTGACCAGCAACGAAAGCGGCTGCAAGGCAGCCGTCCGGGTCTATGACGCCTCCGGCCAGCCGGTGTTTGCCTACCGTTCGGCGGATCGCTTCATCATGACCGCCGCCCTATCCGCCGACAGCCGTACGCTGGCTGCCGTCACCATGGGACAGAGCAGCGGCGTCTTTACCAGCTATGTGGTGTTCTACCGCATCAACAGCGAGGCGGCGCTGACCACCAGCGCACTGACGGGCAGCCTGATCTACGACCTGTTTCCCATGGGGGATCGGTTCTGCGCGGTGATGGAGGAGCAGCTCTGCTTTTTGGATCATGACGGCGAGGTCTGTGCCGCGTACAGCTACGGCGGCGATTACCTGCGCCGTGTGGACTGCGGCGGCGACGGCTATGCCGCGCTGCTGCTGGGCCGCTACCGCAACGGCACACAGCACCGTATCGTCACGGTGGACAGCGACGGCAGCGCCCTGGCCGCATTGGATGTGGACGGCGAGGTGCTGAGCATCTCCGCGGCGGGGCGCTATGTGGCCGTCCTGTTCAGCGACCATATGACCATCTACGACAAGACACTGACGGAGTGCGCCCGTCTGGACGCCGTCAGCGAGGCGCGTCAGGTGCTGATGCGTGCCGACGGTTCCGCTGTGCTGGCGGGTTCTACCGCCGCCAGCCTGTATCTGCCGTAAGCGGCGAAGGAGGGGGACTATGGCTATTTTTGTGGATATCTTCATGGCGGCGATCCTGCTGCTGGCACTGGTGCTGGGCCTCCGTCAGGGCTTCGTCCAGAGCCTTGCCCGCGTGGCCATCGTGATCGTGGCGCTGCTGGGCGCGGCGTGGCTGGCCCAGCAGCTGGCGGAGCCTGCCGCCAAATGGCTGGAGCCGCTGCTGACCGAGAGGATCCAGCAGAAGCTCAGCGGGCAGGCTGTCGCCGTGGACGACCCCAGTCTGGCTGCCGCCGGACTTTTGGAGACCTTTGGCTTTTCCGGCGATGTGCTGGATGAGCTGGTGCAGAGCGTCACCGATAAGGCGCAGGAGATGGGGCAGACGCTGCTCAACGCCGTGGTATCCACGGTGCTGCACTCGGTGGCCTACGCCGTGGTGTATCTGCTGTCGTTTTTGCTGTTGCTGCTTGTGCTGCGGCTGCTGCTGGCGCCGCTGCACCTATTCACGAAGCTGCCGGTGGTGCATGGCGTCAACGCCATACTGGGCGGCGCGCTGGGACTGGTGAAGGGGGCGCTGCTGCTTTTCTTCGCCGTCTGGCTGCTGCGCCGGTTCCAGATCCTCGTTACGCCGGAGCTGATCGGCCAGACCTACATCCTCCGCTTCTTCGCGGAGCATAGCCCCATGGAGCTTATTACATCCCTATGAAACCCAGGCCGCCGGCGGGTTTGACCGCGCCGGACAACGGCCATACTGATATCACCCCAACGGATAATGGAGGAATACCATGCAGCCTACACTTTGTTCCCGATGCAAAAAGAATGTGGCCGTTGTGTTCATCTCCCGCATGAACGAGAAGAACGAAATGGTCAACGAGGGCCTGTGCCTGAAATGCGCCGCCCAGCTGGGTCTGCCCCAGGTGGAGGACATGATGAAGCGCATGGGCATCACGCCGGAGGATCTGGAGAACATCAACAACGAGATGATGCAGGCCTTCGGCGGCGCGGAGGAGATGAACGACCTGCCGGACGGCGAGGACGAGGACGATGAGGAGAGCGGCAAGACCGCCACGTTCCCGTTTTTGAACCGCCTGTTCAACAACGGCAGCAATCCCCCGGCGGAGCAGCCCCGTGAGGGCGGCAATGCCGGGGCGCAGCCCACCGGCCGCAAAAAGGAGCAGAAGCGCAAGTTTCTGGATAATTACTGCATCAATCTGAGCCAGCGCGCCCGCGAAGGCAAGCTGGACGCCGTCATTGGGCGGGAGCAGGAGATCGAGCGCGTGGTGCAGATCCTGAACCGCCGCCAGAAGAACAACCCCTGCCTCATCGGCGAGCCAGGCGTGGGCAAGACCGCCATCGCCGAGGGGCTGGCGCAGCGCATCGTCTCCGGTGACGTACCCTTCAAGCTGCGGCAGAAGGAGGTCTATCTTCTCGACCTCACCGCACTGGTGGCGGGTACCCAGTTCCGCGGTCAGTTTGAAAGCCGCATGAAGGGGCTGATCGAGGAGATCCGCAAGGCGGGCAACATCATCCTCGTCATCGACGAGGTACACAACATCGTGGGCGCCGGCGATGCCGAGGGCAGCATGAACGCCGCCAATATCCTCAAGCCCGCTCTGAGCCGTGGCGAGATCCAGGTCATCGGCGCTACCACCTTCAACGAGTACCGCAAGCACATCGAAAAGGACACCGCGCTGGAGCGCCGGTTCCAGCCTGTCACCGTCAACGAGCCGAATATCGAGGATACGCTGAAGATTTTACAGGGTATCGCCCATTACTACGAGCAGTTCCACGGCGTCTCCATCCCTCAGGGGGTGCTGCGTCAGGCGGTGCTGCTGTCCGAGCGGTACATCACCGACCGCTACCTGCCGGATAAGGCCATCGACCTCATCGACGAGGCCTGCTCCGACAAGAACCTCCACGACCCCGACATCAACCGCCGCATGGAGCTGGAGCGTGAGCTGGAGAATCTCACCTTTGAGCGGGAAAATCTCATGTCCGCCCAGCCTGCCGAGGGGCAGGAGTTCACGCAGGAGGAGCTGGATCACCGCTATGCGCGCATCGCCGAGCTGCGCAGTCAGGAGCTGCGTGTCACCGATGAGCTGAATACCATCCGCGCCAAGGGTACGCCGCAGCTGACCATGGAGAACATCGCCCGCGTCATTGAGATGTGGACGAAGATCCCGGCCAGCAAGATCAAGGAGGAGGAGTTCAAGCGTCTGGCGGAGCTGGACCAGCGCCTGCACGCCCATGTGGTGGGGCAGGAGGAGGCCATTGCCGCCGTGTCCGCTGCCATCCGCCGCAACCGGGTGGGCATCTCGCCCAAGCACAAGCCGGTGAGCTTTATCTTCGTCGGCCCCACCGGTGTGGGTAAGACGGAGCTGGTCAAGCAGCTGGCGGACGACCTGTTCAACGCGCCGGAGTCTCTGATCCGGCTGGATATGTCCGAATTTATGGAGAAGCACTCCGTCTCCCGCATCGTCGGCTCGCCGCCGGGCTATGTGGGGTACGACGAGGCGGGGCAGCTGACGGAGAAGATCCGCCGCAAGCCTTATTCTGTGGTGCTGTTCGACGAGATCGAGAAGGCACACCCCGACGTGCTCAATGTGCTGCTGCAAATTCTGGACGACGGCCAGATCACCGATGCCCATGGCCGCAAGGTGAACTTTGAAAACACCGTTATCGTCATGACCAGCAATGCCGGCTCTGACAATAAGTCCGCCGGTGCGGTGGGCTTTGGCGGCAGTGCCGACCAGCAGGGGAAGGAGCGCACCATGAAGGCGCTGCAGGACTTCCTGCGCCCGGAGTTTCTCAACCGTGTGGACGAGATCATCTGCTTCAACCACCTGACGAAGGAGAACTTCACCGGCATTGCCCGCATCATGCTGGAGGAGCTGCGCACATCTCTCAGCGACAAGGGATACACCTTCCGCTACGACGACGCGCTGGTGGACTATCTGGTGGAGAAGTCCTACTCCATGACCTACGGCGCCCGCAATCTGCGCCGCCAGATCCAGAAGGAGCTGGAGGATCCCATGGCCGCCCGCATCATTGACAGCTTTGAAAACCCCATCACCCAGATCAGCGCCACCGCTGCAGACGGCGCGGTGCAGCTGTACACACTGTGAGGTGCGCTATGTTGTTTCGCAAGGATATCGACCCGCGCTGCGCCTACTGCGCCCGGGGCAGCCGCATCAACGACGAGCAGGTGGCGTGCGTCAAACGGGGCGTGGTGCCTGCCTCCGACCGCTGCGGCGCGTTCAAGTACGATCCGCTGAAGCGTGTGCCGCCCCGTCCGGCCAAGCTGGACGCCAGGCGTCTCAGCGAGGACGATTTCAAGCTGTAAGACCCATATACTACAATAATAAATTCAGGAGAGCAGGGAGGGACTGTCATGCAGCCGAAGAAGGTATGGGCCGTGTATTTCAGCGGCACCGGCACAACGGAAAAGACGGTCCGGCGCATTGCGTCGGGTCTGTCCACGGCGCTTTCCGCGCCGATGGAGGTATTCGACTTTACACCGCCTGCGGCGCGGCAGGCTGACCTGTCCTTCGGCCCGGAGGATCTGGTGGTGCTGGGCGTGCCAACCTACGCAGGGCGCGTACCCAACGTGCTGCTGCCCTACCTCACCGGAAAAGTCCACGGCGCCGCCACACCGGCGGTGCCTGTGGTGCTGTTCGGCAACCGGAATTTTGACGACTCCCTGATGGAGCTGCGGAATATCATGACCGCCAACGGCTTCATGCCGGTGGCGGCGGCCGCCTTCGTGGGCGAACACAGCTTCTCCCGCACACTGGGCGCTGGGCGTCCCAACGCAGCGGATCTGACGCAGATGGACGATTTTGTCCGTGGTGCGGCGCAGAAGCTTCAGGAGCTTGCCGCGTTGCCCACCGTCCCGGTATCCGTGGCGGGGGAGGAGCCGATCCGGCCCTACTATACCCCTCGCGACCGTCACGGCGCGCCCATCAATATCCTGAAGGTCAAGCCCAAGACGGATATGGCGCTGTGCGGCGGCTGCGGCCTGTGCGCGGCGCGCTGTCCCATGGGCAGCATCGATCCTGCCGACGTGTCGCAGGTCAAGGGGATCTGCATCAAGTGCTGCGCCTGCGTGAAGGGGTGTCCTTCCGGGGCGAAGTACTTCGACGATCCCGGTTATCTCTACCACCAGCATGAGCTGGAGGATATCTACGCCAGACCGGCGGAAAACGCTCTTTTTATATAGGTATTTCCTTCGCGTTCCGCGGCGTCTGTGATAAGTGCTACTTATCGCATACGCCGTATTATCTAAGGT
>ERZ1026864.1936-NODE-1936-length-10007-cov-3.912379_pt1 | contig 10007 bp, 10 predicted proteins | sample MGYA00380162_ERZ1026864 | MGnify/ENA primary metagenome ERZ1026864 (study PRJEB33269, sample SAMEA4719798) | human gut metagenome | biome: human-associated habitat; feature: organic feature; material: feces | place: Cameroon | collected 2013-10 ... | reverse complement strand
AAAAAATTGATTGTCTCACGACAACCAATCTTTACTAACCTTAAATCTAATACCATGAAAAACATTGCAAATGTATAGCATTTATTCCCATCATGCAAGCATTATGCAAACTTCTGCCATTTATTTAATGATATTTTATTGCATAGAAACCGTTTTGGCAAGTCTTGTTTGCATAATCAGACACAATCACGCATCTGTCTAAGCAAATCACGTTGATGTTCCGTCAACCCCGTAGGCAAATTCACCTTGTAGGTTATAATCAAGTTTCCATAAGTGCCATCAGGCTTCTGATACCCCTTGCCGCGCAAACGTATCTTCGCTCCATTCTGAGTTTCAGGTTTAACCTTCAATTTGAGCTTGCCATTTTGCGTTTGCAGCAATATATCACCACCAAGCAAAGCCGTATACATATCTATACTGACAGTTGCATGTGCATCATAGTCATCCGGATTTACATACGTATGCTCCGAAGCCCGACGCCCGCTACGACCACCTGCCGCCCGTCCGAACAAATCCTCAAAGAATGAAGAGAAAGCACCAGAACCACCTGCAAACTGACTAAAGTCAAATCCGTCAGCACCATCACCAGAACTGTAATAATACTGTCCGCCATTACCTCCTGCAGTTCCTGCATGCTCAAAAGCATCAGCTTGCTGCCATTGTTCGCCATACTTATCATACTTACGACGTTTTTCAGGGTCTGACAGCACAGCATTAGCCTCATTCAATGCCTGAAATTTAGCCTTAGCCTTAGGGTCGTCAGGGTGCAAGTCGGGGTGAAACTGTTTAACACGCTTTCGATAAGCTGCTTGTATATCGGCCTGAGGAATATCCTTAGGCACACCCAAAATTTTGTAATAATCTATGAATGCCATAATGTCTGATTTTTAATTACACCTTTCGTCAAACAAATGGAGTGCCACATGACATAATTGTCAGTAAAAAATACCTAACAACCGCAAATAACACGTGATTTTTCTTACACAAATCACGCACTTGCAGCTTTTTTGAGTACTTTTGCACAAAATAAAAAGCCGACACATCCACATGCCGGCAATTAAATAAAAGATTTTCAAACACTATGTATACAGTTGACCAATTAAACGACAAGCTGATCGACCTCGCATTCTCTGAAGATATTGGCGACGGCGACCACACCACTCTTTGTTGCATTCCCGAGGATGCCATGGGCAAATCACGCCTGCTTATTAAAGAAGAAGGCATCTTGGCAGGCATGCGTATAGCAAAGGAAATATTCCACCGTTTCGACCCAACCATGCAAGTTGAGCAATTCATGGAGGACGGCACGCATGTCAAACCTGGTGATGTGCCAATGATTGTCACAGGCAAAGTGCGTTCCTTGCTGCAAACTGAGCGTTTGATGCTCAACGTCATGCAGCGAATGAGCGGTATTGCCACAATGACTAACAAGTATGTACAACGCCTTGAAGGTACAAACACCCGTGTGCTCGACACTCGCAAAACTACCCCAGGCATGCGTATGCTAGAGAAAGAGGCTGTCAAAATTGGCGGCGGCTGCAACCATCGTATCGGACTTTTTGACATGATATTGCTCAAAGACAACCACATCGATTTTGCAGGTGGTATTGCCAATGCGCTTGATCGCTGCGCTGCATACCAAAAAGAAAAAGGACTCAATCTGAAAGTAGAGATTGAGTGCCGTACCTTCGACGAAATCAAACAAGTCATGGCACATGGCGGTGCAGATCGCATCATGCTTGACAATTTCTCCATTGAAGATACCAAAAAAGCTGTAGAACTTATCAATCACAAGTTCGAGACAGAATCAAGCGGTGGTATCACTTACGACACACTGCGTCAATATGCCGAATGTGGCGTTGACTTCATATCTGTTGGCGCACTCACCCACTCTGTCAAGGGCCTTGACATGTCATTCAAAGCCTGTTAACACATTACCGAAAGTCTTTCAACGGGGTAACAAGTCAACATATATGAAGTACGAACTGAGCATCGAGGAAATGGAGAAGCAGACATTATACAATAATATCCGAAAGAACGACTACCCGACAAGTGAGGACTATCTGGAAGGTTTGACGATTGAATCATGTGACTATCGTGAACTATACGAAAAATATAAAGACGAGCCGAATGTGGTATTTATAGTGGACCCTCCTTATTTGTCCACAGAGGTTGGAACATACAAAATGTACTGGCATTTGTCTGACTATCTCGATGTGTTGAATGTACTCAAAGGAAAGCCGTTTGTTTATTTCACATCAGATAAGTCATCTATCATTGAGCTTTGTGAATGGTTAGGCAAGAATAAAACGCTCGGCAATCCGTTTGAAGGTTGTAAGCGTTTCGAGTTCAATGCGCATGTGAACTATGATGCAGGTTACAAAGATATGATGCTCGTGAAGTCTAATGCCGCATAATTTGAACCTCGTTTGAACGCCGTTTGTTCGCCGTTCAAAAACTATAAAAGCAGCCCGTTTTGGACTGCTTTTTTGTTGTTTTAAAGTGTCGTGTGTGCGAAATTTTTAGAACGTTTCGTTTTTCCCGATTTTTGCACGTTTCGTTTTTCAAATCGAGCACATTTCGTTTTGCCGGATTTACGAGTTGCCAAAGTTGCCGAATGGCACCCCGAATTATCTCTGCCAGACATTTCGACCCAGCATCTACTTAGCAGTGCTCACGAATGGTTGCCGTTTTATCTTAACAACAACGGACACATACTAACAAATATCAATGAGCTGAAGAAAATCGATATCAAACAAGCCATTTGGAACATCATACCCTACGAACTTCAACTAATCATTGACCGCCTGGCTCCATCACACATACAAGTCCCAACAGGCAGCTGCATTAGCATTGACTACGGACGTGCATCGGAGCACCCCGTACTGAGCGTACGTCTACAAGAATGCTTTGGTATGGACGATACACCTCGCGTTGACGACAACCGTCGCCCCATACTGATGGAACTACTGTCACCAGGCTACAAACCAGTGCAATTAACGCAAGATTTGAAGAACTTTTGGCAAACAACCTACTTTGAAGTCCGTAAAGAATTACGACGAAGATACCCAAAACACTATTGGCCGGACAACCCTTTAGTGGCAGAAGCCACCAAGGGCGTCAAACGTAAACATAAAAAACAAAACGGCTAATGCTACACCATTTCGAACGCACAGCCTTTTACTTACGCAATCTACGAAAAAAGAATGTTTGAGCAACCAAACATTCTTTTTTTGCAAATAGCATTACATCACATATACTGTTTCTCATATTTTGTCTACACTCTACACTTTGTACTTTAATTGATTGATAACCAGAAACATACGAAGTGTATACACCTTATATACGCGAGTTCGAGATAATATTCTAAAAAGTAAAGAGCAGAAAAACATCCAACCTACAAAGGGTGGCCATAAAATGGTCACCTGTCAAAATTATGTAAGTTTATTTTATTGCCAAATTACAAGTTGCCCGTCAGATGGGGGAATCTCATAGTCAAAGTTGACATGAGGCTTGGTAGAAAAGAAGCAATACGCCCCCATTGCAGCCAAAATATTCATAATGAAATTATGCAAACTCCGATGACGAGTATGTACAATTTGAGCTACATTTTTGAGCATATCGTTTACAGATTCAATGACACTTCTTTTGCATAACATAACCGAAGCAAGGCGCTTGCCACCGCCCCACATCTAAACCCTACCCATGTAGCCCACCTCTCCCACTCCTCCACACCCAAGCACACGAAAAAGCCGCCATGCGCACAGCAAGAGAGCCAATGCGCACAGCGGCTGAAAGAAAGGATTGCCCGAAAGGGTGGGCTTAGAAACTTATCCCCCCTTCCAATACAATTTGACTACTTTATAGTAACCTCATTAACAGTCAGGACATTTGTGGTAAGTGTTCCTTCAGGGATAACAGCTTCTCCACCTTTGACAGCCAAGCAAGCAAGGAAAGGCCATGCAAATACACCTAATCCCACACCAAGACCTATTGCGAGACCTTTTTTATTTTTACCCTCTCGTGAAATGCTGCCTCCCATTAAGTTTACTAATGTCCCATCTGTAGCTCGTGTTGAGATGAAGGCAACATTCAGAACACCGGCTCTGCCACAACCACGACGTTTTGTACCAGTTACTTGTGTTTGTACAGGAGTTCCTGCACTTACAATGATTTTATCGCCAACTTTAACATCGTTTGCAACGACCACATTAGCAACATTACTATTGCTTTTTACCTCTTCAGCAAAGCGAAGATTTACCACCGAACCGCTTTTAAGAGTTGTCTGTGCGAAACTACTCATGAATGATGGTAGTAAACAAGCAAGCAATAATAGCTTCTTCATGATTTTTTCCCTAATTTCGTGTCGGGCGCAACTTTAAATAGTTAATGTTAATACTTTGAACGCTTAAAGGTACAACTATTCCAATTACCCCCCCGATTATACAAACATTAACATGATATTCAGCAAATTTATCTAACTCCTCCCACAAATCCCCCATAAAAATCATGCTGCGGAAACTTCTCACACCCAATATACAGCGTATCGAAAGCATCTGTGCCATCGGTACGATGCTCCAACAAGTCCTCCTCTGATTCGGAGATCCGCCTTGGCAATCTCTACAATGTTCGGCAAACTCATTTAATAATGCGGATAAAGTTATCTTACCTCGAACGATGTACATGCTTACTTCGTTCGTTCAACGTGTTTACTTCGGTCGAGATAAGTGCTTACACCGAACGAAGTAAGCAAATTTTGTTGGTTGTAAATTATTCATCGTCCTCCATGTCCAACAAATTGTTGCGTGTATTCTCAAGTGCCAGCGGACTGCCCACATAAGCCAGTTGCATCTCCTGGTGCAGCAGTTTCACACGTGAAGCCGCCTTGCCACGGTGGTATCGCCTTGATACCTCCGTGCTCTTGTCGGCAATATCCTCGCGAAGCTGGGTTGCCGATATGCCAAGAATGACCGCCATATCAGAGATTTTAAGATAGATGGAAGCGTATTGTTCGATTTGGGTATTTTTGTTCTGTAAGCATCCCATGCGGGCCGTGTTGTATAAAACAAATAAGCCAAAGTCAATCTATCAGGACTTTGGTTTATTTGTTTTATACAATAGGGCTATGGGATGCTCACCAAGGAACAGGAAATCAAGACTTACAGCAAACGATTGGGACGACCGCCGAAACAGCAGCCCCCTGATTTTGGTAGAGATGGCAAAGGCCGTCAGCGAGAGAAACGATGTCGAATGTTCGTTCGACTCTGGCAAGAGAATATATCGTGCCAACAACATAAGAGCAAAACGGCCAGAAACTGCGAGATGTTGGACTGGTATGTGCTACTTTGTCAAAAACGTGATGAAGTTCCTTAAGGAACTTTGTCTTTGCATTCGCCAAAGTTTGCGATTCTTATGTTCAATATGGCGGATTACCCACTCCTACGAATTCTATTCAAATTACGCTTGATTTTTTTTCCAGCGAACACTAATTAAAAACCAAAAACATACGAAGTGTATACACCTTATATATTTCATTGCACGACCCAGCCCAGCCTGCATTCATTCAACAGAATGGTCTAACAGATACGTCAACAAGTAAAAACAGTCATGGGAACAAGAAATGTCAATTGCCCCGACTGATTTTCCTTACTCCCATGACTGGTTTCGCTGTCAAATACAACCATTTAATGCAAAAGGTTGTGCTGACAATACTTAGCTGTATCTACACTCACACATACGCTGATTTTCAATACAATACATTCATTAGTGTAGAGTGCAGACAAAATATCAAAAAACATTTTTGGCGCAAACGTATGCACTATAGTATCACGATCACGCCTACGTTTGTTATTTACTATACAGATTGACTACATCATCTACGATTTCCGCGGGAACCAATGGGCTGATGTCGGTCTTATTTGCAACAAAATCCCTTATCATTGTAGAACTTACAGGCAGCATTGTAGCATTTATGACGCTCACCCCCACAGGCAGGCTGTCCGCTTTTATATCGTATCCAGGACGCGGATATATCAACAATCTATAATTCTGAATAATAAGTTTGTAGTTCGCCCAATGATCAAAGCATGTCCAATTATCGGCACCTATCAAAAGTAGAAACTCTGTTCGTGGATAAGCAAGCGATAATGCTTGCAATGTGTTCCATGTATAAGATGGACGAGGCAAATCAAATTCAAAATCACTTGCCAATATATGCTTTTCATTTTGCAGAGCCTTTCGAGCCAGATTTAATCTACAATATTCAGGTTTAAGCCCTAACTGTTCCTTTAGAGGATTCTGTGGTGAAACTAACAACCATACATCGTCGACTAAATTCTGCTCTAAAACGGCATGTGCAAGTGCTATATGTCCATTGTGGATTGGATTAAATGACCCTCCAAACAAGGCAACTCGTTTGCGCAACATATCGATCTATTGGATCACTTCTCTAAGAAAGTCTTTATCAACGACAATGCTTCACTCTGCGCATCTTCCAAATTATCATTAACAACAACTTTGTCAAATTTGTCTGCATAAGATAGTTCGAATTCTGCACGAGCAAGGCGGTCTTTAATAACCTCAGGAGCATCAGTACCTCGCGACTCTAAACGTTGCTTCAACACCTCTATTGAGGGTGGTTGAATAAATAAACTTAAAGCCTTGTCCCCGTAATATGCTTTTATATTTTGTCCGCCCAACACGTCTACATCGCATACGACATTTTCTCCACGTTCAAGCTGAGCGTCCACTTGCGATTTCAAAGTGCCATAGAATCTATCCTTATAGACCTCCTCATACTCCAAGAATTCCCCTTTTGCTATAAGCGTCTTGAATTCCTCTGGTGATAGAAAGAAATATTCTACACCATTTTTTTCTGTGCCACGTGGCGGGCGGCTTGTAGCCGAAATTGAGAAATGCAAATTCAAATTTTGCGCCATCAGGTAGTTTATTATTGTACTCTTACCACTACCCGAAGGAGCCGAAAATATAATAACCTTTGCCATATTTCTATTTACCGATTTTGAGCAAGCGACCATATAGCATAGCCGCCCACTCGTATTAAAATCACATTACGTTCAACACCTGCTCTTTTATTTGCTCGAGCTCGTCCTTCATCTTCACAACAATATTCTGCATTTCGGCTTGATTGCTCTTCGAGCCTGTCGTATTGATTTCACGTCCCATTTCTTGGGCAATAAAGCCGAGTTTCTTACCCTGGCCATGCCCCAAGTCCATAGTTTCACGGAAATAGCGCAAATGATTGGCCAAGCGCTGTTTCTCTTCACTTATGTCAAGTTTCTCAATATAATAGATGAGCTCCTGTTCCAGGCGATTCTTATCATAGTCAACCCCTTTCAATTCTGCCAAGCGGTCTGTTAAACGTTGACGAATTTTCTCGACACGATTTTTCTCAAAAGGCTCTATTTCATGAAGATAACGCTCAATGTTATCAACTTTTTCTGTAAACTTCTTATAAAGCGCTTCTCCTTCTTGCTTCCGGAAGTCTACCAAGTGCTCAATAGCTTCATTGATGGCGCCCCGAACGACCTGCCATTCTTCGTCTGACAAAGTCTCGGTCACAGAAGTTTGCGTCGTTTCTGGCAAACGTAGCACAAGTTCCCACAAATTTTGCGGGAGTTCCATGTGTTGTTCCTCACAAATATTCTTTATTTGCGCTACATAGCTTGCCACCACGGCGCTGCTTATACAGCCTGCAGCCGAAGTTTCGTCCTTTTCAATCCATATTGTGAAGTCTACCTTACCACGTTCTATGGCAGTCGCAATAATTCTGCGAACTTCCATTTCCTTTTCACGATACAATGGGGCAACCCTCGTATTAAGATCCAAACTCTTACTATTCAAAGATCGAACCTCTACGTGAATTTTCTTCCCGTTAAAAACGACATCGGCTTTACCGAAGCCAGTCATTGATTGAATCATTTTAGCTTGTTTTTTTGTCTTTTGCTTGCAAAAGTACCATTTTTTGCGCAATTTTACCACATGAAACAATATAAAGTATGCCTTACGATTGCTGGTTCCGACCCCTCCGGCGGTGCTGGTATCCAGGCAGACATAAAAACAATGACTCTGCTTGGTTGCTACGCACAAGCAGTTCCCACGTGTTTGACGGTACAAAATACATTAGGTGTGCAACGCAGTATTCCCATTGACGCTGAATTGGTTTTTGACCAGGCTGCAGTTACCATGGAGGACTGTATGCCCCAATGTGTAAAGATTGGCATTGTGCCCAACCTATCTATAGCACATGCCATAGCAGAATTACTGCGTAAATTCAAGCCAAAGTTCTGCATATTCGATCCTGTTTTAATTTCGTCATCAGGATTATCTTTCGTCGACAACGAGACATACGAGTTCATGCTTGAAGAACTTATGCCGCTATGTCAACTTATAACGCCCAATTTACCTGAGGCACGTCATCTTGCCCAATTGGGTGACGCTACTGCCGATGAGTTGGCCCAGTATTTATACAACAAATTAAAAGGCACACCTGTAATGGTTAAAGGCGGACACCTTCCAGGCTCACCCACTGATTATTTATTTGATGGCGCATTGCACAAATTTCAAAGTGAAAGACTTAATAGCCATAACACACATGGCACGGGTTGCGTTCTATCTTCTGCTATTGCATCATATAAAGCCCAAGGCTTAGAACTTAAAGATGCCATAGCCCAAGCCAAACAATTCCTGTTCAATGCCATAAAACAAGGTGCGAACTACAAACACGGAAATGGTTGTGGCCCACTCTATCTCGTTCCTTGAACGAGTAAGAAGATTGATCAAGATTCAGAATGAGCAACAACGTTTGCTCTTCTACTTCTTCATCTGCATATATAGTTTTAAGCTTTACACATTATTCTGATTGACTGTACATACAAGCTCAACCTTCAAAATAAAGCAACGAACTATTTGCTATATTCCAATTTTTCCTTACCTTTGCACCGAAAACGGAGGCCTCGTAGCTCAGTTGGATTAGAGCAACGCCCTTCTAAGGCGTGGGTCTTGGGTTCGAACCCCAACGAGGTCACTTAGTGACTCCTGCGGAATCACGAAAAGAAAAGATTAGAGGAGAGTATTACGCAAGTAGTACTCTCCTTAATGCTTTTAATAGTCAAGCATTTACAACCCATGTATGCTTGAATACAGACTTTTATGTCATAAGTTTTTTGGAATAGAGAGCTAAGTTCAAAACCCTGCCAAATTCCTCAAAACGGACATAACAGGACAGAAAAGGACACCACAATACAAATTTGCGTGACACATTGCGTTACACCAAATTAGAAGTGCGTTACACTTTTCACAAAGTTCAATCCATCACGAGGAAATGGCAAAAAATTTTAGCTCTATGGAGAAAAAATTCGTAGATGTCATTTTCGACAGAAGGAAAAATTACCCGAAGAAAGGCTTCGGATTCATTGAAGTTCGTGTGTACCTTGGACGCAATACACGCAAGTATTTCAATATGGGCAATTCTACTCCCGAAAAATGGGAGGTTGATGCGCACTCTTCTGAGATCAAAGCACTCGTAAAGAGGTGCGAAGAGATTCTTTCAGTAATGTCATTCCTTAAAGAAGAACTTAGCTTGGAGAATTTCGACAAGCATTTCTATGAAGAGGAGCAAAAGCAAGATATTTCTCCTGCTGAAGCATTAGCTCAAAAAGATTTCATCGCCTACTGCGAGGAAGCCTTGGCAGCCGAGGACATTAAAATCGGCACGCGCAAGCACAAGCAAGTAGTGATTGATGCTGTCAAGACCTACGGCAAACTAAAGACGTATGGCGACTTGACCCCTAAGAACATTCTTGCCTTCGACCGATGGCTGCACAATGGTGAGCGGAGTGACGTCACCATCTATGGCTACCACAAACGCCTGAAGAAATGGGTGGGCGAACTGGCACGATTGGACGAGATACCGCGCAATCCTTACAAAATTGTGAGTGTCACCCGTGGCAAGAGCAAAGCCCTGATTGGTGTTGCCCGCAATGCCC
>ERZ1026864.1934-NODE-1934-length-10013-cov-2.925387_pt1 | contig 10013 bp, 8 predicted proteins | sample MGYA00380162_ERZ1026864 | MGnify/ENA primary metagenome ERZ1026864 (study PRJEB33269, sample SAMEA4719798) | human gut metagenome | biome: human-associated habitat; feature: organic feature; material: feces | place: Cameroon | collected 2013-10 ... | reverse complement strand
GTAAGCTACCGATAGTTCTTTTCATAGGACAGCACTTCTCGGGTTCGCTATTCGAATCAATATACTTGTCATTGCATATGTACAAAGCTTTGGATGCACACGCTTAAGTTGTCCTTGCCGTGCTTGCCCTCACAAAACATAAATAGCTGAGAAAATCAATAACTACGATTCAACGGAAGAAGCACGAGGGATAGCGCGGTTTTGAAAGAGCCGGTGCAGGGTGAGGGTGTGCTTTTGAGAGGACTGTGAGAGGTGTGGACGGTGAAATGATAATATCGTAAAATAGGTATATATATTTGCTTTGTATTTGTTTATTTCCACAAAAAATTCTATAATTATTTGGAGGTTTTGTTGAAAATGATGTGAAAACGTGATATAAATTTGACTTTAGTTACACAATGTGATAAGATAAACCTATATAAAGGCGGTCAAAAACCGTATTGTTTATCCTTTGTGTGAGGTAGCGGAATGAAGAAGAACAAGAATGTATATGACGGGGTTGAAATGGTTCCGGAGAACGTTGAAAATACACATAAGAAAGGGAAATCTCTTACCGGCAGAATATTCAGGTGGATGTGTCTTGCGGTTGGCGGTTCGCTTATGCTTGTCTGCACAATCAATATACTGCTGAGCTATACATATCTTAAGCAGGCGCTTGTGAATGAGATGGACGAGGTAGTGCATACCGCATCGAATACTATTTCAAATCAGCTGGAATCTGTTGTAAACGCAATAACGCAGATTTCTGCCGACGCCGATTTTTCTGACGTTGCAGATGTATCTGCGATACGCTCGAAGTGTATTTCTGTTGCAAGAGATAATTCTATGTATGTCAAGGTCGATATGACGGACAGGGACGGTAAGGGACTTAACGACGACTCTCTCAACTGGTCGGATGATCCTGCATATCGTGAGGTAATAGAAACCAATAAAGCGGTTGTCGGTGAGCCTTATTTCTACGAAAAGACGGGTAAGGTCGTTATGGACGTTACCGTGCCTATAATTTCAAACGATATAAATAGGCTGCTGAGAGCAGTGCTTCGTATAACAGTTGACGTGAATGTATTCTCGAATGTTATCGGTCAGATTTCAATCGGCGATACCGGCTATGCGATGGTGGTTGACGCTAAGGGAAATATAATCGCACATCCGGACTCGGAACTGATACCGCAGCAGATGAATTATATCAGTCTTGCTTCGCAGGACGGCTCATATCAGGCTATGGCTGATTGCGTTTCATCGGCAATTGCGGGTGAATCGGGATTCGGCGAGGTTACGCTTGACGGCGTTTCAAAATATGTCAGCTATGCGCCTATAAGCAATGCGGAAGGCTGGAGCTGTATAATGGTTGCGACACCGTCTGAACATACGCAGAGCATTTATAATTCTGTTGTTATCGGCACTATTGTAGCGGTAGTATGCTTTGCACTGTCGGTGCTGCTTATAATAACTATCGTGAAAAAGATAATTTCGCCCGTAAAGCAGTGTTCGGACAGAATCGTTACGTTATCGCACGGCGATCTTCACCGGCAGGAACTTGACTTCGGCAAGAAAATTGACAAGGAAATATCTCAGCTGAGCGAAAGCACGAACCTTATCAGCAAGAATATAAACGAAATTATATCCGACATTGACACTATGCTCAGAACGCTCGGAAACGGCGATCTTACATATAAGCCGGCTGATGTTTATCTCGGTGACTTTGCGCCTATCAAGCAGTCATACGAATCTATAATGATCTCACTTAATAAGACGATGGATAAAATAAGCAAGGCGGGTCAGCGTGTTGCTACAGGCTCTGAGCAGGTGGCATCTGCGGCAGGCAGTCTTTCGGGCGGTGCGGCAAAACAGGCGGCATCGGTCGAGGAGCTTTCGGCATCGCTTACCGAAGTTGCGGAAAAGGTCAACCGTAACGCAGTGAGAGCGGAAAACGCAGCTGAGAATTCGGCTCAGGCTACAAAGCTTGTTGAATCGGGCAACGAACAGATGAATGGTCTGCTTGGGGCTATGCAGGAAATCGGAGAAACATCCGGCGAAATCGAAAAGATAATAAGAGCGATAGACGATATTTCGTTCCAGACGAATATACTTGCGCTTAATGCGGCGGTAGAGGCGGCAAGAGCGGGTGACGCAGGAAAGGGATTTGCTGTTGTTGCGGACGAGGTAAGAAATCTTGCGGGCAAGGTTGCTGAGGCGGCAAGCACAACGACAGAACTTATCAAGAACTCGATGAAGGCTGTTGAAAACGGAACGATGATCGCAAACAAGACGGCACAGACACTGACCGAAATCGTCAATACGACAACCGCCACCACGAAGCTGGTAGGCGAGATCTCGACGGCTTGCGCAGAGCAGGCTGAGGCTATAGAGCAGATCAATGTCGGCGTTGATCAGATCTCTTCGGTAGTACAGACAAACTCCGCTACAAGCGAGGAATGTGCGGCTTCTGCACAGGAACTTTCGGTACAGGCAAATCTGCTGGACGAGATGGTATGCGGCTTTACGATCGACAAGGAACTTGTTGCCCGTGAGGATGCGGCAGAGGATGAAGAACCGTCTGAGGAAGAGGAAAACGCTGAAAACGGGGAAGAACCCGAATATGAGGATGATGACCCGGACGATGACGAAAACTGAATTTCTTAAAACAGGCAACAATATATAACTGATCCCTCCTGCATTATTACGCAGGAGGGATCGTTTTGTCAGTATTCGTCTTTTATGCGGAATAAGGTTTCGTGGGGGTCGGGCTGACGGTCGGCGACGTACATATCGTTTATCACGATGTATCGGCTGTCTTGAAGGGCTTGTACTACTTTGTCGATGTCCTCCTCAGTGCCTTGCGCCTCCATTTCGACCGAGCCGTCGTAGAGATTTTTTACCCAGCCTGTTACGCTGTAGAGCGAGGCGGCATTCTGCGCCCGGTAGCGAAAGCCGACACCCTGAACTCTGCCTTTGAAGAAAAAGTGCTTTCTGATTATGTTTGTGTTCATTTTTGCCTCCGTCAGAATGTGAATATGTCTTTATCAAGCTCTTTCACAAGCTTATCGCTGTAAAGCTCCATTTCTTCGGGGCTTTGTGAGCTGAGAGGCTCGATTATGCCGATCGTCATCATACCTGCCTGCCTTGCGGCTTTGAGAGAAGCGGATACGTCATCGAGCATAATGCAGTTTTCGGGCGGTACGCCGAGCGTTTTTGCGGTATCGAGATATATGTCGGGGTACTGTTTGCCTTTGCCGAAAACGGCGGCGGAGCTTATCGTTTCAAACATTCCCCACAGTCCTGTGTGATGAAGCACGGGGGTGTAAAGCTCGGGGGTCTGTGAGGTGCATACAGCGGTCTTGTAGCCGTTTTTCAGAGCAAGCTCAACCGTTTCACGAGCGAAGGGTTTTAGTTTTACGTTGTGGCGGTATTCGTCTATGGCGAGATCTGTCCATTCCTGCATAAGCTGTTCGGGCGTTTCGGGAAGACTGAAAAGATCTATTGTGTACAATGCTGTTTCGTAAAAAGAGCGGTGGCTGCATTGCCTGCCGTAATCATCGGGCGGAGTTATGCCACGTCTGCGCAGAAATTCCTCGTCAACGTACTGCCAGACGTACATCGAGTCGAGCAGAGTGCCGTCAAGGTCGAACAGCACGGCTTTTATATCGTTCATATTCTTCTCCTTTCTAAGCTTATATAGTGCTATTGTATCACAATAAGGCGGTGGGGTCAATAAGATTTTACGGGTGTTTTTCGTGTATGCGGCTTGCAAAATGCGTGGATTTATGGTATACTGAATTAAAAGAAATAAAGAGAAGAATAAAGGAAAGAAAAGAAAATTGGAACAGACAAAAGAAAACAAGATGGGCGTAATGCCTGTAAACAAGCTGCTTGTTACAATGTCACTGCCTATAGTTATATCAATGCTTATCCAGGCAATGTATAACCTTGTTGACAGCGTATTTGTGGCACAGATAAATCCGGACGCACTGACCGCTGTAGGCATGGCGTTTCCGATGCAGAGCCTTATGATAGCGTTTCAGACGGGGCTTGGCGTCGGAATGAATGCGCTTGTATCACGCTATCTCGGACAGAAGAAGCCTTATGAGGCGGGTCTTGCGGCAACACATGCGCTTATTCTTACCGCTTTGAACTATGTTTTGTTTTTAATAGTAGGGCTTACGGCGATACCTGCATTTTTCTCGATACAGACGCATTCTGAAATCATAGCGGGATACGGTGTTGAATATCTATCAATCGTATGCTGTGGCTCGCTCGGATTATTCTTCCAGATATACGGCGAGCGTATATTGCAGGCGACAGGCAAGACACTGCTTTCGATGGTGTCGCAGATACTCGGTGCGGTTATAAACATAGTGCTTGATCCTGTGTTTATTTTCGGTGTTGATTTTCTCGGAATACCCGCAATGGGCGTTACGGGTGCGGCGATCGCCACTGTAACAGGTCAGATAATAGCGGCGGCGGTAGGATTTTTACTGCACCACTTCCACAATAAAGAATTAAGGCTTGTATTCAGAAAATTCAGACTGAATCTTGGTACGATAAAGACGATATACGCTGTTGGAATACCTTCTATTATAATGAGTGCGCTGGTTTCGGTGCTGACGTTCGGTATGAATATAATACTGAAAGCGTATGAGCCTGCGGCGGCTACGGTATTCGGCGTATACTTCAAGCTGCAGAGCTTCGTGTATATGCCTGTGTTCGGTATGAATAACGGAATAGTTCCTATCATAGCCTATAACTACGGGGCAGGAAAGCCGAAGCGTATAACGGATACGCTGAAGCTGGGTGTTATCTGCTCGGTTGCGATAATGATAGTCGGATTGCTGCTGTTCCAGATTATACCGGCGCAGTTACTTGGAATGTTCGCTCCGACGGACGATATGATAAGGCTTGGTGAAACGGCGCTCAGGATATTCAGCGTATCGTTTGTATTTGCCGGAGTGTCGATAGTGTTAAGCTCGGGCTTCCAGGCACTCGGAAACGGCTTTTACAGTATGATAGTATTTATAGTAAGGCTTATTGTGCCGACACTGCCTTTTGCGTGGCTGTTCGGCATTATCGGAGGGGTTGACTGTATATGGTGGTCGCTCCCTGTAAGCGATTTATTAGGACTTATTGTTGCGATACTCCTTATGCGCAGGATCTATAAGAATGTCATATTGAAAATGTATGACAAACAGGATGAATCCTCGGCACAGGTACAGCAGGCATAAGAATAAAGCACAAACGGAGGAATGATTATGGGAAAAATAATCACTATTTCAAGACAGTACGGAAGCGGAGGAAGCGAGATCGGCAGAAAGGTCGCAAAAGCACTTTCAATCCCGTATTACGACAGGACGATAATTGATGTTACCGCAAAGGAAAGCGGATTTGATCCCAAATACATAGAACGTGCGGAGCAGACAACAACGACCAGTTTTCTTTACAATCTTGCGATAAACGGTATGTACACACAGCCGCTTACCGACCAGCTTTTCTCGGCGGAGTGCAGAGTTATCAAGGCTCTTGCGGATAAAGGTCCGTGCGTTATAGTCGGTCGCTGTGCGGACTATGTGCTGAGGGAGCAGTACAGTACATTTGATGTTTTCGTGCATTCTACGGATGATTTCAGATGCGGACGTATCTGTGAGCATGACAATATAAGCAAGGACGAGGCGCTTTCGATTATCAGACAGAAGGATAAGGCAAGGCGCAGACACTACAAGTATTATACGGAACGTAACTGGGGCGAATCGCTGAATTACGATCTGTGCATCAATACGGCTACCTGCGGTATTGATGAGGCGGCTGAAATAATCGCTAAGCTTGCAGGCAAATAAAGACGTCGCATTCAGCGGCTGACGCCTTTAAGAATAGTAAAAAAATCGGCTGTCAATGGTGACTTTCAAATCACATTGGCAGCTTATTTTTTGAAAACAGTTAAACAGAGAAAATATTTGAACAGAAGGAACGGTGAACGATGGAATTTGTAATGCTCTTTTTTTCGGCAATTATCATTGTCTGCATTGTAGGCAATAAGCTGTCGGCAAGGATAGGCGTACCGAGCCTGCTTATATTTCTGGCACTTGGTATGATATGCGGCTCGGACGGTATTCTGAAGATACCGTTTGACAACTATCAGCTCAGCGAGCAGGTGTGTACGGTATGTCTTATATTTATAATGTTCTGCGGCGGTTTTTCTGCCAACTGGAAAGCGGCAAAACCTGTTGCTTTGCGTGCGGGACTTTTATCCTCGCTCGGTACGATAGTTACGGCGCTTATTACTACGGCAGGCTGTCATTTCCTGATAGGGTTCGATATAAAAGAGAGCTTTCTTATCGGTGCGGTTATTTCGTCTACCGATGCGGCATCGGTGTTCTCGATACTTCGTTCGAAGCAGTTAAACCTGCGTGGCGGTCTGGCTTCATTGCTGGAAATCGAGAGCGGTTCCAACGACCCGTTTTCTTATATGCTGACGGTCATCGCACTTGCGATAATGGCAGGTGATGATATTTCACAGCTTGGTCTTCTTGCTGTGCTGCAGATAGTCCTCGGTGTTGCGTTCGGCTTTGCAATGGGATTTGCCGCAGTATTTGTAATGAAAAAGGTGAAGCTGTCGAAAAACAGCTTTGATATAATTTTTATGATGGCGATGATATTTGCGGCATATTCCGCACCGATACTGCTCGGCGGTAACGGATACCTCAGCGTATACATAGCAGGTATCATCATCGGTAACAGCAACATAGGCGAGAATAAGGCGCAGCTTGTACATTTCTTCGACGGAATAACGGGGCTGAGTCAGATAATGCTGTTCTTCCTGCTGGGATTGCTGTCGAATCCTTCACAGCTACCGGGAATAATACTTCCGGCACTTGCGATATTTGCTGTGATGACCTTTATATCACGTCCTGTTGCGGTGTTTGCGATATGCTCAAAGGGATATACCTGGGCTGACAGGCTGTTTATAGCGTGGTCGGGTCTGAGAGGTGCATCGTCCATCGTTTTCGCAATAATGGCTACGGTGAGCGATGTGTACACGGACAGCAATCTGTTCAATATAGTAGTGTGCGTCTGCCTTATCTCCGTTGCGTTTCAGGGAACGTTACTGCCGAAGGTCGCAACGGGGCTTAAACTCATTGATAACGAAAGCAGTGTATTAAAGACGTTCAACGACTATCAGGACGAAACTCCGCAGTTCAATATGATGCGTATATTCGTATCTGATACTCACACCTGGAACGGACACAAGATAAGCGAGATAGATTTTCCCGACGATTCGCTTGTGCTTATGATAAAACACGGCGACAGCACTATCGTGCCGAAAGGCGATACTGTGATAAATGCCGGAGATGATGTTATACTCAGCATTCCGTCATACAGGGACAGCGGAAATATATTGCTCAAGGAATATGAGATAGGACCAAAGCATTTATGGAAGGGAAAGACTATAAAGGAACTTGATCTGCCGACTACGCTTCTTATTATAATGATAAAGAGAAACGGCGATATGGTCGTACCTAACGGAAGCACTGTAATTAAGCAGGGTGATATTCTTGTTGTCAGCGACCAGTCGCATATAGATGAAAAGAAGAAAAAGGATAAGCACGGCGGTGATGAGCCGGATAAAAAGCCGGATAAAGCGGAGGAGAATAAAGAATGCGATGAAAAAGAGGTGGAGAAGGTGAGCGTGTAATGAATATAAAGTGGGATGCGGAGAAATACACGGATAATTTTTCTTTTGTACATAGGCACGGCACAGATGTTTTGAAACTTATTGAGAGGGAAAACGGAAAGGTGCTTGATCTGGGTTGCGGAAACGGTGCATTGACTAAGGCGCTTCACGACAAAGGTTATGATGTGATCGGAGCGGACGCTTCGGAAGATATGCTCGGTGTTGCACGGAAGAATAATCCTGACCTTACTTTTGTAAAGGCGGACGCTACCGATTTTATTCTGCCCGAAAAGGTTGACGTGGTATTTTCCAATGCTGTTTTTCACTGGATAAACAGGGAACTGCACCCGAAGATGCTGGGCTGTGTATATAATGCTCTGAATTATGGCGGTGAATTTGTATTTGAATTCGGCGGCAGAGGAAACGCAGAAAAGATACATACTAAACTGGCAGAGGTTTTTGCAAGGCACGGGTATGAATATCATACCGAGTATTATTTTGCGGGAGTGGGCGACTATGCACCGCTTGTCGAACAGGCAGGATTTACTGTAAAGTATGCGGAACTGTTTGAACGTCCGACCGAACTTAAAGGTGATGACGGGCTTGCAGACTGGATAAGAATGTTCCTTGAAGTTCCGTTCAGGGCTGTTAATAATAAAAAAGAAGCCGATGAGATAATCTCGGAGGCAGTGAATGAACTTAAAGCCGATCTTTATGTAAACGGAAAATGGTATGCTGATTATATGAGGCTCAGAATGAGAGCGGTAAAGACTTGAAATTAAAGGTCGGCTGTGATAGAATAAGGCTGACGGCTTTTGTAAATATGAAACTGCCGTATTATATATGCGGCAGTTGTTTTTTGTGAGGGAAAATATGAAACGCAGTAAGAAAATATCGGTGCTCAGAGAGTGCATGAAAAACAGTCATATATGTAGGTGCTTTTACGAATATGACAAAAGCTATTGGTATTACTATATCAATGATTTCAACGACAAATTTGTACTCGGACAAGAAGAAAACGACTTTGAACTTAATGGGTATACGATCCGCAAAATTGACGAACTGCAAAAAGCGGAAATCAAGAATGATATATGCGAAGAAATAAACAGGCTGAACGGGGTCGCAGAGCAGATCAAAACTCCCGAAATCGATATAAGTTCGTGGCAGAGCATATTCAATTCGCTTCTGGAGTGCGGCGAATGGGTGATAGTCGAGAATGAAAATGAAGAGATATTCCACATAGGGATAATCTTAAAGGCAGGGAAGAATAAACTGACGATGAGAGAGTTTGACGCAGACGGAAAATGGCAGGAAGAAACCAAAATCCCATACAAAGAAATAACGAGCGTCAGCTTTAAAACAAGATATATCAAAAACTTCAGAAAGTATCTCGAAAGAACGAAAGAAGGATAAGCATGGACATTAAGGAAAACTTCAAGGGGCATTTAAGCACTATCAATCATCATAAGGCGGAAGTAATGAGGTTATGTTTCAAGGTCGGTCTTTATAAGCAGGGGCTTATGCACGATCTGTCAAAATACTCGCCGAAGGAATTCATAAGCGGCGTGGTGTTTTACACGGGGGATAAAAGTCCTAATACGACCGAAAGACGTGCGACGGGAAAAAGCGAGGCCTGGCTTCACCATAAGGGAATGAACAGGCATCACTTTGAATACTGGATAGATTACGGACAGGAGCCGGGTTCTGCGATGCAGGGAATGAAAATGCCTGTAAAGTATGTTGTGGAGATGTTCTGCGACAGGGTGGCGGCTTGCAAGACGTATTATAAAGAGAATTATAACGACAGTATGCCGTTTGAATATTTCAACAAGAACAGAAAACACTATATGATGCACCCTGAGACTATGGAACTTCTTGGGAAGATGCTGATAATGCTGAAAAGATACGGCGAGGAGGATACACTGGTATACATAAAGGAGAGAATCCTTACCGGAAAGTATCCGAAAAAGACAGCGGTAAAAAGCTGAGAAAATACATTAAATAGCAGAAAAATGCAGTAAATAGAATATATAGACAGCTTTTTACGGCTGATTGTATAAAGTGCCTTTAAAAGCGTGATTTGGCGAGTAAGTTTTATGTAAATTTACTTTTAAAAAAACGTTGACAAATGTCGTTTTCCGTGATATAATAGACAAGCACTCAAACGAGAGGGCGCTAAAACAGAGGGTACTTAAGGAAGTCTGAAACCGCTTGAACAGCGAGAAAGAGGGCAGTCGAGGGTACGAAGAAGGACTGAAAAAACCGGATGGAAGAAACGGCGGAAGCACAGTGACTGACTGGTAAAAAGTTCAAAACTCTGAAAAAAGAAATTTAAAAAATTTCAAAAAAG
>ERZ1026864.1923-NODE-1923-length-10040-cov-40.856985_pt1 | contig 10040 bp, 4 predicted proteins | sample MGYA00380162_ERZ1026864 | MGnify/ENA primary metagenome ERZ1026864 (study PRJEB33269, sample SAMEA4719798) | human gut metagenome | biome: human-associated habitat; feature: organic feature; material: feces | place: Cameroon | collected 2013-10 ... | reverse complement strand
CCTCCTACATTTACTCTGTCTGCCGAGTTTGTCATAATCAATTTTGCCGAACCATTTGAGTAGCTTACATTTCCGGTAGAATCCACATTCTCATTTTCCATCCTGTAGTCCCCACTGACATCCAATGTACCACCATTTAATGTCAATGTGCCGCTTGACTGAATCAGATTACCATAAACTGTACATTTATAACCATTCAAATTCAAATCCGAAGACACATAAACATCACCATAGTATGTGGCATTACCTGTCAGCTTCATCGGTTCTTTGATTTCCTTCTTACAGCAAGCCTCTGCTGTTCTTATGAGTTCCTGTGTCACCTGCTTTTCATCAGCCTTGCTTGCTGATGAGCCATCATCTGTAGTGGCAACATCTGTCATTCCTAAATCCTCTGATACATTTGAACAGTACTCATCCTTATAGCAGTTATATAAGTCCCCATTTGCAAAGGTATAAATGAATGATATATTCTTCTTTATTCCCTGTAAGCTCTTCTTATAGGAAGCCATCGCTTCTTTTTTACCATTAAATCTGCTTACAAACACGTTGGCAATGCCTTTTTCATATTTATACTCTGCATCTTTGATAGAGATATCGCAGCCCAGTTCCTGAGTCTTTAACATAAGCTCCACTGATGCATTAAACTTTTTTGCATACTCCACAGAATCTGAACTATAACGAGAATATTGCTGCTCATAGTTCTTAACAACTTTTCTTATCGCATTATCAAAGTTGTAAAGTGCTGACATCTCATAATATGTCTCTATTGTCTTATCTGTTGAAAATAAAAGGCCTGAAGCCCATTTTCCAACAGCCTGCCCAGCTGTTACTCCAATTCCACATGCACCTAATGAATCTATCACATAATCCCATATTTTGTCTGTAACCCACTTCGACACATTAGTGACCACTTCCTCACCGGTCATAATTGCGTCCATTAATTTCGCATTCATCACTCCATCACAAATAGATGCCATCTCATCACAGGCGGCAGCAAGTGTCTCATCTGTAGTATTCTTGCTCATGTCACGTAATACTTCAGCATATTCTTTTGATTGTCCACATATAGCCTCAATCTTGGCCATTCTATAGACTAAGGTCTCTATGTCGTTTGCATATTGAACATATTTTCCAACATTGTTCACTGCAGAGAAAATATCATTAAACTCTCCACAGCTTTCCAAACCGGAAACAAGCTTTGCATAACTTTCTTCCGTTAATTTACGCACATCAATGTCTTTATAATATCCCTCATCCATCAGCTTTGTAACTTTACTAAGCACCGAAGCCTGAGTAGCTTTTATCCCTGCATTCATGGCATCTGTGACATTTACAGCATCCGTACCCGTATAGATGATATCAAACAAAAAGGCCTCATAATATCCTTTTCTCTTGTTTGCCATTTCCACAACATTGCTTCCGCTAAATGTGGCAACCTCCCATGCTGCCAGAAGCGAATTAAATGTAGCACTGCTTCTATCCTTCTCAACAGTTGTCCGGTATGGCATTTTAAAGTCATCCGACATAAAATACTCATAAGATGAGTAATTGATATAATGCTCTGCCTTGTACTGGTCAAAAGACAGATATTCCTGATCCGCCTGCACATGGTTTGCACTTGCCAGAAACAGTGCGCTCATAGCCAGCAGTAAGATACAAGAAATCAGTTTTGTTTTAATTCGTACAAATTTCCTCATAATTCAGTGACTCCTTATGTTTTTTCTGTAAACCTTTAGTACTAATAATAGAATACCACCATTTTCTTCAAGATAAAAGTAAAATCAGAAAAATAATCTAAAAAATCCGCCATACCATCCTCGGTATAGCGAATCTATAATAAGATAGAGGACATCTCTGTCCTCTATCTCCTAGTGCTATTATTCAATTCCCATCGAGTACTGCTTTGCTGCTTCATTGTAAATATATAATGCCTTTACTACATTATTCAGCTTTGTATTAGAGTTTTGTGAATTTAGTGCCTTATACATATATGTCATTGCACTATACTTTTGATTTATCTCTTTTCCATTCACGCTCATTTTAACGTTATATGTATCACCAAGCGATGAAATGCTAATATCCGGGACTCTTACACACATGATATTTCCATCATACTCTGGTGCAACATTTTGTCCATTTACACTCACATTTATGTTATGAGCCACATTTTTGTCATCTATGCCATAATACAGCTTCAAATCCGTACCGGAATTCAAGACAAGACTGCCTCCTAGGAATGAAACGCCCATATTGTTGTTGAGTACAGCATAATTATAGTCTTTTGAAACTGCTGTATTAGTTGTTAATACAGGATCATTTGTCTTATTATACAATCCCTTATTGGCAAGAGCATCTGTTTTTTCATTAAAATAAGTCTGAGCATATCCGCCATAGTTCAGCATTGCTTTTATCAGTGGTGCTGATGACTTGTATTCGCTGCTTTCTGGCTCAGCTAGTATTTTTCTTGCATAGTCATAAACCGAATATGAATATGTCTGTCCTGTCCAATCATTGCAATGAAGCACCGCGTTTACCTTTTTGGTCATTTCTGCGGCGTTAACCCGGCATTTAAATGAATAACAGTCGCTTCCATTGTAATTAACCTTGTCTGCGTCTTTAAGATATACACGTGTGGATTTTTTACTTCCTTCAAGTGTAAATTCGACATATGTATTATCTTTATCTATCAGTAACGCATCTGACAGACGCATAATAAAATTCAACCCAATATCATCACTCAGGCTTAGTGAAAGGCCTTTCAGTTCACCGGAATAGTTATCTTCTGTTGGGAATGATACTTTATACGGAGTATACTGTCGCTTGAAGTTACCATTTCCTGTTTCACCTGATGTATTATAGCCCCAACAATATAAATCTCCGTTTGTTGTTATTGCTGCAAATGTATAATAAAAAACCTTAGCTTCTCTTACATTATCCATCACCTTTACTGGAATTGTCTGATAGTCATCATTATCTTCTGAAGGAATATTAGGATTCTCTTTAGCTCCCCAATAATATAAATCACCATTTTCAGTTAATGCTATTGATATATCTTCATCTATGTTCACATCTTTTACATTTCCCAAAATTTTTACAGGTTTTTCCACATAATCCCACGTATCGCTTCCTGCTTGACCCCAACTATTTTTCCCCCAACAATATAAATCTCCATTTGTGGTTATTGCGCCAAACGTATCTTCATAAGAATAAAACTTTTTTATGTTTTCCAATATTTTTGCTGGTGATAGTAAATCATTTAACTCATCATGTTCATTATCTCCCCATAAGTATAAATCACCATTTAAAGTTATGGCTGCTGTTGTAAATGAAAACTCCCCAAAACATACTTGTTTTACATTATCTAGTATCTTTAACGGAGATAGCTGATTACATGTGCTTCCATTTCCAACTTCTCCGTATTCATTATGCCCCCAACAATATAAATCGCCATTCTCTGTTATTGCGGCTGATGTATTAGCTTTTGTATAAAATTCTTTTACCCCTTCCAATACTTTTATTGGTGTTAGCTGGTGGGTTGTAGTACCAATTCCTACTGTTCCTGCGCCATTATCGCCCCAGCAGTATAAATCGCCATTCTCTGTTACTGCGGCTGATGTAAGACCATCAATGCAAAATTTACGGACATTACTCAAAACCTTTACCGGTGTTAGCTGATTAACAGTAGTGCCGTTTCCTATTTGCCCTGCTAAATTGAAGCCCCAGCAATATAAATCGCCATTCTCTGTTATTGCGGCAGCCGTATAAAAGTCTAAATAGACCTCTTTTACATTTTCTAAGACCTTTACCGGGGTTAACTGATTATCTGTTGCTCCATTTCCAACTTGTCCATATTTATTATACCCCCAACAATATAAATCACCCTCTTCTGTTATAGCTGCTGTAGTATTATTTTCCAAAACTGTTTCTTTAACATTTTCTAAAACCTTTACCGGTGTATGCTGATCATTCGTAGCACCATTTCCAACACCGCCATATCCGTTAAATCCCCAACAGTATAAATCGCCATTAGACGCAATTGCTGCAGATGTATTCCATAAATTTATTGATTTAATTTCAACCTTATCGTTTCCTACATTTGCTGTTACTGTTACTTCTGAAACAGGCATATAAGAAGCGATAAACAATACCACTATCAATATGACAGACATAAATTTCAATTTCATATCCCAATCCTCCAATTCTAAATCTTATATTCTATTTGCTATATATTTCATTTGCATACTGCCCATACCAGTATAGTGATTTCATCAATTCTGACAGTGTTGAATTATCTTTTTTGGATAATGCCTTTGCAATGTAATTATAAACAGAATAATCAATTATCGTTTTTTTGCTACTATCCTTACCATTATAAATCGTAACTTTAAAATCTTTTTTTAGAGAATATGCCGGAATACTGTCAATATCAACGTAGTAGTAAGTGCCCTTTTTCTTCAAATCAAGCTTACGTTCAGATGATGTTCCCTCATTCACATAGCATGAAATATTTCCAGCCTTACTATCGTCAATTTTAAAATAATGCCTTATAACGCAGCCGGATTCCAATAATAAAGACGTTCCAATATACTCTATTCCGTTGCTGTTTACAATACTATTTTTTCCATACTGCTCAATAAATGCCTTACTATTTTGAATTTCCGGCACATTTTTTTCATTATCAGTAAGATTTTCGTTAACAAAATCCGTCGTTTCATATTTAAAATACTTTTGAGCATATGCACCATAATTCAGTAATGAAATAACAAGATTTTTTTCAGTTTCGTTTTCTCCGGCTTTATATGCATCAAGATAGTCATAGCAATAATCCTTTATACTATATGAAGAGCTGCTGATTAATTTTCCAGTTGAAGAGAATAAATCAGTTGTTACGGTTTGTCCAATCTGTGCAGGCGCCAAATCATATATAAAGTTTATATAGCCATTCTTATTGACAGCATCCTTTACATATATTTTTTTATCGTTTTTACTAAGGGCATTGCTTACACTAGAGTTTATAGACATAACCACGTAAGCCCCAGAATTTTTGACAAAATCATCTGTCATCTTCCAATAGGAATTAACAGCAATCAGCCCATTATTTTTCAATGATATACTGTGCCCATATAATGACGGCTGCTGCTCGTTTGAAAATTCAACTGTTCCAATCAACCGGTTATTATCCGTATTATAAATGTCAATTGAACTTACGTTATCTACATTCTCAGCATCAATCATAAATCTATTATCTTCATCTGCACTTATGGAAAGCTTTTTTTCATCTATGGAGCTGTTAGTATGTTTTTTCAGTGATACATTTAATTTATCTATCTTTGATTCTCCAATCATACTAATTAATATATTGTCAGTTCCATCTTCATTCTTGTAAACGATGAAGTTTGTTGATGCTTTATATGAATCTGCAATTTTTACTACAGCAGATGTATCTCTTACAGTATCTTTGACAAATTTTGCCTCTATATCAATGTTTTCTCTCGCAGTAAATCTATATACAGATGATAAATCACGTAATTCGCCATCCATGTACCATCCAGCAAACTTATAGCCATTTTCAGGATAAGCAGTTAATGAAACCGGATCACCAAGTGGATATATACCTGTTCCTACTACTGTACCACCATCTGTTTCAGCACTTTCGACAGTTATATTAGCATCTTCTGATACACTAAGATACTCAGAAGGAGTGATTGTTGAATCCTTAGAGATAACCGCATCGTTAGAGTCTGCAGTGATATCATCTCCATCAAGACTTTGTGTATATTCTTTATCTGTTTTTAATGGAATATCATAGTAATTTAACCTTCCAACCGGATTGCCGTCAACATTTTGTTCTATTACATAATTCATTGTGCCATCATCGGTGCCTGTAAATTTAAGTTTAACTTTTAAATCGGATGGTATTATAATTGTCTTCACATCTCCATCAACATCAATATATATATCATCTTTATATGTATACTCCGTTCCATTTGTACTACCGAGAACATTTCCATTTTCATCATCAATTTCTACATCAACAGGGCACTGCACAAACAATTTTTGAAAATTCTGCCATTTCTCTTCTATCCAGTTTTTCTTACCATTATCGCCTTTATAAAGATAATTTTCAAAATCTGTCTGTAAAGTTTCCTTGGCCTTAACGAGTTTATCCATTGCAGCTTTCACTATTGAATTACTGACTGACTTATCTGAATAATCTATTTTCTTTAATTTTTTATATATTGTATCAGCATTTTGCATTACATCCGATAACTTTTTGGATTTCTTTGCTGTCACAATATCCGAAACCAAATCATAACCATCTTTCATTTTTTGAAAATTCTTCAGAGTATTACCGTATCCTCTGCTCTGTAAAGTTGCAACCTTATCAGAAAATAATTCACTAATCTCATTATATGTAAAACCTGAAATACATGTAACCTGTGCAAATTCTCCGACTACAGAGTTAAGGCAAGAATATAGAGCATCCTCAGTCCAGTCAGAAAGAGTGTTAATATATTCATTAAGCACCTTCGCCGTGTCTTTTGCCCTTGAAACGATTACTCCAGTATAAGACTCTCTGAAACCTTTAGTAACAGAAACACTCCCAGTATAAGCGAAAAATCCTTGCATTCCACTAAACTTTACAGTATAACCATTAATTTTTCTCTCAAAATCAAGACCATCTAAATTGTTTCTTATTTCATTGACAATGCTTGCATTTACCTCTACCAAACTCGCTGATGTGTCAATTTTTCCAAGAGTCTTTCCCTCATCAACATACATATCTAAATACTGCGCAAGAGCCTCATAAACACTATCCAATGCAGTATCAGATATATTTGAATCCATTGTAATTATTTTATCCTTTGAAGCAGCATCTCTGTCTTTCAACATTTTGGCTTTTGTACTTTTATTTTTCTTAATGGCTTTTGCATCAGTATCACAAGCTGTTTTTAATGCCATAAGATAATTGTTCATTGCTCTTATAAAAGCATCTGTATCATCATATACGTCTCCTGTAGAAGTATTTACATATGTAGGAGCACCATATTGTCTCACATCACATTTTATTTGTGTAAGCTCGGTAATTGAATCATTATTCTCATCCGCTGGAAATGTAACTTTATATGGTGTTAACTGATTTTCAGTAGAGCCATTTCCTACTTCACCATATTCATTATCCCCCCAGCAATATAAATCTCTATTTGTGGTTATCGCTACTGAGTTATTATAATCAAAATAAAAGTCTTTAACATTTTCTAATACTTTTGCTGGTGTATACTGATGTTCAGTAGAGCCGTTTCCTACTGCACCATACAAATTACTTCCCCAGCAATATAAATCTCCATTTGTGGTTATCGCTACTGATCTATTAGCATAATTATCACCATAAAAATTTTTAACATTTTCTAATACTTTTACTGGTGTATACTGGGTATCAGTTGTACCATTTCCTACTTCACCATACAAATTTCTTCCCCAGCAATATAAATCTCCATTGAACAAAATCGCTGCGCGATGGCCTGCCAAGGCTGTGGCGCAGTTTTATTTTTATTAAAAAGCAGTGGAATTACTTTCCATAATCCGTTATTGTTAAGTTACCACACGAAACAACTGAACTAAGAAAGCTCCACTGCCTATGATAAGAATAACATTTTCCAGTCTCTTCCGCAATCGGAATTATGACGCTAATGCACCTCCGAATAGGTAGATGTAATTATTAACACTACTTATTCTGGAGGTTTTATTATGTATAAAGATATTTTTGAATCTATCCGCAATGAAGCGGAAAAACGTAACCTGCGTGAAAGAACTATTCAACTGTATTGCTCTGATGTCAGTTACTTCCTTCGTTGGATTGGAAAAAATGTTTCTGATCTTACACTTGAAGATGCGGAAAGTTTTCTTACTGCCAAACGTCTGGAAGGAAGGTCTCCTGAAACTCACAATCACTATCGGTCTGCAATAAAGTTCTTATATAAAAAGGTGCTGAAGACTGTCTGGGATGATGACACTGTTCCAGCTATGAAAAGAGAGCGCAATCTTCCTGCTGTTCTGTCCCGCGATGAAATAAATGCAATCATTGACGCCACTCCGAATCTGAAGCATAGAGCGATTATTGCAACTATGTATTCTTCTGGATTACGTGTATCAGAGGTTGTTCATCTTCATTATGATGACATTTCACGTACCAACATGACAATTCATGTTCGTGAAACCAAAGGCAGAATTGACAGATATACAATTCTGTCTCAAAAGAATTTAGACCTTCTCACAGAGTATTGGTACAAATGTGGTCGCCCTAAAGATATCCTTTTCCCAAGTTCCTGGTCCGGTGGATATCTTGATATAGCCAGTGTTAACCAGTTCTTTAAGAAAAGTGCTAAACTCGCCGGCATTACCCGTCATGTTTCCTCTCATGCGTGCCGTCATAGTTTTGCCAGCCACTTATTCGAAAGTGGCACAGATATAAAATATATCCAGTCACTTCTGGGACATGTTGATCCTCGCTCTACAGATGTTTACCTTCATGTGAGCAACAAGACACTTCTTGGTATCCGCAGCCCGTTCGACAACCCGGAAGGTGGTGAATCATGAGTAAGGATTGTACGATTCAGGATGTTTTTCATCGTTTTTATTCATCTTTTGAATCCACACATAGTATTTCTCCCGCTCAGCGAAAGGCCGCTTATCACATCATGAATTGCAAAACCGGCGCCTTTGGTGTGAATGTAAGCGTATGCGAGGACTGCGGCTGCATATCAGTCCACTATAACTCCTGCCGTGACAGATGCTGTCCTATGTGTCAGGAGTTTCCAAAAGAAAAATGGGTAGATGCACGGCGGGAGGATATCTTAGATGCTCCTTATTTCCATGTGGTTTTTACAGTTCCGGAAGAACTCAATCCCATTATCTACAGCAACCAGAAATTCTTATACACTGCTCTTTATCATGCGGCTTCAGATACTCTCAGTGAACTTGCTGCTGACAGTAAATATCTTGGGACTGATATCGGCTATATCTGTATCCTCCATACATGGGGAAGTACCATGAATTTTCATCCTCATATCCATGCGATTGTTCTTGGTGGAGGGCTGGATGTGAAAAATCATTGGAAAGACAATGGGAAAGATTTTTTCCTTCCGATTAAGGTAATCTCAAAAACATTTCGTGGAAAATACATGGCTGAACTTAAGCAGCTCTGGGAAAATGACAGGCTTGAATTTCATGGATCGGCTGCACCTTACAAAAATCACTATACTTTCAAGGAATTGTTAAATACCTGCTATGCAAAGGAATGGATTCCTTATTGCAAGAAACCATTTGACGGTGCCGAATCTGTCATCAGATACCTTGGAAAATACACCCACCGGATTGCTATCAGCAACTACCGTATCAAAGACATGACAGAATCTACAGTTACATTTTCTGCTAAAGATTACAAAAACCAAGGGCTTTGGAAAGAGATCACCATATCCGGCGAGGAATTTATCCGTCGATTTTTAATGCATGTTCCTCCAAAACGTTTTGTACGTATCAGGCACTATGGTCTTCTTTCATCCAGAAATAAGAAGAAAAAGATTACCCTATGCAGAAACATCCTTGGTTGCAAAAAATATATTTCCAAGCTGAAAGATATGGATGCACCTGCCATTATCCGTCTTCTTTATAATAAAGATATATGCAAGTGCTCTTCCTGTGGTGGTAAGATTATTCCTCTGCCTACAGAACAACATTTTATAAAACCAAAACCACATATGCTCTGTTAACGTATCATAACTGTATATTTTTTTAGCTTCCTTAGGGAGGCTTATTTCTGGTGTCATAATACAGGACTGAATTATAAATTCTATGTGTTTCTATGTGTACATGCTATCCTATTATAAATAGAGTGTCAGAATTAAAAGTCCATATAGAGTTGACGCGCTTTGTTCAACCAGAAAAAATCGAAATTGATGCAAACGAAAGGGCAGTTAATGAAAAGTCTCAATACTGCTTTTTCGTTTGCACCACCTTCGATTCTTTTCTTAACGATTTGT
>ERZ1026864.1910-NODE-1910-length-10088-cov-4.241204_pt1 | contig 10088 bp, 10 predicted proteins | sample MGYA00380162_ERZ1026864 | MGnify/ENA primary metagenome ERZ1026864 (study PRJEB33269, sample SAMEA4719798) | human gut metagenome | biome: human-associated habitat; feature: organic feature; material: feces | place: Cameroon | collected 2013-10 ... | reverse complement strand
ACGCCTGTGGAGATGCATGGTCGTCGTGGAAGCAGGAATACTCTGTTGGCTGGTAATCATGTGAGAGATGATACCGGCACCTTTGGGGAACGGAATATGCCTGTGTCGGGTATATAGAACCCTGAAACGACAGGGTTGTGTATCACAGAATAACTGCGGCAGCGGCATATATGGCTCTGAAACAACAGGGGGGATACCACAAATATTGCGCCCAATATGTATATGAAGGCATATAAGGTTCTGAAATAACAGGGTTTTATACCTATTCTGTCAAGACCGGCAATACCCCGTGACAAATGAAATCCTCGCCGAAAGCCCACTCCGTGAGGGGCGGGTTAGGCGGACCCACCAGTAAGGAATATGCGAAAGGAGGAAGCGTCTATGGCAAGGAAATCACCAAGTGAGAGCGTCTTTGTATTGACGCTTCCTCTGAAGTGTGAATCTTGGCAAAGAGATAGACTGGACACCATGTTCCGTGTAGGCAACGAAATCAAGAACCACTTGATTGCCTACGAAAAGAGACAGTACCGTTGTCTCACGGAGCGAAAGGAGTGGAAGCTCATACAGGCTGCTTTGGCTGAGGCCTATAAAGCTGAAGATGCTGCGGCGAAGAAGGCCTTGCTGGAAAAGCGGAACACTTTAATTGCCGCAGCAGGGTTCTCATTGTACCAGTTTGAGAAGCAGACCAATAAGTACCGGAAACACTATACAGGCGTTGGCGGCAATGGATGCTGTATCAACGCTCAGGTTTCTCAAAAAATCGCCGCCTCTGTGTGGAATGCCTTCGAATCTTTGTTGTATGGAAAAGGCGATGAAGTTAAGTTCTCCAAGTGGACCGAGTTTACTTCGATGTATGCAAAGGCGAACAATAATGGCATCATTTACCGTAGCGGTACAGTTCGTGTAAACAAGATGGAACTGTCTGTGATGCTGGATACCAAGGATATCTACGGCTACCAGCGGGAGGCCCTATCAAGGGACATCCGCTACTGTGGTATTTGTCGTCGTTGGTACTCCTCCGGTTGGAAGTATTTCGTACAGCTTACGCTGGACGGAAAGCCTCCACAGAAGGTACGTCCGGATACGGGAGAGCTGCTTCACCCGCTGGGTGCTGGACGTGTAGGACATGACATCGGGACTCAAACCATAGCCAGCGTCGGAGAGGATAACGTCCTTCTCACAGAACTGGCGGATAGGGTGAAGGGTATCGACGCAGAGCTCAGGCGCATCAACAGGGTGCTGGACAGGTCTCGTAGGGCCTGCAATCCCATGATGTTCCGTGAGGACGGCACTATCGTCCCGAAGTCTCAGCTTCCACCGGAGTGCATCGACCGCCGTGGATGCCGCCGCTGGGTACGCTCCAAGCGCTACCTCCGATTGGAGAGCCTGCGCCGTGAGCTGTATCGCCGGCAGCGTGAGCTGCGGGTGCAGCAGCACAACGAGTTGGCGAACAAACTGATTGGTTTCGGCAGCCAGCACTTCATTGAGGAGATGCGGTTCCGTGGACTCGCAAAGCGGGCCAAGGAGACCAAGAAGAACGACAAAGGTAAATATATGCGGAAAAAGCGTTTTGGGAAATCCATTTCCAATAAAGCGCCTGCAGCCTTTGTTAATATCTTGGAACGCAAGGTTGTAGATGCTGGCGGTACATTCCAGAAGGTCAACACCTTCACGGTAAAAGCCAGCCAGCTCAATCACATCACGGAGACCTACACCAAGAAGAACCTCAATAGGCGTTGGAACATCATGCCGGATGGCACCAAAGTCCAGAGAGATTTGTACTCTGCGTTCCTCATTATGAATGTGGACGACTCTCTCGGCAAGGTAGACATCCACCTGTGTAACGAGACCTATGAGCAATTTCTGAAGCTCCACAGCAAAGAAATCAAACGTATCGAAACAACTATCAGTGTTACGCCCAGCAGTATGGGCATCAAACATATCGCATAAACCACAAACCAATTAAAGGCAGAGGCTCCCACCTACCGTGGCGCTAATTCACAGGTTGCTGTGATTGCCACACTAAGATTCCAAAGGATTTATGATTCCCAGAGTTACGGTTCAACTTGAGCTGTGCTTATGGCATCTCTCGTACTTTGGAATCCCACTCCGTGAGGGGTGGGAGGAGTCAATTCGACCTTGTGCAGTGAGAGCTTGCACGTGTCGCTTGCTTGCTCCGCAAATTTGTTCGTTCCAAGAACTTGACAAAATATCGAAATATAGTAGTATAGAATTATAAGGAAGGACAGTCTAACACAGACTGTCCTTCCGCTTTTTTATGCTCTGAAAGGGGATGACAATTTTTGGAAAGCACAAGCAAAAAGCACGTAAAATGGGGGGTTTTCAAGACTGCACTTTTTACGTTCCTGTTCGTCGCAGTATCCGTTTTCTACTTTCTCTCCACCAACGTGACACTCGCACAGGCCGAAGAACGCTCGAACTACGAATCACTTCCTGCAGCAGAGGTTGCCGCCCAGATGGACGACACCAAGCTGTCAGAAGAAGCACAGCAAGATGTTTTGATGCTGAAGGAAGGAATCCTCGACCCGCTTTCCGACATCACGGAAGCAGAGAACTCCGAGGATGACCCCAACGCCGTTGAAGAAGTACAGGAGGTTGTTCCGGCTGTCTGTTCCTATTGCGGCTCTGAGAGCCACAGTTCCTCAATCTGTGCAAAGAGGTCTATTGCCAATGGAGCCTATGGGCGCTGGGTGATTCCGTCTGTTGGCTGTAATGTAGCGGCCTACTCGTGTAACTGGGATGCAGACCAATCCTATGTTCAGGAAATTACTGACAGTTCCGACAGTGCAGCTTTCTTGACTTGCGGCGGCGTTGGTGTTCTTGCCGACCACAATAACCAAGGTTTCTGTGGACTTTCCAATATTTCTGTTGGCGCAAAAGCCTACATGGATTTTGGTGATGGTGCAACTTACTACGAGTGCTATCAGGTTGAATACGGACACAATACCGGCGAAAAGATGCTCGATGGAAATGGAAACATAATGAGCTACAGCAACTATTCTTCCGGCACCGTGATTTGCTACACCTGCCTTGACCACTGGACCAACATTTACATCACTTACTGGACGCCGGTATAAGCGCCAGACACCCACTCTACTCTAAGAAAGGACAAAACCGTGAAAACGAAATTCAAAATCCCTCGGTGGGCACTCTTCACCGTTATCATTCTGGCCTTTATCGGTGGTCTCTTTGCCATCTCCATGCTGCCTGCTTTCGCATCACGTGAAAGCTCTCCGCCTTTGGCAGTAGCAGAAGCCGCGCAGAACGAGGAAAAGGACGCAAATTCTGATGCTCAGACTCCCGAAGCAAACGAGACATCCGATGAGCATGGAAGCACTGAAACTCCCGTAGAGGACGAGCCTCAGGCAGACGATGCTGTCGTCGTTGAAGCGACTCCCTCCGAAGAGCCTGTTCAGGAAACTCCAACCACCTGTTCCTACTGCGGCAGCGCAGAACACACCAAAGACTACTGTGCCGTCCGTGCCGTGGACAATGGCGCCGTTGGACGGCTCCGGATTCCCTCTGTCGGTGTTGACGTGGCTGTCTACGACGTTACTTGGTACTCTCTGCAGCATACCACCGAGAGTGACAACTACACGCAGGCCGTTACAGATGCATGGGACAGCGCGGCACAAATCGTCTATCTCGGCCAGACCGTTATTGGCGACCATAATAATCAGGGCTTCTCCGCCATCAACAACTGCTCCGAAGGCACCTACGCTTACATCGACATGGGCGACTCTGTCCTGACCTATGTTTGCACCGGCATCCAGCATGGTCGTAACCCCGGTGGCTATCTCACCGGTGCCGATGGCGATAGCATCTATACCTCTTACTTCAATCCCAACGGTCTGACGCTGTATACCTGTCTCGACCACAACTTCAATGTTGCCCTCGTGACATTCCAGCCTGCTTAAAGGGGGTGCAGCTTTAATGAAAACAAAGAAGATTTCCCGCCGCGCTGTTACGCTGGCTGCCTTTTTGCTGGTAAGTGCAACATCTTTACATATGGCCTGTGCAGAGGCTGCGGTGTCTTTCGATTACTTTACTGATGACCTCTCTGTGTCCGCTGACGCCGTTGCTGAGGAAGATAAATACCTGCCTCCTGAGTGGTTCACAAAAGAAAATGCTGTAAGTGAAGTGGACTCAGACACGCCTCCGGTGGGGACTCCTACCCCTGCGGGCGAACCCTCTGTGGCGACCCCCGTGCCTGAGCCCGCACCGGAAACCACAGCAGCCTGCAGCTATTGCGGCAGCGCAGGGCACTCGCAGAATAGGTGTGCCGTTTACGCTGTCGAACAGCGAGGTGCCGTTGGGCGTTGGTCTATCCCTTCTATTGGAATAGATGTCGCTTGCTTCACCTATGTGCTTGGAAGCGATTCTTTCGAGTACGGACAGGCAATTTGTGACGCTGCCGATAGTGCCGGCTACAGTGCGTATGGGAGCCAGTATCTCATTGCAGACCACAACTATCAGGGCTTTTCTGCCATAGCCAACTGCGCGGTTGGTGCGGTGGGATATATGGATTACGGAAACAGTCGAACAGAATATGTTTGTACTGGGGTGGAGTATGGGCACAATGAAGGCACGGAACTGACTGATAATGACGGAAATGATGTTGCGTACAACAACAGTGGAGGAATTACCCTTTACACCTGTTACAACGGCTGGCAAAACGTCGTCATAGCGTATTTTACTCCGGTTTAACCGCTGGCCGCTGATGCTGAAGGCTATTTGAGGTTGGTTGTGCGGCGGCGCATCCAATCTTACATATCCCAGTTCTGAAAGGAAATGATAAAAATGGCACGTCCCGGTGAAACCATAGACCCCAAGTTAGAAACGAGCAGATATATAACTGTTGATGGGGAGTATGAAGAACGAGAATCCTTTGCCGGAATGGTTTACAGCGACTCTTTACTGCAATCATTCTTCAGGAGGACTTGGAAGCGGCTTGAAGATGCCGCGAACGCCCATCAGGATACTCCCTGATGGGCATTTTTCCCAAGAACTTACGACTTGTCATTTTTTTATGTGGGTTGTATAATATAGGTGAACGTCTTTGCAGAGGGCGTAACTTATAGGAAAGGGGACTTATGCCTACAGAAAGAAAGAAGAAAACAACAAAAGAAGAAAACGCAAAAAATAACTCAACAAAAAACACAATAAAAAAACCAAGAAACTCAACAAGTAACACGAAAAGCAAGAAAGAAAGCAAGTCTCTTTTGGGGTTAAAGGACCTGATGGAAGATACGTCTCCAGAAAAAGTCGTCGGCTGTTATGTTCGCGTGTCTACCGATGCACAGGCGGAGCAGGGATATTCTATACCTGACCAAACAGCCAAATTGCAGGCCTTTTGTACCGTAAAAGGCTGGGAGAACGCGAAATTCTACACGGACCCCGGATTCAGCGGCAGCAACTTAAATCGACCGGCAATGCAGGAAATGATATCCGATGCGATGGAAGGGAAGCTGAAGGCGGTTGTCGTCTTCAAGCTGGACCGCCTCTCCAGAAGTCAGAAGGATACTCTTTATTTAATAGAAGATGTATTTCTTCCGAACGAGGTGGATTTTGTAAGCATTTCCGAGGCCCTCGACACTACCACTCCATATGGACGAGCGATGATAGGTATTTTGAGCGTTTTCGCCCAGTTGGAACGCGAGAATATCTATATGCGAACCCGTATTGGAATGATGGGTCGTGTAAGTGCGGGGTATTGGCGTGGCGGCGGAAAAGTTCCGTTTGGCTATGATTATGACAAGGAAAGCAAATCCCTTATCCCAAATGCTGACGCGCAGAAAGTGCCGCAGGCTTACGACCTCTACATCAAGGGCTACAGTTGCCAGAAAATTGCGGATATGCTCGGACTAAGTTGCGAACAGCTCGTGAGGAATATTCTCACCAAGCGCACATATTGCGGCTACATCAACTACAAAGGTAAAGACTATAAGGGTTTCCACGAGCCTTTGATTGATGAAGAGCGGTTCATGCTCGTGGCCGCAGAAATGGAACGCCGTGGGAAGGAAAACCTCGCAGTGTGCGGCAACAATAAATATTATCTTCTTACCGGGCTTGTTTTCTGCGGAGATTGTGGAGCCAGAATGCGGTACATGAAGTGGGGGAAGTATCTCCGCATCGTCTGCTACTCGCACACGTGTAAAAAGAACATGGTCAAGGACCCCGATTGTCCGAACAAGGGAGTTCGCGCAGAAGAACTTGAGAAGGTTGTTATCTCAAAACTTTTTGACATTGGTACTGACATTTCTCTCGACGATTTTGACGACACCCACGTGCCTGCAAGTGCAGCAGAAATCCTGACGAACCGGATAGATGAGCTGAAGGAGTCTCTCAGGCGCCTATATGGGCTCTATGCCGACATCGGAGACCCCATGGTGTACGAGCGCATTGAGGATGTGCGAGGACAGCTCCACGTATTGCAGAGACAGCTTGCAAGCGAGGAAACGCAGAAACTCAAGGAAGAGCACATCAACTACGTCCGTGAGAAAATTCAGACTATTGGAGACCTCTGGCCCCATCTTACTCCTATGGAGCGCCAAACTCTTGTTCGTGATTGTGTTGAGAAGGTTATTTTGCATCACAACGGACGTGTTGAGGTTTACTACACTTTCCATACTGAGAAAGATAGTAAAATTCTCAAAAGGAAAGGCGCATAAAAATTAGAAACGCGCCTCTTCTGAGGCGCGTTTGCTTTTCAAAAAAACTTAAATCCAACTCCAGCAAAAGGGTCGTTTTTTTCTCCTTTCCAACACCATGCCGATGATCGTAGGGGAGATCCGGCGGTATCTGCGGGACAACAGCGCCGTCCGCGTCAGCCGCAGTATGCGGGACACGGCCTACAAGGTCTTACAGGCCCGGGAAAAGCTGCTGGCGGAGAACCAGCGGGAGCCTACGGTGGAGCAGATCGCCCGCTATCTGGATATCCCGCGGGAGGACGTGGTGTTCGCCATGGACGCCATCGTAGACCCGGTCAGCCTGTACGAGCCGGTGTACGCCGACGGCGGCGGGGACGCCGTGTGCGTTATGGACCAGGTGCGGGACGAACGGAACTCGGACGAGAACTGGCTGGACCGCATCGCCCTGAAGGAGGCCATCTCCCGGCTGGACCCGCGGGAGCGCCATATTCTGGCGCTGCGGTTCTGTCAGGGAAAGACGCAGATGGAGGTCAGCAGCGAGATCGGCATCTCGCAGGCGCAGGTGTCCCGGCTGGAGAAGGGCGCCATCAACAGCATCCGGCGGAATATGTAGCAGAAAGCGCGGCAGGGAAGTCCCTGCCTCGCTTGGTTATGCCGTTTACTCCGCCTCCGCTTCGTCCGCCGGAGCCTCTGGCTCCTCCCACGGCACCATGGTGGCCACGCAACGGTTGATGTTCTTACCCTCGCTGAAGAACTTCCGCTCGTAGTCGGTCATGACGCCCACCGGGCCGTCCCTATGGAGATCGGTGGTGACCTCCGACAGCTGAAAGCCGAACTGGGGAATTTCCTCCACCGACCACGCGAACAGCTTGTCGTTGTCGGTCTTGAAGTGGAGCTGTCCGCCCTCAGACAGCACCTTGCGGTACTGCTTGAGGAAATTGCCGTGGGTGAGCCGCCGTTTTTTCTGGTTGCTCTTGGGCCACGGATCACAGAAGTTGATATACAGGCGATCCACCTCGCCGGAGGCGAACATATCCGGCAGCAGCGCGGCGTCGCCGTCCACGAAGAACACGTTTTTCAGTCCCGCCTCCGTGACCCGCTCCATGGCCACCACCATGGCGTCCGGCACCTTCTCCACGGCGATGAGCAGCACATCCGGCTCCGCCGCGGCGGTGTCCGCCGTGAACCGGCCCTTGCCGCAGCCCAGCTCCACCCGCAGCTCCCGCGCTTGCGGCATCAGCGTCCGCCACTGTCCCCGCATGGCGAAGGGATCGCGGACGAGGCAGCCGCCGCAGGCCTCCATCCGGGGTACCAGGTTTTTCTTCTTACGCATACGCATGGCGCAGTGTCCTCCCAAATATGGTAGAGATTTTCAGATACTTATACCACATTTTCCGTTGGTTTGCAAACCCGAAATCCGGCGGGCGGGAAATTTCACACGAAACACCGCCATGCAACCTTAAAAATGCGCAAAGAACAGCGTTCACTTTTGTGGAAACTGCTAAAAAAGAGAAAGCGCCGCTGGTTGGACTTGATAAAATTCTAACGGTCTACTATAATACAGTATGTATGAGGAGGAGCCTGTCCAGAGGGCGTGTTCCTCCCCCTGACACACTGCCGCGGCCATGTGCGCCGCGGCGGACAAGGATGTAAGGAGGAATTGATATGACTCATGTTCTGCTGGAAAAGAAGGAGCATATCGCCGTGGCCACCATCAACCGGCCCAAGGCGCTGAACGCTCTGAATTCCGAAGTGCTGTCCGACCTGAACGAGCTGGTGGATATCGTCACCGCCGATCAGGATATTTATGCGCTGGTCATCACCGGCAGCGGTGAAAAGGCTTTCGTGGCCGGCGCCGATATCGGTGAGATGAGCACGCTGACGAAGGAGGGCGGCGAGGCCTTCGGCAAGCACGGCAACGATGTGTTCCGCCGCATCGAGACGCTGCCTATCCCCACCATCGCCGCAGTCAACGGCTTCGCACTGGGCGGCGGCTGTGAGCTGAGCATGAGCTGTGATATCCGCATCTGCGCCGATACCGCTGTGTTCGGTCAGCCTGAGACCGGTCTGGGCATCACCCCCGGCTTCGGCGGCACCCAGCGTCTGGCGCGTCTGGTCAGCCCCGGCATGGCCAAGCAGCTGATCTACACCGCCAAGAACATCAAGGCGGACGAGGCGTATCGCATCGGTCTGGTCAACGCCGTGTACCCGCTGGAGGAGCTGATGCCCGCCGCGGAGAAGCTGGCGCAGACCATCGCCAAGAACGCCCCCATCGCCGTTCGCGCCTGCAAGAAGGCCATCAACGACGGTCTGCAGACCGATATGGATCAGGCCATCGTTATTGAGGAGAAGCTGTTCGGCAGCTGCTTCGAGACGGCGGATCAGAAGGAGGGCATGGGTGCTTTCCTGGAGAAGCGCAAGCACGAGCCCTATCAGAATAAGTAACGCCGCACCGTATCGTTAATTGACAGGCGTGAGCCTGATAATTAAGCAATTCATGGAAAAATTTGAATTAGGAGGAACAATCATGAAAGTAGCAGTATTTGGCGCAGGTACAATGGGCAGCGGTATTGCTCAGGTTTTCGCAGCAAAGGGCCACACCGCCCTGATGTATGCTTCCAGCACCGCAAGCGCACAGCGTCATAAGGACAAGCTGGCCGCCTCCCTGAACAAGAAGGTCGCCAAGGGCAAGATGACCCAGGAAGCTGCTGATGATATCATGAGCCGCGTTCTGGTCGAGGAGTTCGAGGGCGCTGCTGATGCCGATCTGGTCATCGAGTGCGTCGCCGAGAACATGGAAGTCAAGAAGGAGCTGCTGGGCCGTCTGGATGCTCTGTGCAAGGATGAGACCATCTTCGCCTCCAACACCTCCTCTCTGTCCATCACCGAGATGGGCCAGGGCCTGAAGCACAACCTCATCGGTATGCACTTCTTCAACCCGGTGCCTGCCATGAAGCTGGTGGAGGTCATTGCCGGCGGCAACACCCCCGCTGACCTGGTGGACTACATCAAGAACCTCTCCACCGAGATCGGCAAGACCCCCGTGGTGGTCAACGAGGCCCCCGGCTTTGTGGTCAACAAGATCCTGATCCCCTATTGCAATGAGGGCGTTTGCGTTCTGCAGGAAGGCGTTGCCTCCGCAGAAGATATCGATATTGCTATGCAGCTGGGCTGCAACCACCCCATGGGCCCCCTGCATCTGGGCGACCTGATCGGCTGGGACGTGGTGTTGAACATTATGGACGTGCTGTTCAACGAGACCCACGATAGCAAGTATCGCGCAAACGTGCTGATCCGGAAGATGGTTCGTGCGGGCAAATTGGGTATTAAGTCCGGCGAAGGCTTCTTCAACTACAACAAGTAAAATCAGAAAAAGGAGAAAAGAGTATGGATTTCCATCTGACTAAGGAACAGCTG
>ERZ1026864.1909-NODE-1909-length-10092-cov-3.742553_pt1 | contig 10092 bp, 7 predicted proteins | sample MGYA00380162_ERZ1026864 | MGnify/ENA primary metagenome ERZ1026864 (study PRJEB33269, sample SAMEA4719798) | human gut metagenome | biome: human-associated habitat; feature: organic feature; material: feces | place: Cameroon | collected 2013-10 ... | reverse complement strand
CTTGGGGCAGCGTCCCGGCATCTCCACCACCAACGGCTTGGTGAACTTGCACTCCGGATAGCCGGGGCAGGCCAGGAATCGGCCGAACCTGCCGGACTTGATGACCATGTTCCGGCCGCACAGGTCGCACTTCTCCTCCGTCACCTCGTCGGGTACCTTCAGGTACACGCCCTCCATGTCCTTCTCCACCTGCTCCAGATTCTCGTGGAACGGCACATAGAACTGGCGGATCAGGTCCTTCCACTGTACATCGCCGGACTCCACATCGTCCAGCTTCTTCTCCATACGGGCGGTGAACTTTACATCCACGATGTTGGGGAAGCGCTGACACATCAGGTCGTTGACCACCTGACCCAGCGGTGTGATGCGCAGGTACTTGCCCTCCTTGATGACGTACTCGCGGTCCAGAATGGTGGACACGGTGGGGGCATAGGTGGAGGGGCGGCCGATGCCGTTCTCCTCCATGGTGCGGATCAGGGTGGCGTCGGTGTACCGGGCGGGCGGCTGGGTAAAGTGCTGCGCCGGGGCGAAGCTCTCCAGCGTCACGCTCTCACCCTCCGCCAGCTCCGGCAGGGGGGATTCCTTCTCCTCCTTGTCGTCGTCCCGGCTCTCCTCGTACACGGCGGTATAGCCGGCAAACTTCAGGTTGCTGGCAGAGCAGCGGAAGCTGTGGTCGCCTGCGCCGATCTCCACGCTGATGCTGTCGTAGACGGCGTTTGCCATCTGGCTTGCCAGAAAACGGCTCCAGATCAGGCGGTACAGCCGGTACTGCTCGCCGGTGAGGTCGCCCTTGACCTGCTCCGGCGTCAGCGCCGGGTCGGAGGGGCGGATGGCCTCGTGGGCGTCCTGCGCCCCGGCCTTCGTCTTGTAGGCGCGGGTGGACGCGGGGTAATAGCGCTCTCCGTAGCGGGAGCAGATCACGGTCTTTGCCTGCGCCTGCGCCTCGGCGGAGATACGCAGCGAGTCGGTACGCATATAGGTGATAAGGCCCACCGTACCCTCGCCGGTGATGTCCACGCCCTCATAGAGCTGCTGGGCGATGGCCATGGTGCGGCGGGGGGTCATATTCAGCTTGCGGGACGCCTCCTGCTGTAAAGTGGAGGTGGTGAACGGCGGCGCGGGAGAGCGCTGCTTGTCCGCCCGCTTCACAGAGCTGACAGTAAAGGGCAGCTCCCGCAGCTCATCCATGATGGTCTGGGCGTCCCCCTCGCTGGACGGCTCGTACTTCTTGCCGCCCTTGCCGTAGTAATGGGCGGTGAACAGCGCCCCGGCGTGGTTTTTCAGGCTGGCGTCCAGCGTCCAGTACTCCTGGGGTACGAATTCCGCGATCTCCTTCTCCCGCTGGGCCACCAGCCGGATGGCCACCGACTGCACACGGCCGGCGGACAGTCCCCGCCGGATCTTCTTCCACAGCAGGGGCGAGAGCTGATAGCCCACGATGCGGTCCAGCACGCGCCGGGCCTGCTGGGCGTCCACCAGATCCTGATCGATGTCACGGGGATGCTGGATGCTGTCCGTCACCACCTTCTTGGTGATCTCGTTGAACGTCACGCGCCGGGCCTTCTCGTCCGGCAGCTCCAGCAGGTATTTCAGATGCCAGCTGATGGCCTCTCCCTCGCGGTCCGGGTCGGTGGCGAGGTAGACGGTCTGGCTCCCCTTGGCCGCCGTCTTTAAGTCCTTGATAATATCCTCTTTGCCCTTGATGGGCTTATAGTTGGGGGTAAAGTCCCCGTCCACATCCACGCCCAGCGTGCTCTTGGGCAGGTCGCGCAGATGGCCCATGCTGGCCTTCACCTGATAATCCGGCCCCAGATACTTGCCGATGGTCTTGGCCTTGGCCGGGGACTCCACGATCACCAGATTTTTTGCTTTCGCCATAGTTTTTCTATTCCTCCCTGAGTTCTACCGTCCGCAGGAAGCTTCCCGCTCCCTGCCGGCAGACATATCCGTCGATCTCCAGCATGGTCAGTGCCGACAGCACCCGCCGCACGGGCAGCTCTGTCATCACCGCCGCCTCATCCGCCAGCAGCGGACGATCCGCGGGCAGTACCCGCAGGACGCGCTTCTGGTCGTCAGTCAGCGCCGCGCCCTCACCTGCCAGATCCAAAACCGGCCTTGCCGGTGTTTTTTCCCCCTCTTGTTTCGCCGGTACCGGCGTACCCCTTGTCTCATCCGCCGCGCCCTTGGGCATCTCCGGCATGGCTGCCCGGATGGGACGCAGCTTCTGCGGGAACTGCCGCTGGTAGGTACCCAGCACGTCCCACGCCTCCATGACCAGTCCCGCGCCGTCCCGGATCAGCTGGTTGCAGCCCCGGCTGGTATCGGCGTTGATGGGGCCCGGCACGGCGAACACGTCCCGTCCCTGCTCCAGCGCGGTATTGGCGGTGATGAGCGCGCCGCTTCTCTCCGGTGCCTCCACCACCAGCACGCCCAGACTCAGACCGCTGATGATGCGGTTGCGCACCGGAAAATGGCTGCCCTTCGGCTCCGTCCCCGGCGGGTACTCCGACAGCAGCACGCCGGTGGCGGCGATGTCCTCATAGAGCCTCCGGTTCTCCGGCGGGTAGATCACATCCACACCGCCGCCCAGCACCGCGGCGGTAAAGCCGCCGGCCCGCAGCGCTCCCTGATGGGCAGCGCCGTCGATGCCCTTGGCGAGACCGGATACCACCAGACCGCCCTGCCGCGCCAGCTCGTAGCCCAGCTGGGACGCTGCCCCTGTGCCGTAGGGCGTACACTTCCGGGTACCCACCACGGCCACGGCGGCCTCCTCGTCAAAAAGCGGCATGGAGCCCTTGCCGTACAGCACCACCGGCGGGTCGTACATATCCCGCAGGCGGCCGGGATAGGCCGCGTCGTCCATGGTGACGATAAACTGCCCGTCCTTGGCGCAATCCGCCAGCACCGTCTCGGCGCGGGTCAGCGACTTATCCGCCAGCGCCTGCGCCTGCTGCTTGGTGACGCCCTCCACCAGACACAGCTCGTCCGGCTGGGCATAGTATACGTCCTCCGGTGAGGAAAAATGCTCCAGCAGAAGGAGCTTCGTCCGGTTGCTCAGTCCCGGCGCCGTGGTCAGCCACAGCCAGTATTTCAGCGCAGCCATCCCCTCATCTCCTCTTTTTTGTTCAGCGGTACGCCTCCCACAGCAGCACCGCCGCCGCCATAGCCGCATTCAGTGACTCGCAGTGCGCCTCCATGGGGATGCGCACCGTCCGGTCGCACAGTGCCAGCACCTGCGCCGTCAGTCCACGTCCCTCGCTGCCGATGGCGATGGCGCAGCGGTGCAGCGGCAGCGCCCGCACATCCGCCGTGTCGTCCCGCAGCGCCGCGCCGTACAGCGGCAGTCCCGCGTCGCGCAGGCGGACGTGCAGCGTCTCCGCGTCGGTACACCACACCGGCAAGCGGAACACCGCCCCCATGGACGAGCGCAGCGTCTTGACGCTGTACGGGTCGGCACAGCCGGTCAGCAACACCACGCCGTCGCAGCCGAAGGCGTCCGCCGTCCGGATCACCGTACCCACGTTGCCGGGGTCCTGTACGCCGTCCAGCACCACATAGCGCTGCCCCGTCAGCTTCTCCGGCAGGGCGGTGTCCGGCATCCGGCACGCCGCCAGCATCCCCTGGGGCGTCCGTACCGGCGAAATGGACGCCATCACGTCCGGCGGCACAGCCACGCACCGCGCCGAAGCGTCCACCCCCTCCGGCAGCGCCACACCGTCGCTGACGGCGAGACTCACCACCTGCGCCCCGTGGCGCAGCGCCTCCTCTACCAGCTTGGGGCTGTCGCAGAGAAACTCCCCCCGCTCCCGCCGGTAGGCGGCACTGTCCAGCCGGCGCATATGCTCCAGCAACGGATTTTTTCGACTGGTGATGCGCTCCATACGCCCTCCCTGCTTTCCGCGTCAGACGGCGGGGCGCCTACGTCCCCGCCTTGCTCGAATATTCTTTATAATATAGGTGTCGCTTGCCATTGTCAACCTAAAATAAGGGAACGCCCGTGGGCGTCCCCTTATTTTACGCGGTTTTTTATGAAATACAGTGTCCCTTTTGCCGGATAACATCCACAATTTGCGTCACGCACTCCCGGCAGATGGCGTCCTCCGGCGCCTCCGCCATAACGCGCAGCACCGGCTCCGTGCCGGATTCACGCACCAGCACACGGCCCGTTTCACCCAGCCGCGCCGCCACCGCCTCCACGGCGGCCTGTACGTCCCGATCCTCCCGGGCGGCCTTCTTATCCTTCACCCGCACGTTTTCCAGCACCTGCGGATAGATGGTCAAGCCCTCCAGCAGCTTGCTCATGGGCTTCTTCTGCTCCAGCATGACCTCCATCAGCTTCAGACTGGTGAGGATGCCGTCGCCGGTGGAGGCGTACTTGGAGAAGATGATATGCCCCGACTGCTCACCGCCCAGCGCACAGCCGTTCTGTGCCATGTACTCATACACATACTTGTCGCCCACAGCGGTCTTGGCGTAGGCGATGCCCTCCCGGTCGAAGGCGCGGTACAGGCCGAAGTTGGACATGATGGTGGTCACCACCGTGTTGCCGGGCAGCTCCCCCGCCTGCTTCATGTGCTTGCCGCAGACGTAGAGGATGTGGTCGCCGGTGACGACGGTACCCTGCTCATCCACCGCAAGGCAGCGGTCGGCGTCGCCGTCGTAGGCAAAGCCGATGTCCAGCCCATTGGCCACCACGAACCGGCGCAGGGCGTCGATATGGGTAGAGCCCACGCCGCTGTTGATGTTGTAGCCGTCCGGCTCGTCGCCCATTACATAGGTCTTGGCGCCCAGCGCGTCAAACACGCTCTTGGCGATGGTCCACGCGCTGCCGTTGGCGCAGTCCAGTCCCACCTTCATCCCCTTGAAGGAGAACATCCCCAGAGAGATCAGGCGGCCCACATACCGGTTCCGGCCGGCGACGTAGTCCACCGTCCGACCGATGTGCTCCCGCTGAGCCAGCGGGAGCTGCTGCCACGTTTGGCCAAAGGCCTCCAGCTTTCCGTCCAGATAGTCCTCGATCAGCGCAATCGTGCTCTCGTCCATCTTCTCGCCGGTGCCGCTGATGAGCTTGATGCCGTTGTCGTAGTAGGGGTTGTGGCTGGCGGAGATCATGATGCCGCAGTCAAAGCCCTCCGTCCGCGCCACATAGGACACGGAGGGGGTGGTGGTCACGTGCAGCAGGTAGGCGTCCGCGCCGGAGGATACCAGCCCGGCGGCCAGCGCGTACTCCAGCATATAGCTGCTGCGGCGGGTGTCCTTGCCGATGACCACCCGCACCGGCGTCTCGTCCCCGGCGCGGCGCTTCAGCTCCCCGTAGTACCAGCCAAGAAAGCGTCCCACCCGATGGGCGTGATCCGCCGTCAGATCCACGTTGGCCTCCCCGCGGAAGCCGTCTGTTCCGAAATATCTCCCCATAGTCGCTCCTTACTCCTCCCGCTGGGCGGCAATGTCGCCGCCGCGCTTATAGATACTGTCCGCCGGCACCGTCCCCCGCACGGAGGACAGCGGGTAGACCCGGCTGTTCCGGCCCACCACCGTGCCTGGATTCAGCACGCTGTTGCAGCCGATCTCCACATGGTCGCCCAGCATGGCGCCCACCTTCTTGCGTCCCGTCTCCATGCGCTCCGCGCCGCAGCGCACCGCCACCAGCGTCTTGTCGGACTTGACGTTGGAGGTGATGGAGCCCGCGCCCATGTGGGACTTGTAGCCCAGAATGCTGTCGCCCACATAGTTGTAGTGGGGCGTCTGCACGTTGTCGAACAGGATCACGTTCTTCAGCTCCACGGAGTTGCCCACCACGCAGTTGTCGCCCACCAGCGCACTGCCCCGGATGAACGCCCCGTGACGCACCTCCGTACCGGCGCCGATGATGCACGGCGCGCCCAGATAGGCGGTGGGCGCTACCACGGCAGTCTTATGCACCCACACCTCCGGGGTGCGCTCCTGAAAATCCTCCCCCAGCGCAGGGCCGAGCCGGCGGATCAGCTCACCGATACCGGCCAGCGCCTCCCACGGGTAGGTGAATGCCGCCAGATACGCCGCCGCCCGGGTGTGGGACAGGTCAAATAAGTCTTGGATGGTATACACAGTATCTCCTCCGTTCTCCGCGCCTTCACTCTATGGTACGCACCATCGGCGCAGATAGAAGTATTATACTATCATCCGCCCCGGCCTGACAAGACTTTCTGCGGAAAAACTCGGTATCCGACAACAAAAGGAGGCAGTCCCACGAGGGACTGCCTCCTTCATTTGCAGCTTTTCTTTTACACCGGCTGCCCCATTTTCGGGGTGTTTAGTACAGCTTTGCGCCTGCGGGGATGTGGGGATCGACCATCAGCAAATGCAACTTTTCCTCGCCGTTTTCGTAATGCACGGCGGAGATGAGCATACCGCAGGAATCAATGCCCATCATCGGGCGGGGCGGGAGGTTCGTGATAGCGATGCAGGTCTTTCCAACCAGCTCTTCCGGCTCATAATACTCGTGAATTCCGCTCAAAATGACCCTATCTGTGCCGGTTCCGTCGTCCAAAACGAACTTTAAGAGCTTTTTGGACTTCTTCACGGCTTCGCATTCCTTGACCTTCACGGCACGGAAATCGCTCTTGGAGAAGGTGTCAAAATCCACCTGATCCTGGAACAGTGGCTCGATCTGAACATTGGAAAAATCGATCTTTTCCTCCACAACCGGAGCGGCCTGAGCAGCCTCCGCAGGAGCCGAAGCTTCCTTGGAAGCCTTCTTGTCAGAGTCAAGCGGCTTCATTGTGGGGAACAGGATGACGTCGCGGATGGAATCCGTGCCGCACAGCATCATGCTGCACCGGTCGATGCCGAAGCCCAGACCGCCGGTGGGCGGCATACCGTACTCCAGCGCCATGACGAAGTCCTCGTCCATCATGTCGGCCTCCTCGTCGCCGTTGGCACGCTTCTCCGCCTGGGCCTTGAAGCGCTCGTACTGGTCGATGGGGTCGTTCAGCTCGCTGAAGGCGTTGCCCATCTCACAGCCGCAGATGAACATCTCATACCGCTCGGTGAGGGCGGGCTGCTCGGGGCTGCGCTTGGCCAACGGGCTGACCTCCACGGGGTACATGGTGATGAAGGTGGGCTGGATCAACGTCTCCTCCACCTTCTGGTCAAACGTCTCGTACAGGGCGTTGCCCCAAGTATGCGCCACGCCGTCCATATCCACGCCCACGCTCTTGGCAAGCTCCACGCCCTTGTCGGCGTCGCCGACACAGGCCATGAAGTCGGCGCCGGTGACGTTCTTCACGGCGTCCGCCATGGTCACGCGCTGCCAGCTGGGGGTCAGATCGATCTCGTGACCCAGCCACTGGACATGGTAGGTACCCAGAATTTCCTTGGCGGCGCCGGAGAGGATGCCCTCCAGAATGTCCATCATGCCGTCCAGATTGGTGAAGGCCTGATACAGCTCGCAGGTGGTGAATTCCGGGTTATGCTTGGTGTCCATGCCCTCGTTGCGGAAGATGCGGCCCACCTCGTACACGCGATCCATACCGCCCACGATCAGCCGCTTCAGGTGCAGCTCCGTGGCGATGCGCATATACATATCGATGTCCTGCGCGTTGTGGTGGGTGATGAAGGGGCGGGCGTTGGCACCGCCCGCGATGGGGCTGAGGACGGGGGTCTCCACCTCCATGAAGCCCAGATCGTCCAGATAGCGGCGCAGGTACGCCACGAACCGGCTGCGGATCTCAAAGTTCCGCTTGCTCTCCGGGTTCATGATGAGATCCACATACCGCTGGCGATAGCGGATCTCCTTGTCGGTCAGACCGTGGAACTTCTCCGGCAGAGGACGCAGAGACTTGCTCAGCAGCGTGATCTCCCGGGCGCGGACGGACATCTCGCCCCGCTGGGTGCGGAACACCTCGCCCTTGACACCCACGATGTCGCCAATGTCGTATTTCTTGAAGCGGTCATAGGTGACCTCATCCATCTCGTCCTTGCGGGCGTAGATCTGGATGCGGCCCGTTTTATCCTGCAAGTCACAGAAGGACACCTTGCCCATGCCGCGCTTGCTCATAAGGCGGCCGGCCACGGACACCGCGCTGCCCTCCATGGCATCGAAGTTGTCCTTGATGTCCTGCGTATGGTGCGTCACATCAAATTTCGTAATCTGGAAGGGGTCGCGGCCCTCATCCTGTAGGGCCTTGAGCTTCTCACGGCGGATACGCAGCAGCTCGCCGAGATCCTGCTGCTGGGTTTCGTTGCGGTTGGTTTCGTCTGCCATTTTTGCAGCCCTCCTTTGTATATTGCCAATGCCGGGCGCCATGCGCCCCGCACTCAGCGTTCGATCTTCTCGATCCGGTAGCGGATCACGCCGCGAGGCGCATCGACGGCTACCTCGTCACCGGCCTTGTGGCCCATCAGCGCCTTGCCGAAGGGGGAATCCTCACTGACGGCGCGAGCCATCACGTCCGCCTCCTGCGAGCCGACGATGCGGTACGCCGGCATCTGCTTGCCGCTGCCCAGCTCCGTCACGGTGACAACGCTGCCGATAGAGATCTTGTCGGAGTCCTCGCTCTCGTCCACGATCACCGCGTGCAGCAGGATATCCTCCAGCTCTGCGATGCGGGAATACAGCTTGCCCTGCTCGTTTTTCGCCTCGTCGTACTCGCTGTTCTCGCTGAGGTCGCCGAAGCCGCGGGCCTCCTTGATCAGCTCCGCCACCTCATCGGCGCGGGTGGTCTTGCTGTAATCCAGTTCCTTTTTCAGCTCGTCATAGCGAGCCTGACTCATTTTGAATTCTTTCGCCATGCTGCACATTCCTTTCTATTGGTAAGATGCCTCCAAACAGGCAAAATACGCACAATATATCACGTTGCATTATAGTGAGTTTCCCTCCGCCTGTCAAGCGCGGGACGCCAACGATACCACATGAATTTCAGATGCCTCCCATCCGTCTGCCGCCAACAGCGCCGCCAATAGCTGCTCCGACACCGGCCACGGTGCCAACCCCGCCGCCTCGTACCGCACCTCCTGCCGTGCCGCACAGTCTGCCCCCAGATATATGGCAGGTCCCTCCGATACGCTGTCCGCCGTACCGCACCATACCACTGCCGCTGCCTGCTGTCCGCCGCTGCCCGCCGCCACCCCGTACCGTGCCAGCAGCCATTGTGCCAGCGCCGTCTGCCCCGGCGGTGTCAGCTCGATGTACCGCGCCCGTTTCGCCAACACCTGCGCCGCCTGCCGCGCCGTGCTGCCATCTACGCCGACACACAGCCGCACAGTCTTGCCGCTGAGCGCCGGACACAGGCAGTCCAGCAGCTCTTCCAGCTTTGCCAGACGCAGCGCCCCCACCGGCACGGGATGGATGCCGTACCGCGCCGCCGCGGCCTGCCATGTGTCGTCCTCGAATACCGCCGTGCGTACCCCGTGCCGCGCCAGACGGCGCAGCAGGCTGCGCACCCGAAGCCGCTGCCAACCCCGTCCCGCCGTCAGCACCCAGAAGGGTACGCCGCCGATGACCTCCCGCGTCAGCACCGTCCGCTGCCCCTGTCGGATATAGCCGTACATACGCCGCCTCCACAAAAAAACTCTGCATCATGGTATGATGCAGAGTTTTTGTATATGTTGTTGTTACCACCGTGCGATATAGCCCGGCAGGTAGTCCAGCGGGTTTTGGTTCACACCCTTGATCATCACCTCATAGTGGAGGTGGGGACCGGTGGAGTTGCCGGTGGAGCCGGTGATGCCCAGTGTATCGCCCTGCGCCACCATTTGTCCCTCGCTGACGGAGATAGATGTCATATGGGCGTACAGTGTGGTATAGCCGCCGCCGTGATCCACCACCACATAGTTGCCGTAACCGCTGCCGCCGTAGGAGCCGTACACCACAACTCTGGTCAGCACGACCTTGCCGCTCTTGGTGGCCATGACCGCGCTGGTGGTACCCACACCGCCGATGTCCACGCCCCGGTGGTTGGTGCTGCCGATGCCGCCGGGGGACACGCGGCCGCCCATAGGCGACGTGATGATCTTACTGGTGCTTACCGGCCAGATAAAGCCGCCGGGGCTGGGCGTCACGTCGGAGGTCTCCAGCAGCTTCTTGATCTTTGCCTCGATCTCCTTGGCTTC
>ERZ1026864.1907-NODE-1907-length-10094-cov-73.325132_pt1 | contig 10094 bp, 8 predicted proteins | sample MGYA00380162_ERZ1026864 | MGnify/ENA primary metagenome ERZ1026864 (study PRJEB33269, sample SAMEA4719798) | human gut metagenome | biome: human-associated habitat; feature: organic feature; material: feces | place: Cameroon | collected 2013-10 ... | reverse complement strand
TGGGGGTATAGCTCAGCTGGGAGAGCATCTGCTTTGCAAGCAGAGGGTCAACGGTTCGATCCCGTTTACCTCCACCATCTTGATGATGTAAAACTTTCCTCTTGTGGGGGTATAGCTCAGCTGGGAGAGCATCTGCTTTGCAAGCAGAGGGTCAACGGTTCGATCCCGTTTACCTCCACCATCTAAGATTTCCAAACAATCTTTTTCAAATCATAATCATTTTTTTTCAAAAAATTTGTTGACGTTATAATTTTATTCGATATAATTGTTCACGCTTTTTGACGTGGGGTTATAGCTCAGTTGGGAGAGCGCTTGCATGGCATGCAAGAGGTCATCGGTTCGATCCCGTTTAGCTCCACCAACGTCAATAAGTCATCTCTTTTGTGGGGGTATAGCTCAGCTGGGAGAGCATCTGCTTTGCAAGCAGAGGGTCAACGGTTCGATCCCGTTTACCTCCACCACCTAAGTTTTAGCTTTTTTCCTGAAATCCTTGATCAAACCTTCAAAAAAAACAAACAAATCTTAACATGTTGCTCAATAGAGACTAAGTTTTTTGCTAATTTTCGTGTTGCTATTGTTATAATTGCAATAATTGAAAATTAGATGAATTACTGAGGTTTTTGATGAACTTAAAGATTACTACTCTTGCTGTAGCTTTAGCTACTTCACTGAGCTTGTCTGCCCATGCCGAAGATTTAATGGATATCTATAAAGAGGCTTTACAGAAAGATACTCAGGTAGCTCAGGCAAAAGCTGATGCTGATGTAGCTCATGCAGGCCTTACAGAAGCTACAGCTGCACTGTTGCCTCAAATTGATGTTGTAGGTTCAATTACTAAGACCAGAACAAATACCATCAAAGCTTACAATGCTCGTGGTAGCAATAAGAACAGCTCTGCTGCTTTAACTTTATCTCAGCAGATCTGGCGTCATAGCTCATGGGCTAACAGATCGATTGCAGAAAAAACTGCAACTTTAAAAGATCTTGCATACGCTGATGCACAGCAAAGCTTAATTTTAAGAGTAAGCAATGCTTACTTTAATGTATTAAGTGCCGCTGATACCTTAAAATTCCAAAAGGCTAATAATGCTGCTCTAAAGCGTCAGCTAGCTGAAGCTGAGCGTCGTTTAAACGTAGGTTTAATCGCTGAAACCGATAAGTTAGAAGCTCAGGCTGCATACGATTTATCAAATGCTGCTGTAATTGCAGCAGAAAATGCTCTTATCAATTCATACGAGCAGATCAGAGTTTTAACCGGTCGTTCAATTACTGTAGAGCAGTTATCAAAACTTGATGAAAGCAAGTTTGATACTCCTCGTGTTGATAAAGATTTATCAAAGTTAGTTAAGAGCGCTGAAGAGAATAACTTAAGCTTACAACAGCAGGTTGTAAACCGTGATATTGCTAAAGACAATATTACTTTAGCTCGTTCAGGTCATGAGCCTACCTTAGACTTAAATGCTAATTTAAAAACTGGTTACACTGACTATACATCTAATGTTCCTGAGGCAGGCTTTGTTGATAACAACGCTTGGTCTAAGTCTGTAGGTTTAACTCTAAGTGTACCTATCTTCCACGGCGGTGCTACATCAGCTGCTGTTGATAAAGCTCAGGCTCAGTACATCGCTGCATCAGAGTCTTTAGAGTACGCTCACCGTTCACTGCTTACTAATGTAAACAACAGCTATAACAACGTTAATGCTGCTATCAGCTCTGTAACCGCTTATAAGAACTCAGTTAAATCATCAGAATCAGCTTTAAAAGCAACTAAGGCTGGTTACGATGTAGGTACTCGTACTATGACTGATGTTTTAAATGCAACTCAGAAGTTATATGACTCAATGCAGAAATCTGCTGAGTCTCGTTATAACTACATCGAGTCTCGTTTAGCTCTGTTATACGCTGAAGGTGACTTAAAAGTAGAGCATATCAATCAGATCAATTCAGGTTTAAAGAAATAAGATCTAATCTATAGTCTTATTTAAACCTTAAGCCGGAGAGCAGAGATGTTGTCCGGCTTTTCTTACACTTCAATAGTAAATCTCTCTTCATATTTAGCTTTACGGCAACCAAATGAAGCCGATTGTTATCACAAAAAATGTTAGTTAATCATATACTGTAGTTAACTTGCAAGTTTAAGTGGGGCCATATATAAAGAACATCCTGTAAGGTTTCGCTTCAGGATCTGATTAACTGTTTTGACAACAAATGAGCTATCAATTTTGGTGACACTGATCGGTTCTATTTGTTTGCCGTAAAAGAAAAACAAAAGCCAATTGAAGAAGGCAAGATAAAGAAAGAAAAGCCTTTACCTCCAATTGCGGAAGACGAAATTCCTTTTGATATTCCAAATAGTTGGATGTGGTGCCAATTAGGTGATGTAACAACATACCCTCAAACAAAAGTTAAAATTAACGGAAAAGACATATGCAGTAATATTTGGTCATTGGATCTTGAAGATATAGAGAAAGATACAGGCAAAATTCTGAATATAGTGCAATCATCTGAAAGAAAAATAAAAGGTGATAAAACAAAGTTCTTTAAAGGCGATATTACTTTATAGTAAGTTGCGACCTTATCTAAGAAAGATATTAGTCGCACCTGAAAATGGAATTTGTACTTCAGAGTTGGTGCCATTCTCGTCGTATAAGACAGAATGTAATTGGTATTTGCTTTATTTGTTAAAAAGTAGTTATATTGACTTCACGGTTAACAATGCAACTTACTGAATGAAGATGCCTAGAGTATCAGCTGAAACAATGGTTAATTTATTAGTTCCTCTTCCCCCATTATCAGAGCAAAAACGAATAGTAGCTAAAGTCGAGGACTTGCTATCTTTATTCGATAAGTTAAAACTTAAATAGCATTTCTAAATGAGATACTAGCCTATTGTTGATGAGAATTAACTTTCAAATCGACAATAGTTTAATCTCATTATAAAACTGTTCTCAATAGGCTCCTTACCCCTTTGTGAATTATAGGTGAGTTTCGGACAGTATTAGTTTGCAATAAAAGCTCTCTTTATTGGCAAATGCAAGGTCTTCTTTCTCTTCTTACATTCAATATTTTGTTCAGAAAACAATCTGGCTCATATTTATTCATTTCATAAGTCTGTACTCGATTTTGTTTGCAACAAGAGCTAGCTAAAGAACACTTTTTAAGTGATCTCTTATTTTTACAACCAACATGCTCTGTGAAGATATTTAGAATTCTTGGAGAGAATTTTTTATGAAGTGGAGCGAGTGACGGGAATCGAACCCGCGTCAGTAGCTTGGGAAGCTGCAGTTCTACCATTGAACTACACTCGCATTTTGAAATATTCAGACTTGCTGTTGCACCTGAACTTGTAGCGCAAATTGTACCAAATTCTTGATATTTGGGCAAACTCAATTTAGCAGTTAAATTGCTCTGATAAGATTGATCTTAATTCAGCAGGAATTTATATCATGAGAAACAGAAACTCCACCTCAAATCAAGGTGGAGTTCTAGATATGCTATTGGTCTTAATAACTATTGCTTAGATAGCAAGTTTTCTCTTGATGTACTGAATACTATCTGTGATGGTATTAGTATCTGTTGCAGAGGAAGCTGAGGTTACACACTTAAGACCAGCATGATCACCATCAATTAACTCACCGTAGCATGTAAGAGGCAATACCTGACCTAAGACCTTAAGTCCCATAGATTTTAGCTCTCTGTAAGCTGCTACCGTAAATTCAGCGCCTTTAGTATAAAGAGCCTGTACATCAGGACGTTTTTCTAAGACTTTCTGTACAATCTGACCATAAGCTGTAGAAATGATATCTAAAGCTTCAGTTTGAGTTCTGTTAGTCTTTAACAGCATTTCCTGATATTCAGCTGACAGCTGATTGTTAACTTCCATATTGTCAGATACAGCAAAGGAGATGGTGTAGTTATTAAACTTAGTAGAGATTTCATCTACTACACGGTTAATTTCGGCATTACGGTGTTGCTGATCTTCTAACAACTCAAGATTATGCACAGTGACAATATTAACTTTCTCTTCAAGTCTTAACAGTTCAACCTGAGCTGAAATTAAAGGATTTACACCACCTACGATACCAAAGATCTTAGCACCAGAGGCAGCGGTGGCAACAGATTTGGTTCTCATCACCTTACGGGCTAATGTAGCTGTAAAAGGACCTGGATCTACAGCTAAGAACTTAATCTTTGAGATCACCACCGCATCAGCAATCTTGTTGATATCTTCCTGAGAAGTGCAATCAAAAACGATAGCTCTTGTACCTGCATCAGCTAACTCTTTAATCTTTAGCGCAAGATTATCTGTGCCTTTTAAGAACTCTTTTAAGTGCAGCGGTTCTGCTTTGTACTGGAACTTTTCTGTAAATAAGTCAGCTACACGACCTGATTCTGCTGGATACAGATCTTCAAGGCCAGCTAATGATTTCTGTAGAGGCTTACCGTCAACTAGGATATAACCGCCAACATTGGTCCTGCGCAATGCTGGGAAAGCAGGAACTACAATGGCAACTCTATCAGGATCACCTAGCGCATCTAACAGAGCTTCAGTTTCTGCACAGGTGTTGCCTCTCATAGCAGGATCAATACGTTTTGCATACAGCTTCACGTCATCAGACTTTAAAAGTTTAGCTGCTGAGAACACCATCTGATAGCTCTGTTGAGCTGTCAGATTTCTGGAATTAGTTGAATACACAAAGCAATCATACTTTTGTGTAATAGGATCTTTTAAACCGCGAGTGCTCATTAAAGAGCAAACTGTGTTGCCATTTTTCTCTAATAAAGAACCAACAGCTGAGCCGCCGGTGATTTCATCTGCAATCACTATACATTGTGGCATTATTATTTATCTCCTTTAGCCTAGAGTTGCAATCTTTGCACGCAGGGTAAGAATGCTTGAAGGTACAACAGACATTTCATCAACTCCAAGCTGAATTAATTTTCCTAGGAATTTCTCATCTGAGGCAAGCTCACCGCAGATACCAACCCAAATTCCAGCTGCATGACCATTTTTAACCGTTGTTTCAATGAGTCTTACCACAGCATGGTGGTATGGATTTAGATAACTTCCAAGATCTGCATTTTGCCTGTCAGCAGCTAGTGTGAACTGAGTTAGATCATTTGTACCGATACTAAAGAAATCTACTAATGGAGCTAACTCATCTGAGATTAAAGCTGCAGCAGGGGTTTCAATCATGATGCCAAATTCAACATCATCTTTAAAAGGAAGTTCTTGAGCAGTAAGCTCCTTTTTAATGTCATCGATAATTCTCTTGCATTCTATGACTTCTTCAACCGAAGTAATCATAGGGATCATGACAGAGAGGTTACCAAAGACGGAGGCTCTGTAAAGAGCGCGTAACTGTGTTTTAAATAAGGCTCTGTTAGTAAGACAAAGACGAATTGCTCTTACACCCATAGCAGGGTTTTCTTCAGGTTTTAGCATGAAGTATTCAGCAGTCTTATCAGCACCGATATCAAGAGTTCTGATAATGACTTTCTTACCGTTCATGCCTTTTAGAACATCTTTATAAATCTTAAACTGCTCTTCTTCTGTAGGGTAGTCATGAGCCTGCATGTAGATGTATTCACTTCTAAACAGACCGATTCCTTCAGCATCAGATGCTTTTATAAGATCGATATCAGCTAATGAGCCTGAGTTTGCGTAAAGACGAATGTTGCGACCTGAACGTGTCTTAGTTTCTTTACCACGGTATTCTTCTAAATGGGAGTGCTGAACATCGTCAGTCTTCTTCATTTCGGTAAAGCGCAGAATGGTTGATTCGTCAGGTTCTATGTAAACATAACCTGAATTTCCATCAACAATGGCTTTTTTACCTTCAAGATCTTCAGTTAACTCCTCACCGATGCAGACAATGGTAGGAATACCCATGGTTCTGGCAAAGATAGCAGTATGCGATCTTGTAGAACCTTTAGAGGTGATGATACCGGTAACTTTTTGGTTATCTAGCTGAACAGTCTCTGATGGTACCAAATCATCAGTTGCAAGAATTACTGGTCCTTTGTTATCAAAGGTAAGTCCATGTTTTTTGAGCTTACCTGCATGCATCATCAGAATTTCTTTAACACGTCTTGAAATATCGATGACGTCAGCTGCACGACCACGCATGTAGTCGTTATCCATTTCTAAGAACTGCTTTTCAAATTTATGAGCAACCTTAGTTACAGCATATTCAGCATTAGCATGTTCTTTTTCAATGAGTTTATTAACAGAGGAAACATAGTCAGGATCATCTAACATCATCTGATGGATCTGGAAAACTACGGCATTTTGCTCGCCTAGTTTTTCTAAAGAGGCATCATACAATGCGCTTAACTGTGAAATGGCATGAAGTCTGGCTTTTTCAAAACGTTCACACTCTGCTTTAGTATCTGAAACAGAAGTCTTTTCAAGACCAGTTTTAGCTCTTTTTAAGAAGCTAATAGTACCAAAGGCGATGCCTTTGTTGGCAACAGTACCATTGAGCATTGATATATTCTTATTTTTGCTGTTCAAGATATCACCTTTTGTCATTAGATAATTCTTTAGATCATAAGGGTATATTCTGATTATATCTGCAAATTCTTATAAGTTAGGTGATAGGTATATAAAAAAATAAGATTGAAGGCTAAATTTTAAGGTGTGCAGCGTTAATGTTCCTGAGTAAAAGATCTGTTGGTAATTGAGTTCTAGTTGAATGTGCAGGGGAAAATGATTTTGTATAAAAGAGCTTGGATAAGTTTGCTTATGTGATCTCAGAACGCCTTCAACGCACATAGTGGCAGAAAGAACTTATATTGGCAGAGTTTATTCAGATCGAACATATGGCAAGTGCTCATAGTAAAAAGCAAGAGTTTTAACTAGACCTATGGACAAGACACTTAATATGGGCTATCTTAGCCACGTGTCCTTTCAATGTATGCGGTAAATCCGTGCTTTCTTTTTTACGGTAAATCCACGTTTTCTACATTCTAAAGGACACTTTATCGGAAATTATCGATATCCAAATAAACCCCGTTTTACGGTTTACTGCATTACCATGTGGAACATTACGCATTACTGTCATCTTTATTTGTAGCTCTGACAGCTATCTTTGCGAAAATCGGTGTTAAGGATATTAACTCTAACCTTGCAACCGCCATCCGCACTACTGTAATTTTATTTCTGACATGGGGCATAGTATTTTTTACTGACAGAGTAAGTGAAATTAAAGATATCAGTCGTCATACCTGGTGTTTTTTACTACTCTCAGGAATTGCAACTGGTCTGTCCTGGCTCTTTTATTTTAAAGCGTTGCAGTCAGGTGTCGTTTCACTTGTTGCTCCTATTGATAAATAAGACAGCATAACAGTTTGTTGAGTGCGTTGTGTAAGATAACTTTGTCTAGAGCTTTGCACTTATATAGGTAGATTATTTTGATTACGTTGTTATGTCGTAAATATGTAGAGGAAATATGGCTTTATATAAAACTGTATTAGTTACAGGAGCATCAGCAGGCTTTGGTTTTGCTATTTGTGAAAAACTTGCAAGTCAAGGTTACAAAGTAATTGCAACAGCTCGTCGTCAAGACAAATTAGATGCCTTAGCAAATAAATATAAAGGTCAGATCTTCCCATTAAAGCTTGATGTAACTGATACTGAAGCAGTTGATTCTATCTTAGATAAGTTACCTGATGAGTTTAAAAACATTGATGTTTTAGTTAATAACGCAGGTTTAGCCTTAGGTCAGGACAAAGCATTTACCTGCTCTTTAAAAGACTGGCATACCATGGTTAATACCAACATCAAAGGGTTACTCAATATTACTCACAAACTGCTACCATTGATGGTTAAAAAGAACAAAGGTTATATCATCAATTTAGGCTCAACTGCCGGTGCATGGCCATATACAGGAGGCAATGTCTACGGCGGTACTAAAGCTTTTGTTGAGCAGTTTTCAAGAAATCTAAGATGTGATTTAGCAGGTAATGCACTTAAAGTTACTGTAATTAAGCCAGGTCTTTGCTCTAATACAGAATTCTCAAATGTACGTTTTAAGGGCGATAACGAAAAGGCTGCTGCTGTTTACAAAGACGTTGAAGCAATTTTACCTGAGGATATTGCTAATACTGTAGATTATCTCTTAAGCACTCCAGCTCACATGAATATCAATGAACTTGAAATCATGCCTGTATGCCAGACTTTTGGTGGTCTTTTAGTTACCAGAAATCTTGATTTAGATGAGAAGTAATTAGAGAAAATTGAATAAGAATTTAGGTGTTCCTACATTCTTATTTAAGATCAACGTCTGTAACGACACAGCGGGTAACTATTTTAGCTTTTTACAAGCTAAAAGACAGTTCTTTCCTGAAAATGCAATTCCATAGGCGAAGATACTTTGAGTCATGCTGTTTTGCAAGAAAGGTTCAGCATAGTTCTTCTCTTCTATTTGTGATAGTGCTTTTTCACTTAAGGATACTAAATCAGAACCTAAAGAGCCTACTTTTAATTCGATAATTACAGCTTTTTCTGAAAAAGTATCTTCAAAGGAGATATCAGAATCACCATTGCCTGCTTCATTATTTGAGTGATATTCGGAGAAAAAGTTTTCAGAGCAGTTGGTGAAAAGACCATTTAGATAGCCGTGGTAGTAATTCTCTAATGGAGCTTTAGTTGCATTGTCTCTTAATGAGATAAATCTCATTAAAATGGCACGAAGTTTTGTTTGAGCAAAACTGTTATCTCCATTTAAGAGAGCAGTTGCTATTTCATCAGCAACAGAGTTAGGGGCAATTTCTTTATTAAATCTCCTTTGAATGCTGTCTTTAAAGCAATTTTTGATTTCCAAATTAGGAATTCTTACAAATACATCATTATTAGATACAGTGTTTATTCTAAGTTCTTTATTATTAGACTTATCCCAGTCTAAGGTCAGATATCCAGTATGTAGGAGTAACGACCAGAAATCATTAGGATCATGCTCTGACAGACTGTCATAGTTCATGGAGTCGTTTAGAATAAAGCTAATTGATTTACCATCAACTAAATCTTGCATCTTTCGAGTATCACTGTCGGTTAAATAACCAAGATATTCACCTAAGGCACTGTCAGATGAAGAATTTGCCCAATAGTTATTAGCTTTTACCAACTCTGTATGACCATTTAGATTGTTTTTATAATTTTCTTTAATGAAATTTACCACATCCCATGGACAGAACATCTCTTTGTCACAGAACTTATAACCGTCATAGTTATTTTTAACGTCTGTAGCATAATCATCCATCTCATAATCTTCTAAGAACTTATATGTTTCATCTTTGGTAAAACCAATGATTCCAGTTAAATCCATATCTGTGGAGATTACAGTATTTACTGTAAGATTATTTACACCAGTAAAGATGCTGTTCTTTGCAACCTTTAAACAGCCTGTGATTACGACTTTACTTATAATTTAAGTCTTCTTTTCAGGATCTTTTTGAGGATCTTTTAAGAAACCTAAGAAAGATGACATTAAAGTAACCATATCTTTATGGTAGCCATTAGCCTGTGCTTTAGCTAAAGGAACATCATACTCGTCAATTAAGACATATACCTGTTTCTTAAAGTGTCTATAGAGCATTGAAACTAAAGATTTGATTGTTGAGGTTGCATATGACTGCGCTTCTTCATCTGCTCTTTTTAGATACATCTCATCACACAGCAAATCAAACTTGGCTTTTTCTTTATCGTTTAAGTTTGGACTGTTTTTTAAGAAGTAAAATTCATTAGCTTTAGCTGAAACAACTTCAGCTAGTTTTAAGTAGGCTGCTTTAAAGTTTTTCCCTTGAACATCCTTTAAGGTAATGGAGAGCACAGGGAATTGTCCCATGTATTTTGCACAGAACTCTCTGTCTTCTAATATCTTGGTATCTTTAAACAACTTTTGCTGAAGTATGGTGTCTCCAGGATTTGCCGAGTTTATTTTCAAAAATACTCAACCATGGACATAAACAGAGTCTTACCAAAACGTCTTGGTCTAGTAAATAACATTACATTTGACTTATCTTTATCAATAAGCTCTTTATATATGGACCCACCATTCAAAAGCAACAAATTTTTAACATTTTTGTAATTA
>ERZ1026864.1896-NODE-1896-length-10126-cov-3.868236_pt1 | contig 10126 bp, 7 predicted proteins | sample MGYA00380162_ERZ1026864 | MGnify/ENA primary metagenome ERZ1026864 (study PRJEB33269, sample SAMEA4719798) | human gut metagenome | biome: human-associated habitat; feature: organic feature; material: feces | place: Cameroon | collected 2013-10 ... | reverse complement strand
GTACGCTTGTTATCAAGGCGGTTGTTGCGCTGATAGCTTATGTGTTGTTTACGGCGCTCAGGCGCGGCAAGGAGCAGAACACCAAGAACCTCATCCTTCCGCTTGTTATAAGCGGCATTGCCGGCGAAATTGCCATGGTGGTGCTGTATTTTGTTTATGCTTCGTTGCTGCTTGGCAAGGGCTGGGCCGCCGCCGCAAGCATTCCCGGCAACCTTATGCAGGGCTTGGTTGGCATAATCGTGGGCGCGGCGCTGTATGTGCTGATAAGCAAGAGCAAGGCGCTGCCGCATCTGTTCAAGGAATAATACCGCTATATACCAAAAGGAGCCTTTACAGGCTCCTTTTTAGTATGCTTTATCAGGATTTTGCAAGGTAGGCGTTTATAAAGTTCTCTATGTCGCCATCCATAACGGCCTGAATGTTGCCGTTTTCTTCGCCGGTGCGGTGGTCCTTGACAAGCGTATACGGCTGGAATACATAGGAACGTATCTGGCTGCCCCATTCTATGCGCTTCATTTCGCCCTTTATTTCGTTCATCTGGGCCATGCGCTCCTGCTCCGCCAGCTCCATCAGCTTGCCCTTCAGTATGCGCATTGCCATTTCCTTATTCTGAAGCTGGCTGCGCTCGTTCTGGCACTGCACAACTATTCCGGTGGGAAGATGGGTTATGCGGATGGCAGAGCTTACCTTATTAACGTTCTGGCCGCCTGCGCCGCCGGAACGGTATGTGTCTATGCGCAGATCGTCCATGTCTATCTCAACGTCGTTTGTATCGTCGTCGAATATAGGCGTAACGTCAAGGGAAGCGAAGCTGGTATGCCGCCTGCCGGAAGAATCGAAGGGCGATATCCTTACCAAACGATGCACGCCCTTTTCGGCCTTAAGGTAGCCGTAGGCATTGTCGCCGTCAACCTCGAAGGTAACGCTCTTTATGCCGGCCTCTTCGCCGTCCAGATAGTCTATCACCTTTACGGAATAGCCCATCTTTTCGCAGTAACGGGTATACATGCGGTAAAGCAGGCTTACCCAGTCCTGCGCCTCGGTTCCGCCCGCGCCCGCATGCAGGCTGAGTACGGCATTATAACTGTCGTAAGGGCCCTTCAGCAGCGCCTCAAGCTTCAGCGCCTCTATGTCCTTTTCAAGCGAGGCAAACTCGCTCTGTACCTCCGGCACAAGGCTTTCGTCGTTTTCCTCGTCCGCCATTTCAATCAGCGTTTCAAGGTCCTCGCAGCGGCTCATAAGGTGCTGGTATTTGTCCAGCTTGGAGCTTATGGCCTTCATGCGGCGGTTCATCTTGTTCGCGTTCTCAACATCGTTCCAGAAGCCTTCCTTGCCCATTTCGGCTTCCTTTTCCTTGCTCAATGAAGCAAGGTCAAAGGGAGCCACCTGCCTCTTTCAGCGTTTCAACCGCCGCGGCAAGCTGCTGCCGTGTTTCATCCAGTTGGATCACTGTTAATCACATCCTTCTTTTTGTGTTTTTATATTTACCGTGGAAGGTATCAGTTCCTTCCGCAGCAATTCTTGTATTTCAGTCCGCTGCCGCAGGGGCAGGGGTCGTTACGGCCGGGCTTTTTATCTGTACGCTTGGGCTTTTGCTTATCGTCGCCCGCAACCTCAACCGGCTTTGCAAGCTGCTCTCGCTGCTGCGGCGCCATGCGCACGGTAACGTGGAATATGTTCCGCACGGTCTGCTCCCGTATGCCAAGCACCATTTCATCGAACATGTCGAAGCCCATGTTGCGGTACGCAACAACGGGGTCCTTCTGGCCCAGCGCCTGCAAGCCTATGCCCTGGCGCAGCTGATCCATTGCGTCTATATGATCCATCCAGTGCGAATCAACTGCCTTCAGCAGTACCACGCGCTCCACTTCGCGCATGTCTATGCCCGCGCCGGATATTTCCGCTTCCTTCTTGGCATACAGCGCGTCAACAAGCTCATGCGTCTTTTCCTCAAGCGCCTTGCGGTTGGTGATGCCGTGCAGCTTGCCCGTGAAGTCCGCGCCGAGCAGCTGGTTAAGCTCGCTGTACAGCGCCATCATGTCCCATTCGTTGGCGGAAGCATGGGCGCTTGCGCATTGGTCAAGCTTTGCCGTAACGCTTTCGTTCACCATTTCCATTATGGAATCGTGAATATCTTCGCCCATGAGCACGCGGCGGCGCTGCGAATAGATTATTTCGCGCATCTTATTCATAACGTCGTCATACTGAAGCACGTTCTTTCGTATTTCAAAGTTATGGGCTTCAACGCGCTTTTGAGCGTTCTCAATCTGCTTTGAAAGCAGCTTCATGTCCAGCGGTATCTCCTCGTCCGGCGAAATGCGCTGCATCATCAGCTTTATGCGTTCCCCGCCGAAGCGCTGCATCAGCTCATCCTCAAGCGATACATAGAAGCGCGTGGAGCCGGGGTCTCCCTGGCGGCCGGCGCGGCCGCGCAGCTGATTATCTATGCGGCGGGATTCGTGCCGCTCGGTGCCTATTATGTGCAAGCCGCCCGCGGCAACCACCGCGTCGTGCTGCTTATCGGTTTCCTGCTTTATTCTGTTGTATGCTTCCGCGTATTCCGCGCGGGCTTCAACCACGCTGTCGTCGCTCGTTTCCTCGTGTCCCGTGGCGGCCTCTATGAGCAGTTCGTCCATACCATTTTGCCTGAGTTCCCGCTTTGCAAGGAATTCCGGATTGCCGCCCAGCAGTATGTCCGTACCGCGGCCGGCCATGTTGGTGGCAATGGTAACACAGCCCAGGCTGCCCGCCTGCGCCACTATTTCGGCTTCCTTGGCGTGCAGCTTGGCGTTGAGCACCTGGTGCTTTATGCCGCGGCGGGAAAGCATGTCGCTCAGCATTTCACTCTTTTCAACCGATATGGTACCGACCAGTATCGGCTGGCCCGTCGCGTGAACCTTTACTATTTCGTCCACTACCGCATCGAACTTACCGCGCTCGGTGCCGTATATAATGTCATTATTGTCTATGCGCCTGAGCGGCTTATTGGTGGGGATTTCCATAACGTCCAGCCCATATATGGATTGGAACTCCGCTTCCTCGGTCTTGGCCGTTCCGGTCATGCCGGCAAGCTTATGGTACATCCTGAAATAATTCTGGAACGTGATGGTGGCAAGGGTTTTATTCTCGCGCTCAACCTTAACGTGTTCCTTGGCCTCCAGCGCCTGGTGCAATCCGTCGCTATATCGTCTGCCCATCATAAGGCGGCCGGTGAATTCATCAACTATAAGCACCTGACCGTTCTGCACAACGTAGTCCTTATCCCGCGTGAAAAGGGCATGCGCCTTGAGGGCCTGAATTATATGGTGGTTTATTTCGGTATTTGCGGCGTCCGATATATCGTCTATGCCGAAGAATGTCTCCGCCTTGCGCTGGCCCTGCTGGGTAAGCGCGACCGTGCGCGCCTTTATGTCGCACATATAGTCTCCGCTTTCCTGCTGCGTTTCGCCCATCATAATGTCCGCCTTGGAAAGCTTTTCTATGTTTTCGCCCCTCACAAGGCGGCTTACGAAGCGATCTGCCTTGGCATACATATCGGTGGACTTTTCGCCAGTGCCTGAAATTATAAGCGGCGTGCGCGCTTCGTCTATCAAAATGGAGTCAACTTCGTCCACTATGGCATAGTTAAGCTCCCGCTGTACCATCTGTTCGCGGTAGACCACCATGTTGTCCCTAAGGTAATCGAAGCCGAATTCGTTATTGGTGCCGTATGTAATGTCGCAATTATAGGCCATGCGGCGTTCGTCATTGGAAAGCTCATGGACTACGCAGCCTACGCTCAGCCCAAGGAAACGGAAAATTTTGCCCATCCATGCCGCATCTCGCTTGGCAAGGTAATCGTTAACGGTAACTATATGCACGCCGTGCCCGCTCAGTGCGTTCAAATACGCGGGCAGGGTCTCGGTTATGGTTTTGCCTTCGCCCGTTTTCATTTCGGCAATGTTGCCGCGGTGCAGCACTATGCCGCCGTACAGCTGAACGTCGAAATGCCGCTGGCCTATCGTGCGCATTGCGGCTTCCCTTACCACGGCGTAAGCTTCGCACAGTATATCGTCCTCTTTTTCGCCGTTAGCAAGGCGGGCCTTGAACTCGTCGGTTTTCGCGCGCAGCTCGCCGTCGCTCAGCGCATGCGTGGCAGGCTCAAGCTCGTTTATCCTTTTTACCAATGGCGCCAGCTTTTTCAGCTTCGCCTCGCTGGTGTTGCCCAGCAGTTTATCCATAAAACCCATGGTTATCGCCTTTCTTGCATAATTCATATTATTGTAGCATGGAAAGGGCTTGTTTGGCAATCAAACCGCGCAATGTTGACAAATTTAACACCCTATACACAAACTTTTCGCCCCTTAACGCCCAAATGGGCAAGATATATAGAAAAACAAGCAAAAACGGCTTGCATTAAGCAATGAAACCATGCTATTATGGAATCACAGTCCGAAAGGCCGGTCTTATCGGATATGTGTAAAGCTAAAAATAAAAAGTGCAGAAGTGAAAGGAGAGGGAGTATGAAGCGAATAAGCATAATTTCTGCATTGCTGCTTGCCGTGCTGATGGCGGGCTGCGCCGCGGCAACAGCGCCGTGTGAGACGCAAACGCCCGAATTGCCGCCGCAGGCGGAAGCGGCAATGGATTCGGAAGGCATAGGGGAAATTCAGAAACGCCTTTTGGACATTGCCTTTGACGATGAGTATGAATGCTCCGCGGCGGAGATCGTGAACTGGGAAGCGATAAGAAAGTTTCAGGAAGAAAATCCGCAGTATTACCCCACCGTTTCCGAAGAACCCGAAGAAGGCATTATCTCCGAAGAAATATGGGAAATACAGAAGCGCCTTATGGATTGGGATAAATAATAATCTAACGACCAAAGTTAACACCCCGTATACAAATCGGGGTGTTATTTATGTTATACTATACGGCATGGGAAAGAGTATCGGTTCAAAAAATGAAACGCTTGGCATGATTGCCACGCTGGTTGCAAGTTTACTGTTCGGCTTCAGCTTCCTTTTCACAAAGGGCGCTGTTGACCGCGTTTCTGCGTGCACGCTTTTAAGCTGGCGCTTTGTTACGGCGCTTGTTGTTATGAGTATACTCGCGCTGTGCGGCGCGATAAAGCTGAACTTCCGCGGCAAACGCTTCGGCGCGGTGCTGACGATGGCTATATTCCAGCCGGTGATATATTTTATTGGCGAAAGCGTGGGCATGCGGCTGACCAACGCCAGCGAAAGCGGCACGATAATTGCCGTAATACCCATATTTGTGCTGATATTCAGCGCGGTTTTCCTTAAAGAAAGGCCAACGAGGCTGCAGGTAATGGGCATTGTGCTCAGCATTGCCGGCGTTATATGCATTGCCCTTGTTAAGGGCTTTTCCGCTTCGCTAAACCCGCTCGGGTACGCAATGCTGTTCGTTGCCGTAATGGGGGACGTTGGCTATGCAATAGCCGCGCGCAGGGCGGATGAGTTTTCAAGCTTTGAGAAAACCTATCTTATGGCGGTTGTGGGTTCTGTGGTGTTCACGGCGGGTGCTGTGATAGAGCACGCGAGCGCGGGCACATTGGCCGAATACGTTACACTGCCGTTCCATGATACGCAGTTCCTTATTGCCGTGCTGTATTTGGCGCTGGGCTGCCAGGTGGCCGCGTTCATCATGCATACATACGGCATTGCGCAGATAGGCGCCAACCGCTCAAGCTCATTTGCCGGCATAACCACGCTCACAAGCGTGCTGTCCGGCGTGCTGATACTGGGCGATGCATTCAGCCTGCTTCAGGGCATAGCCACCGCGCTTATATTGATAGGCACAACAATGGCGAACACGCTGCCCAAAGGCGCCGTGGAAATAAAAACGGAGAACCGATAATGAAGATTTTCAGAATAATAATGATATTGATGGGCGCAATCGGCGTTGCGGACACGGCTGTGCTTTCCATGTGGTCAAACATAAACCTTGGCATAATGCTGCCCGCCATAATAGGTGCGCCGCTCATAATAGTGGGCATATTCTTTAAACCGCTGCGTTCATTCACGGCGCACGCGCTTTGGCTCAGATATGCGTTCTTCGGCGCGTATATAGCATATGCGCTGTTTATGCTGATAGTAGGCGGCATGATATACACAAGCGCGCATGACGATCCGGAGGAAGGGGCGGACGTGCTGATAGTGCTTGGCTGCGCCGTGCATGGAGAGCGCGTGTCCTTAACGCTAAGCTACAGACTGGATAGGGCGATAGAATACCTTAATGCCAACCCAAACACGGTAGCCATAGTGTCCGGCGGGCAAGGGCAGGGCGAAAGCATAAGCGAGGCCGAGGCTATGCGCCGCTATATGGTGAACAGAGGCATAGCGAACGAGCGCATAATTATGGAGGATAAATCCACAAGTACGGAGGAAAACTTTGCATTTTCCCGGGAAATAATCGATTCGCTGTACCCAAACGGCGCGCGGCTTGCGTTCGTAACAACCAATTTTCATGTGCTGCGCGCGGAGCTTGTGGCAAAGAAGCAGGGGATGGTTATAGACGGCTTCGGCGCAAAGGACGTATATTACACCGCACCCAATAACTATATGCGCGAAGCAATAGCGCTGACGCTGTATAAGCTGACGGGGAAAATATAGACAAAAACGGAGGTATTAACATGGAAAAGATATGGGCCGATATGTATGCCGCGGCGAAGGGCGTGCTTGCCCCGCGGGAGGTTTCGCGGTTTGTTGAAGCGGGCGGCGTTGCCGCGGCGATAGAGTCCGCCTCCGGCAAAATATACGTTGGTGTGTGCGTGGACAGCGCCTGCACATTGGGCGTGTGCGCCGAGCGCAATGCGATATTCAACATGATAACGAATGGCGAAGGTGCGTTCCGCCGCGTTATTGCCATCAATTCAAAGGGAAAGGCCATACCGCCCTGCGGCGCATGCAGGGAACTGATGAGCCAGCTTATGCCCGATGAATACAGGAACGTGGAGATAATGCTGGATTATGAGACGAATAAGGTAGTAACGCTCGGCATGCTTACGCCGGAATGGTGGATATAAGCTTTATATGCAAACAAAAAAGGCGCGGGAAGCTGCTCCTGCGCCTTTTTATATCGCTCTGTTTTATAGCTTTAGGCCGAAGTAGGCCGCTAGCTTTTCGTAGCGCTCAAGCAGAGTGTCCTTCAGCCTTGCGTGCCGCTCGGTCATTTTTGCTTCGTCCTTTCGGGCTACAAGCGCGGCGTAGCGCTCACGCACCTTGACCAGTATACTGCCCCAGTCATGCGGGATAGTATCGTGCGCGGCCTGCCCCATGCGGATGAGGGCTTCGGTATCGTGCATATATTTTAGCAGCAGCTCGCCCAGCTTTTCGCCATCGTCCGCGCAAACAAGGCCGTTCTGCCCGTGCACTATCGGCTCCGCGGGGGCCGTGCCCTCTATTGCCACGCTTGGCGTGTACATGGCCGCTGCCTCGCGTATAACAAGTGAGAACGTATCGTACTGGGAGGGGAAGGTGAACAGCGTGGCCGCCTGGTAAAGCCCATCCAAAAGATGTGTGTCGCAAAGGTGGCCGGTGAACAGCACATGCTCCGCCACGTTAAGTTCCTTGGCTTTGGCCTTTACGGCTTCCTCATCCGGCCCTTGGCCTGCAAGCACAACGGTGAATTTCTCGCCGCGCCGCTTCAGGTATGCCGCCGCCTCAAGCAGGCGCAGTATGCCCTTTTTCCAGTTTATCTGCCCAACGAAAAGGAAAACGGGGTTAGCCGCATCAATGTGGAATTTCTCTATTGCGGCCTGCTTATCCTCGCTTCTTACGGGGCGCATCTCCGTACCGTTTTCGATTATTATAATGTCGCCCGTGTAGCCGTATTCGCGCAGCACCACGGCGGAGGATTCGCTTACAGTCCAAACCTCGTCGCAGCGTTCATAGAAGTCCACAACGAATTTTACGCCTATATTGGCGATAAGCTCCGCATTTGTGGCCTTATAAAAATCGTCGTAATACTTGGAATGGAATGTGCCTATCAGCGGCAGATTATATTTGGAACATAGCCTAAGCGCTTCCTGGCCGGCAAAGAACGGCGTATGCGCATGGCAAACGTCCAGCTTTATCATTTCTATGCGGTCAAGATAATGCTTGTCCAGCACCGCAAGCCCGCTTTTATATTGCGGCGAACCTATAACGGGGAATGCGGAATAGTCTACCAACTCGAACGGGTATCCTCCGCGGTAGCCCGTGTCGTTCTGCGGGGCGATAACGTAGCATTCGTCGCTGCCTTTGGCAAGGCCGTTTGCGTAGCTGTAAACCACGCGGCCGACGCCATCAACTATGGGAAGAAAGCTTTCGCTAAATTGTCCTATTCGCATAGCATACGCTCCTGTTGAAATGATTTATTATACCTAAATTATACCTGAGCCGTGATATTGCTTCAAGTGGGCGCGGCAAACCTAAACATAAATTTACATATTATTCATAAAATTGCACGGATTGGAATAAGGCCGGATGGTCAGGCGTGCAAACCGGAGTTTATAAAACAAACTTTTCCTTCATTAGCGCATACAGCATTTGCCTATCATCATCAAGCAATAAACTCTCTTTTTTCAAAGCATAATGATGAGCAAATTCTGTATCTATGTATAAGTGATTGTTAATTACAACGGCATTTTTATATCGTGGTCTAACATGTATATGCAAATGCGGGTTGGGTATTGAATCCTTGTAAAAGTTATTTAACAAGCAACTCCAATTGCTTAATTCGGCGCCCAAAACCTCTTTATAGATACATTCCAACCTATCTATAATTGTTTTTAATTCGATCCACTCGGAAATATCTAATTCTGAAAGGCTACCGCGATGCCTATTCAACACCAAAATACATCTGCCAACATAGTCTTGAATATCTGCCAGATAGACAGACCAATGTAATGATTTATATAGTAACCACTCATTTTCTTTATAATCACACCATTCGCAACCACTCATCACATACCCCCACGAAATCTGATCTGCCAACTTCTTCTTCCGCAAAAATTATAGCATGGATAACACCCTACATCAACTTAAAAACGGGTATCCGGCTTTTACCGGGATACCCGTTGCTGTGCTTTTGATATTGCCTAAGTTAGGGCGTGTGATTATCTGTAATTCACAAAGAACTCGTGATAAGCGCGGCTGGTCATGTACACGTCCGCCTTGGATACTATTTCCCAAGGAGCATGCATGCTAAGCATGGCAACACCCGCGTCTATAACGTCCATATCGTAGTTGGCCATTATGTAGGCTATGGTTCCGCCGCCGCCCTGGTCAACCTTGCCAAGCTCGCTGGTCTGGTAAACCACGCCGTGGTCGTTGAACAGCTTGCGCACCTTGCCTACCAGCTCCGCCGCCGCGTCGTTTGCGCCGCTCTTGCCGCGGGAACCGGTGTACTTGACCATGGCAATGCCCTGGCCGATGGCGGCAAAGTTGGCATTGTCGCCAACGCTGGGGTAGTTGGGGTCAAACGCCGCCGCAACGTCCGCGCTCAGCAGCGTGCTGTGCGCAAGGGCGCGCCTTATGGAAATATCGGAGCATACGCCGCCGTTCATAAGGGCTATCATCTCGCCGACCATGTTGTTGAAGAACTGGGAATGCATGCCGGTAGCGCCTATGCTGCCGACTTCTTCCTTGTCCACATACAGGCCAACGGTGGTACGCTCGGGCTTTTCAACGCCAAGCAGCGCCGCAAGGGAGGCATAGGAGCATACGCGGTCGTCGTGACCATGGGCAACTACAAGGCCGCGGTCAAAGCCAACGTCGCGCGCAGCGCCGGCGGGAACAGCCTCAAGCTCGGCGGATACGAAGTCCTCCTCGGTTATGCCGTAGCGCTCGTTCAGCACGGCGAGCAGAGCGGTCTTGAATCTGTCGGATGCTTCGGTATCGTCAACGGGCAGGCTGCCTATCAATATGTTAAGGCTTTCGCCCTCCACGCCCTCGCTCATGGTTTTGCTCATCTGATCCTTGGCAAGGTGGGGGAGAAGATCGGAAATATAGAACACGGGATCCCCACACTTATCGCCCGCGGCTATTTCAACCTTTTCGCCGTTTGCCTTCACTATAACTCCGTAAAGGGCAAGGGGCAGCGCAACCCACTGATATTTCTTTACGCCGCCGTAATAATGCGTTTT
>ERZ1026864.1885-NODE-1885-length-10154-cov-4.638083_pt1 | contig 10154 bp, 22 predicted proteins | sample MGYA00380162_ERZ1026864 | MGnify/ENA primary metagenome ERZ1026864 (study PRJEB33269, sample SAMEA4719798) | human gut metagenome | biome: human-associated habitat; feature: organic feature; material: feces | place: Cameroon | collected 2013-10 ... | reverse complement strand
TCCTCTTGTGGTGAGGTCTGTTAGGAACTAACATCGTACATACAAGGATGCCGAAGTTTTCACGTTCAACTTTAAAATACTCGTCATGAGCTCTCTGACGATTTTCAGGGAGCTTAAAAAATTTGCCTACTAAACTCATAGTATTATTCCTCAGGGGCGGGTTTTTCTTCGAGATACTCATCAATAAACTTATCCAGGCATTGAACTGTTTTATCAGGTAACTGCTGAATAACTTCATTAGTCCTAATATAATCAATAGCTCCTCCTACGCCCCAAATCATATACGCTTCCTTTGAAGTAGGAATAAATATGACTGTGAGAATTGAAGGAATGAAGAATAATAAAGCTCGTTGATACACTCTTTTAAAGACTACCTTATCAGTCCCCTTATCTTCATCTTCACATAGAAAGTGAGAAAGGGCTCCTACAACAGTAATTACTCCAAATATTATAGATAATGCAATGAAAAGACTATTAATATAGTCTAATCTAGAAATCCAATAAATTTCACTCATATAATGTTCGCTTTTGAAATCATTACCATAGTTTCAATATCCTCGAAGAGGATAGGTGTATATCTGATCCTGTCCATAGATACGTTAAAATACCTAGGATCATTAATAACTCTATCATGAATATGACCATGAATGTTACCTCTAATCTTAGGGCTGAAATCAAATTCGCAAGGGTGGATGGGAATGTGAGTTACAAAGAATCCTTTGTATTTCAAACACCCCATTACAGGAATTCCTAAGCTGCGCATAAGATCACAGCAGGCTACACTATCATGATTACCAGCTATTAGTTTCTTATTGCCACGTAGCTTTGAGAGATACATAGGAATAAGCTCAGGTGCTTCGAAGGTAATGTCTCCAACCATAATGACTGTATCATTCTTGGAAACTACAGAGTTCCAATTATGAATGATAAGCTCATCATGCTCTTTAATAGCCATTCCTCTTCTATTAATAGCTAATCTTTCATGACCGAAATGCATATCTGCAGCAAAGAATACTCTACTCATTGAAAGAGATTTTTCCAGTTCCACATTCTTCACACCTGAAAGCTGCGGGATCCATGTTTACATGACGGCACTTAGAACATACCCATGCACCATTAGGGAATACAGTTTTTTCGGGGATTCTGAGCAATGCTTTAGACAATTCTCCCATAACAACAGGAGGTTGTTTAGGCTTACAATGTTTATTGGGAATCTCATCTTCCCCTTCCTCAAAAGGGAGCTCATTTTCCTCACTAGTGTCAATATAAAGCACTTTAGAGCTCTTTTCAACGAGTTTAGGATCTACTACGGTAAGTATCTCATTCCATTCCTTTAAGAAGTCTAAAATGGTTCTATAAGGCACAGAGGTATAATGCTGTGCATAGTCAAAGACTACGTTTATAGGATACATTCCTGTACCACGAAATTCTACTCTTAGTAAGTAACTTTGACCTACCTTAAAGATGTGTTCATTCTTACCTATATAGGTAGCAATGATAGAGTGACTAGTCTTAGACATGTACGTCGTGTGTAATTAATTGTCTGAAATGGGGAGGTATTGCAGGTCCATACTGCTTAAGATACTTAGGACCACATGTTTTTAACCAGTATGAATCCCAGGCATCGCACAATATATCACACTGATCTATAGTAGTTACATTAATCCAGGTAAGAGATTTGTTGATAATATTATAAAGACCTGTAGGCTTAGTTTTACTAGGTATAGCTACATACCTTCTCCAAGGATCTCTCACATTAGGATGCTGCTTTTTTAGCTCCAATTTGTAGTTATGAAGAATCCCTCTAGATCTCAGGAATCTTTTAAACGCACAAAGATCTGTGTAGTTTTTAGCCATACATAGTTATATTACTCCACATAACCATAATATTCCTAATATAGGTAATAAGATGCAGCCAGCTAAGCCTGTAATTATAATCAAGACCATTATTATGATAGGAATGTATATGAATAGGAATATAAGAATAGATTTATAAATCCTTATATACCAAGGATCTGTAATGAGGTCAGGGTAGTTAGTCATGGTTGTGATTCTTGGATAGCCTTATAGAGGGCTTTTGATAATAAAAATTATTATACTTGCACTCATTCTGTTAGTTACTTTTTCCTACATCTAGTTCAATAATAGCGTATAGGAGGTTTTTAAAACCCTTCATACTTAAATCTGCTAATTCTACGTCGTAGGATGAACTCTGCATTCCTAGAAGTTCCTTTATAGAGTAGTTAGGGTTCATAAGTAAGAAGTTATGAATGTAGTCATACATTCTTTTATTTACTACCATTCCTCCAGGCAGTTGAGTCAGATGACTATAAATAGGTTTTTCCATAATAAATACAGTTAAATTAGTGACTATAGGAGCGATCAAACTCCTATAGTCTAAACATAATCATATCAGAGAATAAGTAAGCATCTATCCTCTTATCATTTCCGCGAGATATAATTATGTAAAAATCTCCTCTCTTACCAAGTTATTGAGGAGATGAAAATATGACTCTCGATTTGGGCAAGTACTATATCAAATACCCTGTGGCAAGGGTCTACACAGGTAACCTTCATATCACAACCCTTTTGGTACTTATCTGTCCTTATTCTCTCAAATAAGTTAGATATAGATTCACTTGGTCTTTTACTTAAGCCTGAAAGCCCATTTGTATCCCTAACAGCACTCCTATGGAATTACCCAATGGACTGTTGCCTTATACAGTAGAGTGCCAGCTGTATCTATCTGTCCTACCATCCAAAGAATGCGTAGTTTTATTAAAGGCTCAAGGGCTCTGGTTTGGATACGGTAATATAGCCCCTTTTTAGACTCTTCCTGGTTTATACCAGTATTTCTTCTTGTTATTGAATCGAATCTCCATACGCGCCCCATAATAGATACAATTATGACAATACATTATATCAGTATGGGAACAGGATAGACATGGATTGCTATACGCAATGTTGTTATTAGGTCTTATCTTCATAGGTAATTAAAAATTAAACTTCTATCTTGTAGTTACTCTGCAATATTACAAAAATATTCAAAGGGTTATTCCTCATTCCCCTGATTCATACAATATACCTTTAAGAAATATTTTTCCTATAGCATTGGGTTTAAAGATGGATTTAACGTTAGGCCATGTTCCTATAAATATTGTATGAACTAAAGCATTCCAATCTGAGCTCCACAGAGATCCTCCTGACATTTCTTTTAACTTGTTGTATATCTTAATACAATCTTCAGCTTCCTTCTTATACTTAGTATTTAACTGGTTCTGAAGGTTATTATATAGTTTACTCATAATCCGAAATTATTTAATTCAGGGAAGAACCATAGTAGGAATACGAAGAATCCTGTTAAGGATAGGATAATAATTCCTGTCATTAAAAAGATGTGGAATGTTATCCACCATCCATTATCCTGACTCCAATATTTGTAGTTCAAACCACCATTCTTATTATTAGCTTTATAAAGCTTCCATTGAACTTTGGCGATGAGGTAAGGTATACTCCAAAGCATTATCCAGAGTATAAATAAGCGTAAGTAAAGATTCATATACTTTTAGTATTGATTAATAATAGTACCCGAGGTGAGATTCGAACTCACAACCAATAGATCCTAAATCTATTCGCACTGCCAGTTAGCGTACCCTGGCCGGCAGGGTAGTTTATACTCGTGCCCTAGGAGTTTAATATTAATAAGTTTATTCTAAAGTTGTAGGTCTTATTATTGACAAATCTCTTCGAAGTGCTGTTCCTCGGCATCCTGAAGATCTGCAACACGAGCAAGCTCATTCTTCAGATACTCTACATCTTTGTAGGTCTCCTTCAGACACTTATTCAGAGTAGAAGAGATGCGATTGTACATCTTCTGAGTGGCCTTCGACTCAGCAATTCTCTTGCCCTTATCGAGGTCAAACTCGTCCTCAGGAGCACATCGTGCAATACCTCGAACAGATCCTGCATTGAAAGACATGCTAAAAGCATTAACTTTAGCAGTCATAATGCAGACCACTACATTTCCACTCTGGTGGAACTTCGTCTTTTGATAGATTTTCATAATAGCTTATATAAGTTGATGAAACTTCAATAAAATGATACTCTTTTAGCTGTACATGCTGGAGGTAAGTATCTGGATAGAACTTTACAATCTGCCCCGTCATTTCCTACGGTAGTCTTATTCACTATCACCTGCCTATCATCACGACGCATTCGTGCATAGGCTGTTATTGTCCTAGTTGCGTAATCAAATAACCGCCGTACCGGGAGTGGGATTCGAACCCACATGACCCATTCGGGTCGCAAGAGTTTAAGTCTTGTATGGCTGCCATTTCATCATCCCGGCGGTAAAATCTACTAACACAGTAGTTTACATCTTTACCATGTTTGAATGTAAATTATACTTGTATACACCACGGAGCTTCATCTTCATAATCATCATCGTCCGAATGGTTGAGGCGAAAATTTGCCCAACTATCTGAGAACTTATAGACACCTACAAGAATAGGAGCACCATGAGGTCGTATGATAGTAACTCTCGTTTGGTGGCAATATTTATACCCTGCACTTACACCTATCTCGATTATAGAGGTGGGAGTTAATCCTTCTTCTGCAGCGAGATGTCTTTTGATCATTTCTCCTTCCTCAGGTGTAAGCCATTCATTAAAGTTCTGACGTAAAACCTTATCAAGGTTTCCGTAATTAAAACGTTCTTCTGTCCACATAATTATAAAATTTAGTACTCCTGACAGGACTCGAACCTGTAATAAGGGATTAGAAATCCCTTGTTATATCCCTTTAACTACAGGAGCATCCAGTATTAGATCTTTACAAAGAACTGTCCTATATCATCTTTCATAATATAGGTATATTCTCCTAGGTCATCTAAGAATCTGAAATTTCCGCTGTCAGTAAGTTGTTCCAAAACATACTCCTTACCTACTGTCGTTATAGAGTTAGGGGCTTTAATACATTTGCGAACCCCTAAATTTACAGTATTAACAGGAGCAATAGTCCTTAGAAAGATAATTGCAGGAGCATCAGTAGTCCTTGCTCTACAAGGCCCTGTATCTTTCTTGTAGTCGTCAGAGCAGGCACAATTCATCCTTCGAAATATACACATCTGTGAGGGATCTTCTGCGCTTCTACACTTTAGGTCAGGATGTCCCGCAGCAACTCTAAGCCATGTGCTCTCACTTACGCTTAGATTAAAAATTTCACCTATTTTACGCATAATTCAATAGTTTCTAATAAAAGGGTAGGGCTTTCATACCCTACCCCCGAAAGGAAGTGCTTGTGCTTTAGGATATTGAGCTGATATATATCCTCAGTTACTAGCTGGTAATTATCTCAGGGTTTTATTTATAGTATATAGGAACCCTTTGCCATTACTAGGCAATAAACCTACTGGTTTATACTCACCAAGTTTTTCACTCCTCAGCCTCGGAGTGGTGACAATTGCAATAGTAGGATATTAACAATTGTTTAGCTTCGTCGATTAATACTCGACATTCTTCCTGAAGCTTAATAGTTTCACCTATCAAACGTTCAAGTTCTTGTGTAACATTGTTCATAGTAGTGAAAGTTTAACTATTAATAGTACTAATTATACTTCCACTTCTCCCAGTAGGGATTCCAGGACTCGAACCTGGGACTTTCTCGATATCAGCGAGATACTCTAACCATCTGAGTTAAATCCCCTTGTGAGGGTGAGGTACAGTTCAAATGCACAACTTCTGACCTCGTAGAATACTACGGTTGAGCTGACGGGATAGCTAGTCAGTGCTTTATTCAACATACAGTATGGGTTTGGAGGCCACCTGTTCTTAAGCTACTCACCCTCGAATGGTATTACATTAAGCCTCGTACACGAAGCTTATTCTGAAGATCTTCTACAGCATCTTCAGGGTTGAGCATGGGCTCAGATTCAATGAAATCACTGTAGGAAGCAACCCATGTACGATCCTCAGGGAGGAAGTCAAGGGTTACACCTACAGCATATTCATAGTCATCATCACGAGCTACCAGCGTATCTCCTTCACCCTCCCGAGTGCTAGGGTATAGCACAGGACATCCTTGAAGTAATTCCTTAAGATTGCTCATAGTTACTTCAGGGTTTTGTGAAAATCCTGGAGCTTCCGAAGCTGATTCTCAGTAAAGGTACTGAGAGACTTCATATCCATGTAGAATCCAAGTTCAGCATCGCTGATCTGGTGATTCTTATGGAGAAGCTGAAGCTCTCGGAAAGTCAGGAAACGCCCTAGTTTCTCGATGACTTGTGATTTAGTCCAAATAATCTTCTGGCGCTGAAGATATGTATCAATGAGCTGAATGCTGTTCAACTCCTGATTCTGATTGTATTTCATATCTACTAAGTGTAGTGGTTACTAAACTTTTGTTCCTTGTAGTAACAGTAATAATCCATCCCATTATAATATCTACTGCTTTCATAAGCAACAGTACTAATAATGGGATGATGATTACTGATAATATAGAGATTAGTTCCAGAGGCATATGAATATCATCCAGAACAATGCTGCGAACCACATGTATATCATGCGATCCAGAGCGAGAGACCGTTTCTTCTTCTGATACTTCTCATAGGTGGCGGCTGTACCTATTTCAGGTTCATAGATGTCACGAGGAGCATTCAGTGTGTTTACGAGGTTCTCAAGAAAGCAAAATGTTGCTACGAGAGCTAAGAGTAGAATGAGCCAGATCATTGTTAGATAGAATCAATATACACTAATAGTACCGATCGTTGAAGTGATAGATAACCTTGGAGATGATGGGTTTGTGGTGCAGTTCATCCCATTCAGAGATTACCTGCATACGATTGAATCGTTTGCCTACACCCACATTGCTGGGGCGTACTTTGAAAATATCTGCTCCACGACGATTGCGACGTGCAGCACTTGCTCCTCTTGCTTTAGACATGGTTGTGTTAGTTTGCTTTAACACCCTTACGTGCCATTTCTTCAATGGCTCGGCGGGTGGTCTTGGTTACGAACTTCTTGTAGGAAATCTCCTTCTTACCTGCATAGAATTTGCAGTTATACGAGAGGGCTTCGAACCCTTTGTTAGCAAAGTCAATGCCCAGGACTTCCTGGAACAACGGCTTCTGCGTCTTGGGGTGAGAAACGAGACGTTTGTGATATTTGCAACCTTTGAGGTCTGCATTGGGATTGAACCGCAGCTTCGGGGTTACTCTCCCGGTAGGAATAACAGTAAGCATAATGAATTGTGTAATTAAAGGTTTGAAATTGTGTGATGAATTATTAAAAAATTACTGCACCTGACTTGGTTAACTGCTCCTTATTAAGGATATCTGTCGCATTAAGGGGGTGACGCAGACACTGGTATCTCACGAAGTATACCGAGCTGATATTCTTAATAAATCGTGTTCTACACTGGCTCCAGGTAGTATGTCTTATGAGCCCCATTCAGTGAGTTACTACATTCAAAGTAAGTGTAAATGGTTGGATCTAGACAGTAATTAATTAATTCTTCAAAAAGGCGGGCATTGATGAGATGTCCACCAACTTGCCAAAGACTCTGATGTAGTCACCAGCTTTGATCCGAGGGCGCTTACCTCGCCGATACTTGCTGAGTGTGGTTAATATCAAAGCCTTCTTTGTAACCGTGGAATAGACTAATTTAGCCTTAACAGAGGGTCGCATGGCTCACAATCGTTCCATTATGATTACGATAGTCACCCTTTTCGATACGACAGTGGGTTAACTGCCGACTTTCCAGCATCCTTGATGCCTTCCAGTAATCAATGAAATATTTCATCTCCTTAAGAGATTAGTGCTTGTAATAAATAATAGCTATGAGTTCTGCAATGAGTCCTACTACGGGTATAAATGAACAGAATTTTACCCAGTCAGGAACTTCAAATTTATCATTCATTGCTATTATTAATAGTAATTGTACTACTAATAGTGTTAATGCTGTTATATAAAGCATCATGGTTGAATATTTAGTACTGGCAGAGGGACTTGAACCCACGTGTAACCAACTACCCTTTCTACAAGGTATAAGCTTGAGGGGATATGCCAGTATATTGGTTCCTGTAGGGAGATTCGAACTCCCCTGTCCATGCTACCACAAACAGTTATAATGTGATAACATGATTCTCCTATATTACTCATATCTAAAGGCGAGTAACTATCAGGAATCCTTATATCAGGGCAGATGTGGTATGGTGCTACCCCGGGCATGGGTTGTCTCATAACAATTAGTTATGAGGTCCCATTAAGCCCAGCCATTGCAGTTGGCATACTTGTTTATACTTAATAGCTGCAATCTATTAAGCTTATCAAGCAATTTAATCACTTTAGTGATATAAGAACGTGCATACCGCCTATAATGAAAGAATGTCATACGGTGTTAAGAACGCTGACAGTATGCACCAGTAGATAAACATTTCACAATGGATACTACTTAAATTGATCTATGTATTTTTGCAAAGGGTAGGCCAAGCCTAATCGCGCATCACTGCACATTCTTGCAAGTTTACCATCAGTTACAAGAACATGATAATATTGACTTTCGTAATCAGCACCACTGCTGGTTACAGCAGTTAATATCTGGTAACAAACGGGTGCTTTTGGGTCTTTCGTGGGGATCAAAAATGCTTTCATAACTTTAGGTTATTATGTGAATATTCTATGAAAAACTCATAGACTTACTGTGATGATAAAATATGCAAGAACATGTAAATTTAACCAATATAAGTAAGTCTATGAGTATAGTGCCTGGATAAGAAATCAATCTACACCAGGCTAGGTCTGTCATACCTTGGGCAAAGTACAACAGTCGCATGCATTATTAGGGCGTAATACATGCAAATAAGAGTTAGTGAAATGGTATTTGGTACATGAATATCCTAAACGATCAGCACATATTTACGTAAGACTTCAAAGAAAAGGATTTTAAGGTAGCAAATACTTAATGAAATATCGGGAATGGACAGTTACTCCAAATTATATAGATCGTCGAAATATGGGGCCTTAAAATGCGAAATAAGGGTATTGGGGAGATAATACCTCACTCTACTCTACACATATCTCACATAATTGAAGAGGAGAAGACTAATTCTTCTCCCCAGGCTTAATAATTTCAGAGATCTCCTTCACCATTGAATTAATATCATCAAATGATGTTAATGCGAAAGCCTTGACGTTACCGCCAAGTGAGAGATACTCTACAGGAATAGAGGCTCTGCCATGAATACCAGGCTTAACAACTACAACAGCTTTGATGATGTTATCATCATCAGCAGCTACTACGTGAAGAATACCAGATCCCAGAGGATTGGGATAGTATGTACCAACAGTAATACCGGCTTTGTAGAGAGCTACCCCTAAAGCATGAATAAGGTGATGCTTGCACCTACGATACTTGGGTTGAAATTCAAATACCCTCATAGATTGATTGAATAAAATTAGACCATCTCTTCGCGTATAATTATTTCTACGACTATAATAGTCGTAGGACTAATAAGGGCTAATTAGATCTGTACGCGTACGTAAGAGATACCAAAATCTCCCAGATTTATCACGGTAATGCATACTCTGCGGAGATATTAAAAATCTCCCCACACCCAGTGATGAGTGTGAGGAGTGAGATGTTAGTTGAACGACATCTTAACGTTGCCCGTAGCCAGAGCTGCTTTCATGTCCGTAGACATAGGCGTGAGGTCAGCCTTGTTGTACAGAATCTCTGAAACCTGCGAGCGATCCTGATCGTCCATGTAGGTTGTGACTCGTACAGGCAGGCCATCCATGCCAGGGATCTCCGGGACGACTCCGTTGAGGAACATGGATTTCAGCGGCCACAGAATGCGATCCACTTTGTCCAGCGGGTCATAGACTACGGCCTGGAAGCGAATGGGCGATTCTTGGGGTACACCATCAATGACCAACTGCACCTTGTTGCCGTTAGCATCCAGAATGGGATTGCCTTCCTCATCTTTAGCCCAGATGATGGCAGGCGATACTCTGCGAAGAATACCGTCCCATGTCTCCTGACCTTTCTTCACGTCCCGAGCGTAGCAAGCCTGCCTCGATGATACTACATTTGCCATAACTTATAAAGTTTATGATGCGTTGTAACCTGCTTTGATTCGGTGAGGCTACGATTATACC
>ERZ1026864.1883-NODE-1883-length-10156-cov-6.856846_pt1 | contig 10156 bp, 7 predicted proteins | sample MGYA00380162_ERZ1026864 | MGnify/ENA primary metagenome ERZ1026864 (study PRJEB33269, sample SAMEA4719798) | human gut metagenome | biome: human-associated habitat; feature: organic feature; material: feces | place: Cameroon | collected 2013-10 ... | reverse complement strand
ATATAATTATCATTAACTATGATTTCGAAAACAAGGAGGAAACTATGAAGTTATATGAGAACGGCGCATACCTGGTCAACGGCAGGGATGTTGTCATTAATTCACCGGAAGCGGCATCTGCTGTCAATGCAAAGACAGGAAAGACTGTTACACCGGAAGATGCAAAGAAACAAACCATTGCATATGGAATTTTAAAGAACCACAATACATCTGGCAACATGGAAAAACTGCAGATCAAATTTGATAAGCTGACTTCCCACGATATTACATTTGTCGGCATCATCCAGACCGCCAGGGCATCAGGTCTTGAGAAGTTCCCGATTCCTTATGTACTCACTAACTGTCACAACAGTCTGTGTGCAGTCGGTGGAACCATCAACGAAGATGACCATATGTTTGGACTGACATGTGCAAAGAAATACGGCGGAATCTATGTTCCTCCTCATCAGGCAGTTATTCACCAGTTTGCAAGAGAAATGCTTGCAGGCGGCGGAAAGATGATCCTTGGATCAGACTCCCATACCCGTTACGGAGCACTGGGAACCATGGCAATTGGAGAAGGTGGTCCGGAGCTTGTAAAGCAGCTTTTGAATAAGACTTACGATATTGATATGCCGGGAGTTGTCGGCATTTACCTGACAGGTACCCCGCAGAAGGGTGTCGGACCGCAGGATATCGCACTTGCCATTATCGGTGAAGTATTTGCCAACGGATTTGTAAAAAATAAAGTGATGGAGTTTGTCGGACCGGGCGTATCCAATCTGAGTGTTGATTACCGTATCGGTGTTGATGTTATGACAACAGAGACCACTTGTCTGTCCTCTATCTGGAGAACCGATGACCAGGTGAAGGAATTCTATGAGATTCACGGAAGAACCGGAGATTTCGAGGAACTGAATCCGGGAGAAACTGCATACTATGACAGCTTTATCGAACTTGATTTAAGCGAGATTAAGCCAATGATCGCGATGCCGTTCCATCCAAGCAATACATACACGATCGAGGAATTAAATGCAAACCTGATGGATATTCTCGATGACTGTGAGAAGCGTGCACAGGTAAGTTTTGATGGAAAAGTAGACCTTGACTTAAAGAGCAAAGTAAAGAACGGAAGACTGTATGTAGATCAGGGTATCATTGCCGGATGTGCTGGTGGTGGATTTGAAAATATCTGCGATGCAGCAGACATCTTAAAGGGTTCTTCCATTGGAGCGGACGAGTTTACGCTGAGTGTTTACCCGGCGTCTACTCCGATTTATATGGAACTGGTTAAGAACGGTGCCGTTGCCAATCTGTTGGAGACAGGTGCCATTGTCAAGACTGCATTCTGCGGACCGTGCTTTGGTGCTGGAGATACACCTGCAAATAATGCATTTTCCATCCGTCATTCTACACGTAACTTCCCGAACCGTGAGGGCTCTAAGGTACAGAACGGACAGGTTGCTTCCGTAGCACTGATGGATGCGCGTTCTATCGCTGCAACCGCTGCAAATAAGGGATTCCTTACCGCAGCTACCGATATTGATGTAAACTACAGCAAGCCGAAATACTTCTTTGATAAGACCATTTATGAAAACCGTGTATTTGACAGCAAGGGTGTGGCAGATCCGGACGTAGAGATCCAGTTTGGACCAAATATCAAGGACTGGCCGGCTATGAGCCCGCTTCCGGAGAATCTTGTGCTGAAAGTTGTTTCCGAGATTCACGATCCGGTGACCACAACGGACGAGCTGATTCCTTCCGGTGAGACATCCTCTTTCCGTTCCAACCCACTGGGACTGGCAGAGTTTGCACTTTCCAGAAAGGATCCGGAATATGTTGGACGTGCCAAGGAAGTACAGAAGGCACAGAAGGCTGTCGAGGCAGATACCTGTCCGGGGGATGCACTTCCGGAGATTCATCCGGTTATGGATACCATCCGTGCAACGTTCTCCGATGTCAACCGCTCAAACGTTGGTTTCGGAAGTACGATTTTTGCAGTAAAACCGGGAGACGGTTCTGCGCGTGAGCAGGCGGCTTCCTGCCAGAAGGTACTTGGCGGATGGGCAAACATTGCAAATGAATATGCGACCAAGAGATATCGTTCCAACCTGATTAACTGGGGTATGATTCCGTTTGTTATTGATCAGGGAGAGCTTCCGTTCCACAATCTGGATTACCTGTTTGTTCCAAAGATCCGTGAGGCGATCGCAGACGGAAAGACAGAATTTGAGGCATATGTGGTAAAGGATGGTGCCTTAAAGCCATTTACCCTGCGTATGGGAGAACTGACACCGGATGAGAAAGATATTATCCTTAAAGGCTGCCTGATCAATTATTACCGCGGATAGGAGATCTTGTATGACAGACGTGGAAAAACAAAAACAGATGGAACAGATCAAACAGAGTGAGGATGGCATGCGTCAGACGGTTCTTCTGGTTAAAATCGGATTGATGGTATTTCTCACCTTTGCCTGTTGTACCGTATTTTTCTTCCTGGTGCTCCGGTACAAGGGGGTTGCAGATACCTGGCATCTAATTACAGGTGCATTGCAGCCGATTATTATCGGACTGGGACTTGCTTATCTGCTTAACCCGGTTATGAAATTTCAGGAGCGGCGCTGGCTGCCGTTTCTGAAAAAGAAAATGAAATCGGAAAAATCTGCGGCTAAAGTGGCACGTGGATTGTCCATTGCCGGGGCAATCCTGTTCCTTCTGGTGATCCTGGTGCTTTTGATCGCCGCAATTGTTCCTTCGGTGGTATCAAGTGTTACCGGGCTGGTGGAAACACTGCCCGGTAATGTGGAGAGCCTGATCCGTATGGTGAAAAGCGGAAAACTTGGAGCCTATGGAGTGACAGATACCATCAGTGATATGCTGACAAAGCTGACGGATTATGTGGAAAACTGGGCAACGAACGATCTGCTTCCACAGATGCAGCAATATCTGCTACAGATTACTTCCGGTGTAATCACGATGGTCAAATTCATATTAAACTTCATCATTGGAATTATTGTCGTTGTTTATGTCTTATCCATTAAAGAAAGCCTGGTGGGACAGAGCAAAAAGATTGTGTATGCGATCTTTAAGCCAAAACAGGGAAATATTATTATCGAAGTTTTCCACAAGGCAGATGAAGTATTTGGTGGTTTCATCATTGGAAAGATTATAGATTCTGCCATCATCGGAGTAATCTGTTATTTTGGATGTCTGATCCTGCATATTCCGGATACGATACTGGTTGCGGTTATCATTGGAGTAACCAATGTCATTCCGGTGTTTGGACCGTTTATCGGTGCGGTTCCGACACTTCTTCTGGTTGTGATCCAGAGTCCGCTGCATGCGTTGTATCTGCTGATATTTATTATCGTTCTGCAGCAGGTGGATGGAAATATCATTGGACCGAAGATTTTAGGAAATTCCACTGGATTGTCTGCATTCTGGGTAATGTTTTCAATTCTGATCGGAGGCGGACTGTTTGGATTCCTGGGAATGCTGCTTGGGGTTCCGGTGTTTGCGATGATTTACTATATTATCCGCAGACTGGTAAACCACAGCATACGAAAGAAAAATCTTACAACCGTAACGGAGGCATATGTGGAGGCGGCCGGTGTGAATGAGGCAACCGGTGCGATCATATATTACGGGGAAAAACAAAAGAAAAAGAGAACTTTAAAAGATTCCGGGAAGAAAGACGAAACAAAGAAAAACCAGTAATTTCAAGGGCTGTACGCGTTTGTGTGCAGCTCTTTTTTTTCGGATTATTTTTGACACTAATTGTTGCCTATGGTATACTGAACAATAGACAGATAGACCTGTTTGGGGATACTTTAAGGAGATAACAATTGGACAAATACGAATATAATCTGAAGCTTGATCAGATGAAATCCCGCTATGCGGAAGAGAAATATGATGAGGCAGCAGATATTGCAGATACCATCAATTGGAATAAGGTCAAAAATGTAAATGGTCTGGTAAAAGCTGGGGAAGTGTACGAAAAAGTACAGCGTTATGAGGAGAGCCGGGAAGTTTTGCTGATGGCATATGATCGCTCGCCGATCGGAAGAATGATTATTTACCGTCTTGCGGAAGTGGCGGTCAAGATGAAAGATTTTCAGGCGGCACAGGATTATTACGATGAGTTTGTGGAGATTGCGCCTCATGACACCCTTAAATATGTACTTCGCTATGATATACAGAAGGCACAGGGGGCTTCTTATGAAGAACTGATACCGATTCTTGAAGAACTCAAGGAACAGGAATACACGGAAGAGTGGGCATATGAGCTTGCTTATCTGTATCACAAAGCAGGGATGAGTGAGAAGTGTATTGATGCATGTGATGAGCTGGTTCTCTGGTTTGGAGACGGGCCATATGTAGAGCGTGCATTGGAACTGAAAATGCTGTATCAGCCGTTGACAAAAACACAGGAAGAAAAGTATCGGTCGTTTTGTCAGGCAAAAGATGACAGAGCAGGTTTGACACACATTGATGTGGATGAGATGGCGCGTGCCGGGGAGACCGTGCATGATCCGGTCGCAATTCCAAAAGTAGAAGTAAACACAGAACGGTTTAATACCGTCAATCTTCAGGCGGAAATTGCAAAGGGTATGCAGCAGATCATGGATGCAACCGAAAAAGAGACGGTCACGGATACGCTGGACAATATCAACCGTATGGTGGAAGATGTCCCTTATCTGAAAATGCAGATGGAGGAAGAAAAGCCTGAGGCACAGCCGGAACAGAATACACGGCACATTGAGACAGATGAGGAGATTGATGGTTCACTCAAGACAAATTTCAAAGAGTTGTTGGGAGAAGACTCCGATGGTCAGATGAGCATGATGACAAATGAGAAAAACATGATTGAGCATCAGATTACAGGCCAGATGACAATTGAGGAAGTGCTGAGTGAGTGGGAGAAAATGCGTAAGGCTGCGGAAGCTGCACTAGAAGATGCCAGAAAGCGGAAACTCGAATCCGCCAAAGCGCGTGCGCTGCAGGAGGCAGGCGATATTATGGACCGCCTGACAGGAGTATTGCCAAAACTGGATGCGGTACTGGCAGAGAAGGCGGATATTGTGGAGGAAACGATGGAAACACCGCCACAGACGCTGGAAAGGGAAACACCGCCGGCAACGAATGAGCCGGAAGAACGAAAGGAAGAAGAGGAAGAGAACAAAAAAGAGGAACAGCCTGCCAGGGATACAGACGGCGAAGAACTTTGGCCAGAGGGAGTATCTTTAGAAGAAATGGTACGTTCCCAGCAGAAAAAAAAGACGGAAGCTGCCGCACAGAAACCGGCAGAAGAGACATCCGATGTGACAGAAGATGACCAAAACTTAAATGAGAATCGTGGTGTAGAAGAAATGGAAACAGAAACAGAAACAAAGAAAAAGGATTTTGAGGAGGTTCCGATCGAGGATCTGCCACAGAAACCAACACTTGCACAGGAGAGGGAAGAAGAGTTTGCTTTTGTAAGAAGAAAAACAGATCGCTCTTCCTGGAAAGGAAAAACCATACATATCCCACAGGTAGACACACCGGTGGATCTGGGAAAAGAGGAAAAACAGAATATCCCGCTTGTAGAACTGACCGATGAACAGAAAGCGATTTTTTCGTATTTTATGCCGGTGAAGGGCATGGAGGATCAGCTCTGCAAAGCGTTGACAGTTGCTTCGTCCCATCTGAAAAATAAGGAAACTGCATCGAGGGGGAATCTCGTAATTAAAGGCGGACAGGGAAGTGGAAAAACAACACTTGCCACCAGCATGATCAAAGTCCTGCAGCAGGAGACCGGGGTTTTGGATGGAAAGATTGGAAAGATCCATGCGGAAGCATTGAACCAGAAAAATGTCGGCGGGCTGCTGGATAAGGTGGCAGGAGGATGCCTGATTATTGAACAGGCAGGAGATATGGAGAAAAAGACCGTGTCGGAGTTATCCGGATTGCTGGACGCAGATGAGAGTGGTCTTTTCGTTATACTCGAAGACACATCCAAGGGCATCAAGAGATTATTTGCGCAGAATGAAACATTTGCCAAAAAATTCAGTGAACAGATTTCTGTTCCGATTTTTACGAATGACGAGCTGGTTACGTTTGCACGCTCTTATTCCAGAGAACTTGGATACAAAATTGACGACATGGCGGTTCTGGCATTGTATAACCGGATCAGCAATATTCAGAGACTGGATCAGGCTACAACCCTGACAGAGGTGAAAGACATTGTGGATGAAGCAATTCATCGGGAGGCACATGGAGGGTTAAAGAAAGCTATCAGTATTCTGACCGCCAGCCGTTATACGGATGATGACAGAATTGTACTAACGGAAAAGGACTTCGAGTAAGATAGATAAGAGAAGACAGGGAGGGTATTTATGAGTAATTTTACAGAGATGGATTGTTACCTGTTTGGACAGGCAACACATTATGATATTTATCGCAAAATGGGTGCTCACAAAATGACAATTGAGGGAGAAGAGGGAGTATGCTTCGATGTCTGGGCACCGCATGCGGACCGTGTATACGTGATTGGGGAATTTAATGGCTGGAATGAAACTTCCCACGAGATGAAACGTGTGACACCGGAGACGATGGGCGTATACGAACTGTTTGTACCGGACGTCCAGATTGGCTGTATGTACAAGTTCCTGATTATCGCGCAGGACGGAAGAAAGCTGTACAAAGCAGATCCTTATGCAAACTATGCACAGCTGCGGCCGGAGACCGCTTCCATTGTCACGGATATTTCCAATTTCCTCTGGTCTGATAGTGAATGGATGAATGCCAGAAAAAAACTTTCCAAAGAGGAAGTATATGAGCAGCCGATGGCGATTTATGAGGTACATCCGGGTTCCTGGATGCGCCATCCGGGACGGGAGGATGATGGATTTTATTCCTACCGCGATCTGGCAAAGACATTGATTCCTTATGTCAGGGAGATGGGGTATACCCACATTGAGCTGATGGGGATTTCCGAGTATCCATACGATGGTTCCTGGGGATATCAGGTAACGGGATATTATGCACCGACTTCCCGTTATGGAACACCGGAGGATTTTGCACATCTGGTCAACGAATGCCATAAGAACAAGATTGGTGTGATTCTTGACTGGGTACCGGCACATTTTCCAAAGGATGCGCATGGACTTGCAGAGTTTGATGGTACCGCAACCTATGAATACGCAGACCCACGCAAAGGAGAGCATCCGGACTGGGGAACCAAAATCTTTGATTACGGAAAGAATGAAGTCAAGAACTTCCTGATCGGAAGTGCTCTGATGTGGATTGAGAATTATCATGTAGACGGACTTCGTGTGGATGCGGTTGCATCCATGCTGTATCTGGATTACGGTAAGGAAGACGGACAGTGGGTTCCGAATATTTATGGCGGAAATAAAAATCTGGAAGCCATTGAGTTTTTCAAGCATATCAATACGCTGATTCTCGGAAGAAATCCGGGTTCCGTGATGATTGCAGAAGAATCAACAGCATGGCCGAAAGTAACGGGTACGGTAGAGGATGATGGACTTAATTTCAGCTACAAGTGGAACATGGGCTGGATGCATGATTTCCTTGACTATATGAAACTTGATCCGTATTTCCGCAAGGATAATCACAACAAGATGACCTTTGCCATGAGTTACAATGAGAGTGAGAAGTACATTCTGGTATTATCCCATGATGAGGTCGTACATCTGAAATGCTCCATGCTCAACAAGATGCCGGGACTCGAAGGGGATAAGTTTAAAAACCTTATGGCGGGTTATGCGTTTATGATGGGACATTCCGGCAAGAAGCTGTTGTTTATGGGACAGGAGTTTGCACAGGAGCGTGAGTGGAGCGAGAAGCGCGAACTTGACTGGTATCTGCTTGATGATCCGAAGCACAAACATATGCAGGAATGGGTAAAGGCACTGCTTCATCTGTACCGCAAAAATCCTTGCCTGTACGAGCAGGATACGACATGGGCAGGCTTTGAGTGGATGAATGCGAACGACTATGAGCGCAGTATTTTCAGCTTTGTGAGAAAGAGCAAAGACGGCAAGAACAATCTGCTCTTTGTGATCAATTTCACACCGATGGAGCGTGCGGATTACCGTGTGGGCGTGCCGGGCAGACATACCTACAAGCTCGTATTAAACAGTGAGGATGAGCAGTTTGGCGGAACGGATACAAAGGATACGAAGCGTCCTCTTTCCTATAAGGCAGAGAAGAAGCCTTGCGATGGACGGGATTATTCGATCGGATATAAGCTGCCGCCTTACGGGGTTGCTGTATTTAAATTTTAAACAGGAATGGTGGGAGCCGGAGATTCATGGGAGTGCGTGAATCTCCGGCTTTTTTTATTTATTTGGTCGTAATACGGGGATCGTTTTTAAGAAATAATTTATTGAAATGCGGTAAAACTTACAGGAAGTTCAGCGGAAGATTACCGGAAGATTTTGACGCAGACAAGGAATTACAGGAGGCAAGGGAGGAAAAGTATGGTAATATTAGTTGACACAAATATTATTATAGATGCACTTGTCAATCGGGAACCATATGCTGATGATGCAAAAAGAATTCAAGAGTAAAAGTAATTCTCCCAGACGAGTTGTTGAGAGAGTTAGAAAAAAATTAATGATCAGAAGGAAATACAGAGGGCTGCAAAAAATCCTCTAACAGAAAAATCGCTTAGACCATGAGGTATAAGCGATTTTATCCCATATTGCTGGACAGACGATTATTGCACCTTGCTCCAACTTTTCCATAGATCATTGGATGTATAAATTACCGTTTTCAATCCATGATTTGTTGCTATTTGTAGTGTGAGAACCCAGATGTTTCTTTTATCATCCTTTTGGATAGATACACCATTCACATAGTTGCTGCCTTTCAAATGATCGATTTCATAGGGAGTCCATGTTTTACCGGCATCATTTGTAATATACGCATAAGTATCCTCGCCGTGGTAACTTGTGAGAATCATTCCGTTTGATTTATTTCTAAAAGCCATATCTGCCGGATAATTCTGTATATCAGTTGACAGGTCTTTTACAGGTGTGTAAGTGTGACCGCTATCTTTTGTTGTCCATAACATTTTACCCATTATTCCGGCACCCGGATCAGAACAATACAGGAGATATCCATGTCTGGCATCCGTGAAACTTATGTATACAGCATTTGGCCCGCCATAGGATTCATAAGATAATGAAGAAAGTTTTTCTACTTTTCCACTGTTTGTGCAACAAATTACGGAAATTTTATTGTCAGTGGAAAAGTATGCAACGTATACCAGATCTTTGGTAACTGTATATAAATCAGGTGTTTCATTCGAATTTTTATCTAAATCCGGTATTGAGTAAATAATTTTATTGCCAAAAGTGATTTTGTTGCCGGATGCGCTCCAAATATCAGATGCATGATTTTTAATTTTTTTTGTTTCCGAAATTTGGGATTCTGTATTTTCTTTCACATTACCACATGAGGAAAGAAAACAAACGCATATACATAATAGGAACATTAATATGGCAGATTTATAATGAAATTTACCATGCCCCAATAGAAATAATGGATGTTGCCACATCTTTATCAAATAAAATTCCCCCTACTGTAATTTGAGATTGTTGTTTTATATTATAATCTGAAAAGGTTGTCCCATATCCCCAGTTAGATTTCGGTTAAAAAACTTAATATCGTTGGTTGAGATGCCGGCGCAGTCTTTTCAAGTACAATTTAAAAAAAGGATCATTGCTTAGAAGTAAATATAATCATTCTCATTCACATATTTACCACAATGAGGACAATATCGATTACAACCTGTTTTAAGAAAACTACCACAATAAGGACATCTTCTGAACACAGCAATAAAAATTATCGTTCCAACAAGTTCTATTAACCCGGCTCCTAATATTATCAATCCCATCATAGTTCCTGTGCAAATACCTATGATAACAAGAAGTAAACCTATGACTGTAAATATAACGGATAATCTTGTCACAATTTTAAGTGGAATACGGTGCATTTCAATCATCTCCATTCTTCCAATTCTGTGGTGTATATCCTTTATAGAACCATTTGTTTAAGCAGAAAAACTCAAAATTAAATCCGTGATATCAGAAATTGTATCTGATAAAGTGCCATTAATAGTGTATGACTCGGTATCCTGATAGATAGTTAATTGACGACATAATAT
>ERZ1026864.1882-NODE-1882-length-10157-cov-17.574837_pt1 | contig 10157 bp, 4 predicted proteins | sample MGYA00380162_ERZ1026864 | MGnify/ENA primary metagenome ERZ1026864 (study PRJEB33269, sample SAMEA4719798) | human gut metagenome | biome: human-associated habitat; feature: organic feature; material: feces | place: Cameroon | collected 2013-10 ... | reverse complement strand
GGAAGAGTTCAAAGAAGTAAGAGATAGTATTGATGACCCGACACAAATTCCAGAGCAGTATTTGCAAGCAACAATAGATATGTTGCAGGAAGCAATGGATCAGCTGGTAAAAGCAGAGAAAGAAACAACGCTTGAGAAACTGCAGAATCTGATAGCGGAAGCCGACAAATTAAAAGAGGAAGATTATACGGAAGAGAGTTGGGAAGAGTTCAAAGAAGTAAGAGATAGTATTGATGACCCGACACAAATTCCAGAGAAATATTTACAGAACACAATAGATATGTTACAGGCGGCAATGGATCAGCTCGAAAAGAAGTCTGAAGATGATGGCAAGATTACAGATGGAATATATCAAGTACCGTTAAGTACATATACTGATAAATATAAGAATGTCGAGACTTGGTATGGATATGGAAGATATTCGGCGGCGGCAGTGGTTGAAGTAAAAAATGGAAAATATCATGTTACTTTGAAACTTTCAGAATTGAGTAATAATTCCACGATTATAAATATTCTAAAGACAGAATATTCAGATAACATAAATTGGGACAAAGACCGCGAATGGAATTATGCAGAAAAAATGGGTACAAAATGCTGGGAAGAGTTTGATAAAACAAAACTTTCACAGGCTGTTATTGATGGTATCCAAGAAAAAAATGATAAGTATTGGTATGAACTTTCGAAAGAATACTCGGAAGATGGCAGTGGAATAATATCTTTTGAAATGGATAGCCAATCAGGACTTGTAGTATTTAAAGAAGATGCAAGCAATTCTTATGGTATATCTTTAGATTATTTAGCATTAGATTGGGGAAGGGCGAAAAAAACAAATTCTTTTAAATATGAAAAGGCAAGCCAGGTAGGATATCAAGTGTTTAGCACAGCTTCCTATAATAAAGCGTTTGTGTTAAATGAAGTAGATTGGTCGATCGAAGGAAATGAAGCTGTTGCAAAAATTCCATTTAGTGATGAATTCAAAAAGAGCTGTACAAATGTAAAGTTTTCAGATGAAAACGATACGCAATTGAAATCGGATGACAATTATTTGTATTTATCGTATTCTTTGGATACAAATGAACCGTATTATGGAAAGTGCATATATGCAGAATGTACATCGTCGAATATGCAATGGAACGGAAGAAATAAAATCACATTTTTATTAACAAATTCAGCAAAACGAGTTGTGTTGATAGACGATAAAACAGGAACTCAAATAGTAACAAATGATAATATTGTACCGTCAACGACAAAACTATTAGCTGAAGAAATCGTAGATGATGAGAATGATAACAATGATGCATATTCTATTATAACAAATAATTTGAATCCAAGCAGTTATAAAAACATGTATATGTATAAGTGGATGCTTGAATATAAAAATGGAGCAACCACAAATGTTACGTCTGAAAAAGTTTCGCTTAGATTTAAGATACCAGATGATTGGAATGCTCAAAATGTTCAATTATTTGGGTATTATGAAGGTTTAGGATATGAACCGAAAGTAGCTGGAGAAGTTGTTGAAGAAGATGGGACGAATTATTTTGTTGTTACAACAAATAGATTAGGATATTATGCATTATATGAAACTAAAACGTATGAAGATGCAGAAACCATGAAAGATGGTACATATTCAGTTCCTTTATCAGTATACCATTTGACTACTGCAGGACAACTTTCGATGGCTGATAGATGTTTGGGAGATAATGCTACAGTTGTGGTAAAAGACGGAGTAAAAACATTATATATGGATTACACATCTGTAGAAAATTTGAATTTAGTTTCCTACATGACAAAAATGTGGATATATGGAGCAGATACTACAATTGAAGGAAATGTTCCAAAGGGCTCATTAATTCCAGTTATTTTTACATCTTATTATAAGAATGAAGATGGAAGTTATCTGACAGATTCTTTCAATGAGGGGACACTAAACTACTATCCAAAGACAGGATATGTCCAGTTGGTAAGTGACAATGCAAAATGGCCGGCAAAATTTAAAGTACCAATTATGGACTCTATTGGTGGAGGAAACTTTGAACAGGACGCATGGCTCACATTAGATTGGGCTAATGCGAAAAAAACATCGGATGATGTACCAAATGTCCCAATTAAGAACGGATTAAAAGAACTGTTATCAATTGAAAAAACAGCTATTCAGGCAGAGTATACAGCAGATTCATGGGCAAACATGACAAAGGCATACGATGAAGCTGAAAAAGTTTATAAAAATGATTCTTCGTCTGAAGAGGAACTGACAAATGCTTATATAAGTTTAAGAACAGCAATAGATAGTCTTGAAAAGGAAAAAGCACCAGAGCTTACAGAGGGTGTCTATACTGCGAATGGAAAAATTGATGATACGGAATATATTACTGATACAAGATTCCTTGTAGGGGAAGATGGTAAAAAATCAGACATATATTTGAAGTCAAAAGATATTCAGCAGTTTGAATATTATGATCTTACATCTCAGGAATATAAAGAGGCTAAACTGATTAAGAATGACAAAGAAGAAGTTACTGGAATTGAGTTCAGCTTAAATGAGATGGCAAATTCTGTATCTGTTAGATATCAGATCGCAGATGGTAAAACTGTACAAGGATTATTAACATTTGCAGATATGTCTAAGCAGGAAGTTAATAAAGATTCCTTAAAAGAAATTATTAATACTGCTCAGGAAAAATTAAAAGACGCTGCAGAAAATCCGGAAAATTATGATTCAAAAGCTGTATCTGCATTACAGACAGCAGTTTCAAATGGAACAGAAGTATTTAAAAATCCGGTTTCTATTCAGAGCGAAGTAGATGAGCAGGTTGATGCAATCAATGTAGCAATTAATAATTTAGCTAAAGTTGCAAGTTTGGATAAACTGAATGAAGCAATTGAAAAAGCTGAAAGTAAAAATGAAGAAGAATATACAGCAACGTCTTACAATACAATGAAAGAATTGCTGAATCAGGCACAGGAATTGGTTAAAAATGAGAGTGTCTCAGTAACAGAAATTGATAAAATGACGTTAGAATTGAATGCTGCTATTAAAGGTCTGGTGAAAAGAGCATCAGATTGGACAGCGTTTGATGAAATGTATGAAAAAGCAACAGGAATTACGAATGATGCAAATTATCCGGGATGGGATGCATTACAAACAGTAATAGCTGAAGCAAAAGCATTAAAAGAAAATCCAGATGCGACACAAGATAAAGTTGATGCAATGACAAAAACACTGGAAACAGCAATTGCAAATCTTCAGGGATCGGTAGATAAGAGTGAACTGATTAAAATGATTTCTAATGCAAAAGCATTGGATACAAGTGCATATATGCAAAGCAGTGTTGATGCATTTAACGCAGCAATTGATGCAGCACAGGCAGTTGTAAATAATCCGAATGCATCACAAAATGATGTTGATAAACAGATTCTTGCTCTTCAGGCGGCCGCAGATGCTATGCTGGAAAAAGAAAAAGAAAATGTTGTTTACGATGGTGTTTACACAATTGATGGAAGAATGTGGCATGCATCAGCAGACCAGCCGTCTATGGGAAATGCTGCATTATTAAAACCAATGCAGGTAGTTGTTTCAACAGATAAAGAGACTGGAAAAACGACAGCAGTATTGCGTATGGAGTATGCTCCATTAACAACAAGTGGATTTGAAGGTTACTTAGCAGAATTAAACTATTTCCCAGGTTGGGAAGGTGGAAAAACTGGATATGATATGCCAGATGGTGAAACACCAGTTCCAGCAACTGTAGAGTCTTACTATGAAGATACTTACGATTCCTATAATGATCCAAAGACAGGAACAGATAGTAATGTAAAAGGAAAATTATATCCGCATATTATGAATCTGACATTGGATTCACTCGGTGATAGCGAAGTGTGGGTACAGGTTTATGTTCCTGTTATGGAAGCACTTAATACAGGAAGTGGTCGTCAGTATGCAAAGATTCAATTAGACTGGGATAGTAGAAAACAGATTTCAGGTGTTGAAACAGATAAGTCTAAACTGAAAAAACTGATTGATGAGGCATCAAAACTGGAACAGGGCGAGGCATCTGACGAAAGTTTTGCAGCTTTACAGAAAATGATTCTTGCAGCAACAGATGTTTATAATAGTATGAATGCTGGACAAGATTCTGTAGATAATTCAGTAAAAGCATTACAGGCAGCTATTGATGCACTGACAAAAGATGAAGTAAAAACAGACAAATCAGAATTAAAGAAAGCGATAAAGGCTGCTGACAGTTATCTGAATAATTCAGACATTACATATTCAGATGCATCAAAGGCATTATTACAGCAGGCTAGAGATGAAGCACAGAAAGTATTTGATGATGAAAATGCATCTCAGACACAGGTAAATAAGTGTATTGATGCAATTAACAAGGCAATCGAATCGTTAGAAACAGTAGGTGCAGATAAAACAGATCTGAAAAAAGCCTTGAAAAATGCAAAAGAGTATCTGCAGGAGACATCAAAGTATACAGCAGCATCAATTGAAGCGTTAAAATCTGCATACGACACAGCAAAAGGTGTTTATGATGATGCAAATGCTTCACAGGATGATGTGGATTCACAGGTTCGAGTATTAGAATACCTGATGAATCACATGTCAGAAGTTTCTGAAATAGAAGTAGATAAGAGCGGATTACATGATTTGTTAGTAACGGCGTCAAATTTAGCAGGAAGAGAAGATCTTTATACTAAAGAATCTATTTCAGCATTGAAAAAAGTAATAAAAGCTGCTGAAGAAGTATATGACAATAAAAAGGCAACACAGGATGAAGTTGTTGCACAGTCCAATGAACTTGTTTCTGCTATTATGAATCTGGAAGCAAAACCATCGGATTCCAACAATAATGGAAATAATAATAACGGTGGCAATAATAACGGAGGAAATAACAATAACGGAAATAACAATAATGGAAATAACAATAATGGAAATAACAGTGGATTAGATATAAAAAATCTTGCGGATGGTGTATATTCCATTACCGGAAATATGGTGAAAATTGATAAGACTACAGCATCTATGTCAGATGCAGCTATCAATCATACAATAAAATTAACCGTTAAAAACGGAAAATATTATATTACATTGAATTTCAATGGACTCACTATTAGCCAGAAACTTGGATATTTAAGCCAGCTCAAATACTTCACAACAGGTTACACACTTGATAAGTATGGTAATCCGCAGGGAACACTTGCTGACGTTACAGTTGACAGCTATCAGAAGAACAGCGATGGCTCACTGGTTTCTGACCAGTACGGAACAAACTATCCAGATGAAGTAACATTCCAACTTATTCCGGAAGCATTGAATGATGGATATGTTCCGTTACAGGTATTCGTTCCGATTATGGACGCTATCAGCTCTGGTACAGGTACACAGCCAGTATTCCTGAAACTGGATTGGAGCTCATTAAAAGCAACAACATCTGATGATCCGAACTTTGATAAGAATGACAACAATGGCAATAACAACAATAATAATTCCAACGGAAACAACAACAGCTCTTCACTTGGAAACGGCTCACTTGGAAATAATACCCTTGGAAGCAGTTCTCTTGGAAGCAGCAAACTTGGTTCTTCCTCACTTGGAAGTGGTTCGTCATTGAAGAGTGGAACATCAAGCCTTGGAAGTGGTTCATCATTAAAGAGTGGAACATCAAGCCTTGGATCAGGTTCCAGCCTGAAATCAGCATCCAATGTTAAGACTAATGATGTTGTACAGAACAATACCCTGTGGGCAGCTATCCTTCTTCTCGGAGGAGTCGCTTTACTGGCAGGAATCATGGAGTACAACAAAAAGAAAAGAGCAAACGTAAAATAATAAGTAGTGATTTGGCAGACGAACCCTCCCATTCCTTCGGGACTGGGAGTCTGCCAAACTCATTTAACAGGAGATAAGGAATGAAATTAGCAGCGAAAAAAAATAAAATAGTGTCTGCCATTATGACTTGTGTGCTTGCCGTTACTTTGATGGCAGGCTTTCCTGCTGTTAAGGCTTACGCCGCAAGCGGGACAGTGTATAGCTGTACGATCAACAGATGTTACGCACACCCGGTTACCGGAGTAATCGAAGATTCCGGTGGAGAGAGTTCTTATGCAACAGGACAGGGCATGGTAGAAGGTTGTGTATACAGCAATGGTATCTTGGAAGTAACAGACGATGGAGCTTATTATCTGACCATCCGCATGAGTCTGATGGACTACACCAGTGGACATAGTTTTCAGGTACAGAATGTAGGAGATTCCGGCTGGTCTACACCATCAGAAATCGGTATTACAGGAAATGGTTCAGACAGCAACGGTACAACAGCAGATGTATGTATGCGTGTGCCAAGCGAAAACTGTGTAGTCAGAGGTTCCATGTATGTAGAACCGATGGGAAGAGATGTTATTTTCTATCTGTATCCGAGCAACTACAGTGAAGGAAACAATACAGACATGAACGCAACTATGGTAACAGAAAGTTCTGATGGAACAGCAGTAGAATCCAGTGGTTCTGGTTCAGTAGATAATTCAGGTTCTACTTCCAGTGGAAGTTTAAGTTCTGGAAGCTCTTCTCTTCAGAGTTCCGGCTCATCCGATAAAAGCAGTTCTTCCAGCAGCTCATCAAAGAAACTGGAGAGCAGTATTACAGAAGCTGCAAAACCAAGCAGTGATTCCTCTTCACTGGATACAGAAAATGCAGTAAATTCCGCAGAGGGACTGAGCCTTTCGACAGCTAAAGATGGAACAAGTACCAGCGATTCCGATAGTGGAAATACTTCTTCCGGCAATCGGATTTTCCAGATTGCATTGGCAGTTGTAGTAACAGGTCTGATTCTGCTTGGAGCAGTATCCGGGGTGATATATTTCTTCCGTAAGAACTGGAAACGTTGGGGAGGTGCAGAGGACGATGATGAATAGACGTTTGAAAAAAGCATCGTCTGTCCTCCTTGCCATGACTATGATTTTCTCTCTGGCAGGTTGTGTAGACCAGAGTCAGGGAAAGAAAAGCAGTGATTCTGCTACACAGACAGAGAGCAGTACAGATGAGACGGACAGCAGTAAGACGGCTGATAAAAAGACTTCTGACAGCAAATCTGACAAGGACTCTTCCGATGAAGATGCCAAGTCTCTCTTAGAGATTGATGATCCGGAAGAAAAGGCAGCCGTAGAAGCAGCCAAGAAAAAAGTACAGGCAATGAAAGACGAGCCGAGAATCATAGCGACTTCTCCGGCAACCGCAGATATCTGTGACAAGCTGGAACTGGATTTGGTGGGCGTTTGCAAGAGCAGTATATCCCAGATTCCAGACAGATACAAAGATGTAGAGGAAGTCGGAACAGCCATGAGTCCGGATATGGAGATTGTCTCTTCACTAGGTCCAGACTGGATATTAAGTCCGGTGTCATTGCAGAGTGACCTGCAGCCGAAATATGAGGCAATCGATACTGATTGGGCGTTTTTGAATCTCAGAAGTGTGCCGGGTATGTACCGTTCCATTCAAGAGTTAGGCGAGATTTTCGACAGAGAAGATCAGGCACAGAAACTGGTGGATGAATTTACCGAATTTTACGATGACTATAAGAAAAAGAATGAAGGAAAAGACCACCCGAAGGTTATGATCCTGATGGGACTTCCTGGCTCTTATATTATTGCAACACCGAATTCTTATGTAGGAAGTCTGGTGGAACTGGCAGGCGGCGAGAATGTATACTCTGACACTGATCAGGAATTTTTGACGGTAAATACGGAGGACATGAAAACCAAAGAGCCGGATATTATCTTACGTGCCGCACATGCACTGCCGGATCAGGTGGTAGAGATGTTCAATAAAGATTTTGCGGAGAATGACATTTGGCAACATTTTGATGCGGTGAAGAATGGCAGAGTGTATGATTTGACTTATGAGTATTTTGGCATGAGTGCCACATTCAAATATCCAGAGGCATTGGAAGAATTACAGCCGATCCTTTATCCGGAAAGTGATGAAGATACAGCAAAGGCAAAAGAAGCCAGTGACAATGCACAGAAGAAGGCAAAGGATTCTGACGCAACTGAGAAATACAACGAACAGCAGAGCAAGTAGAAAGGAGAGGACAGATGAAAGAGACAGAATTAAAAAATACTTCTGAGACTTCCGAAACGGAAGTCCAGAACCTCTCCGGTCAGGATAAAGCAAGAAAGCATCGGAAAACAGCAAAAGCAGCAATTTCTTTTATTATAATGATCATATTACTGGTGGCATTATTTTTTGCGGCAGTGAATATCGGAAGTCTGAAAGTCAGCTTCCCGGAACTGTTAAAAGGACTGTTTGTAGAGTACAATGAAGATGTGGCAACCATCTATGACTTACGATTCCCACGAATTGTAATCTCCATGTTGGCAGGAGCAGCGATAGCGGTATCGGGTGTGTTGTTTCAGGCAGTACTTAAGAACCCACTTGCCGATCCGGGAATCATTGGTATTTCCAGTGGAGCAAGTTTTGCAGCCGTACTGATTACCGCATTTGCACCGACTTTATTTTTCTTTACTCCATTATTTGCATTTCTTGGCGGTGTGATTGCATTTGTCTTAGTTTACAGCCTGTCATGGAAAGGGGGATTAAGTCCCTTAAGAATCATCCTTGTCGGTGTGGCAGTCGATGCAATGTTCACCGGATTATCCAGTGCGTTAAATTCTATGAACGGCGGAAATATGTCCGGCGTGGCAGCAATCGTCAATGGTAACATCACAATGAAAACTTGGGATGATGTGAAAACATTAGTACCGTATGTAATTATCGGACTGGTTCTGGCACTGATCATGACGAAGATGTGCAACCTGTTAGCACTGGAAGATAAGACAGCACGAAGCCTTGGAATCAATGTCAATGCAATGCGCATCGTGATTTCACTGATAGCAGTATTGCTTGCAAGTATTTCCACAGCAGTAGCCGGAGTGATCAGTTTCTTAGGACTGATTGTGCCACATATCGGAAGAATCCTGGTAGGAAGTGACCACAAGGCATTAGTACCATTCAGTGCTTTGTTCGGGGCATTTACGTTCCTGCTGGCAGATACCATCGGAAGAACGATAGCTGCTCCGTATGAGGTATCTGCATCCATCATTATGAGTGTGGTCGGAGGCCCATTCTTCATCATTCTGTTAAGGAGGTCTAAGAAGTATGCGAAGTAAAGAAAAGAATATGGATTTGACTTCTACAGAGAATGAAGCAGCGAAGAAAGTGAAAAAAGCAGATAAGTGGGCAGACAAGCCTGCGATGGAAGTCAGAGATCTGCACTTTTCCTATGGAAAAAATAAAGTCTTAAAGGGTGTATCCCTGAAGATTGAAGAAGGTAAAATCACAACGATTATGGGAGCAAACGGATGTGGTAAGTCCACATTGTTTTCCCTGATGACAAAGAACCTATATCCGAGAAAGGGAAACATTTTCCTCAAGGGTAAGAATATCCAGAACCTGAACTTAAAAGAATTTGCCAGAAAGGTTGCGATTGTTCAGCAGTATAACAGTGCATCGGACGATATCACCGTTGAGAATCTGGTGGCATTCGGAAGAACCCCTCATAAGAAAATGATGCAGGGAGACAGTGCTGAAGATGAGCGTATGATCCAGTGGGCATTGGAAGTAACCAATCTGACAGAATATCGTGACAGGGAAGTATCAAGACTCTCCGGTGGACAGCGTCAGCGTGTATGGATTGCAATGGCACTTTGTCAGGGAACAAAGACACTGTTCCTCGATGAGCCGACTACCTATTTGGATATCCGGTATCAGATTGAGATCCTGCAACTGGTGAAAAAACTCAATCAGGAATTTGGCATTACCATTATTATGGTACTGCATGACATCAATCAGGCAATCACTTATTCAGACAACATAATCGGAATGAAAGATGGAGTGGTACTGGTGGAAGGTGATCCGGAGGAAGTAATCACCGAAGAAAGCATCCGGGAACTGTATGGTATCGAGCTTGGTGTGACGAGAGTAGACGGACGGAAGTTTGTGCTGGCGGTGTAGGAAAATAGAATCAGAATCACAAATAAAAAAGGGAGAGAACTCCCACAGGAGAAAAGAAAGAAGATGAAAAATCCATTAAAAATAGTCTGGATCGTGCTTGGATTTCTTTGTCTGGGACTTGGTACGATAGGAATTGTACTTC
>ERZ1026864.1867-NODE-1867-length-10230-cov-4.981720_pt1 | contig 10230 bp, 16 predicted proteins | sample MGYA00380162_ERZ1026864 | MGnify/ENA primary metagenome ERZ1026864 (study PRJEB33269, sample SAMEA4719798) | human gut metagenome | biome: human-associated habitat; feature: organic feature; material: feces | place: Cameroon | collected 2013-10 ... | reverse complement strand
CCAATAATATTTACCATTATGAAACGTACGAAATGGAATGAGGAACGCTGTATTGAAGTTATTAAGGTAATGAATCAATTTCCTGATAATCTCAGAGCTGGGTTCGAAGAGTGTGCTAAAAAGTTTGGAGGGAAACCTAGCCATTATGAAATACCATGGTATGGTAAAAATTATACCCTCTGTAAATTTCGCAAACGCATGAACAGCCTCGTTTGTACTACTCTGTCAACTACGAGTCTGAATTACAAGAATTCTAAGCGTATCAATGGAGAGTTTCGGCCTGAGAGAGCTGAACGAGTAATGCCTACTACAGCAGAATTCTTCAAAGGATGGTGGTCTAGCTGTACTCAAATCCTCCAGTAATGATTCCCAAGAAGATTTTAGTAGATCTTACGGAATTTGAGTTAACAATACTAATTTGGTGTTTAGAAGACTCTGGAAGAGCCTACTTTGATGAAGCGGATTCCCTTCAGACAAGATTAAGAAATCTTCGAAGAGCTTTGGTTAAACAACCTCCTTTAGAAGAACCTAAATAGTTAATATAGCAATTATACGCGAAATATGCGGGAAAGAGTTGTAGTAGTTCCACTCGTGGAACATAAGATAGGTGAGGTATTCACCTGCAACGTAAGAGGAACTCCTAAACAGGTTGTTACATATCCTGCACAAAAAAGTACTGTATGTACAGGATGTATATTCCAAAACTCTGGAAGGATCCTTTGTATGACAGAAAATAAGACTATAGGACCTTGTGATTCTACAGATAGGATAGACCAAAAGGATGTTATCTTTAAAGAGGTAATTCCAGACCAATTCGAGCTTATGAGGACCATCATTTGTAGACTCGCACTGGAATGGGTGAAGGCTCATCCTGGAAGGGGCAAATTTTACCAGGGAGTATATATAATAACAAAGAATCTCTATCCTGTGGAGATGAGTATTATTAGAAACTCTCCTGCTAATATCCTCAAAAACAAGGACAATCTTACTCCCTTCTGGGATAAATTACGTGAACTAATTAATAAGAGAATGAAACCTATCACTGTCAAAGACATGATTGAGTATCTGGGGACGTTGTCTCCAGATTACGAGCTCCATTGTTTCAACGATGGAGAACCTATTAGAGTTAAAGACTCTACTACTGACCACGAGAAGAAGATCGTGGAGCTCCAGTTTGAATAGGTAAGGGATGCTAGTGTAGCTCAATGGTAGAGCAGCTGTTTTGTAAGCAGCAGGTTGGGGGTTCGAGTCCCTTCACTAGCTCTAAACATCCGTATGATGCGAATTATACCTAAGATCGTAGGAGTAATCCTATTTTGTGGGTGTATTACAAAGCCCACAAACGTTCTCAATAAGGGTAGTACTAATGAGTGTGTAGACACCTTAGCGCCCATATTTGAGATGCCACAAGAGCCTACAGTATCTACTGTAAGGCAAGCTTGTGAGTACTATAATCTCTTGCATCCAGAGATTGTAGTAGCTCAGTCTATATTAGAAACTGGTTATTATAACTCTAAAGTCTGCAAGGATTATAACAATATACTTGGACTTTATGACTCATACAACAAAGACTATTTCAGGTTCGATAATTGGTGGGAGTCGGTAGAAAGTTATAAGAACAAGGTTCAATATAAGCTGGGCAAAGATTCATGTACTGTGGAAGAATACTATACCTTTCTAAGGGAGTTGCCATATGCGATAGACCCCCACTATATTAGAAAGATTAAGATTATTGTTCAGAGACATGAAAGTCAGGATGCATTTTAATTTTACAACTATGAGATGGTTAATTCATTACTTTCGCCAAGCATTCTGCCATCACTCCTTTGAGCAAGTTCAGACTGTAGAATATAAGGACAAATCGGGATTCGTAGTCAAAGAGCATGATAATTATATCTGTACTAAATGTCTATGGGTTCGTCATGTAAAGATAAAGTAATGGCTCCATTAATAGTATTCTTAGGATGTGTTTTCCTATGGGGACTAGGAGCTATTGTTGCCATATGCGATAGACCCCCTTCTCCAAGAAAATTGGATAAGTGGTTTAGCAAAGCCCCGAATCACCTTAGAGAAAGAGCTACTGGGATTTATAGAGGACGGTATAACCCTGCCAATGATTACGAAGAGTTTCGTTATGTGACACTTATTAAGTGGTGTACGATGTCTCAATGTGATAAACTTTTAGGGTATGAAAAAGCTATCAAGAAGTCTTCAAAACCTCAGCATACTCCAGTTCGCAGGAACGAGTTCAACTCATACGGAAGTGAATAACTGCTGAATGAATAAATTACAAGCAACTCTAGCAGAATTCCAAGGAAAACTGCTAATCCCCCTCAACTATCAGACATATAATTCGTCGCGTGTTGAGATGGTACCCCCCGAAGGGTACATGTATATTGTAGTCCTAGTGACCAAAGACAATGTGCAAATCCCTGCTGTACAGTTTAGTATCTCTAAGAAGGATATTATGCCGTATATCTCGGATAAAGACTCTCGAACCCAGCTGGTTATATTCCTCACAAGGTTCATTCAAAGCATTCCTGAACTTCTTAAATTATGTAAGCTTCATCGCCTAGGCTATGATGCTAGCAAGTATGAAAAACAGCGCTCTATTAACACTAGTCCGTGGCTTGAGCGTAAACGAGAGGAAGCGTTTATTATCAAGGTTCTTAAGAAGAAAAAGGATTGGAAGCACCTCAGAGAATATTTCAATGAGCTTAGCGCTAAACGAATGAAATTTAAGAGGAAGTAATTATGCAAGTTATTATTACAGTAAATTTACCTGTAGCATATAACTCGGGTAAAGAGGGTAAAGCATGTTATCGTAAGACAATCGTCAGAGATGATGTGCTTCAGTATCAGATGTATCGGCCTGTTGATGATCGTCCTGCATGGATCTTCGACCCGAAAGTCTGGAAGAAAATGAATCCTCAGGATAAGTTAAGAGCCTTTGTAGAAACTTTTAACTTAGGATGGGGAGTAAGTTATGAGTGTGTTGAGTGACAAGAGATGAACTCCAACAACAAGTCGCCGGGTGGATAGAAGAACATAATCGTATTATGCTAGCATGGCCTACGTCTGTAGGTAAATCTAGAGGTTTCATAACCATACAAGCACGGTTAGGAACTCCTAAAACTTATATAGTGGTTAGTGAGAGAAGCCATATTGAGAATTGGGAGGAGGAATACCGTAAAGCTGGTCGTGAGGACCTACTAGCAAATACAACAATATTCTGCTATGCATCCCTCAAAAATTACGTAGATACAACAGTAGATCTCTTAGGTCTAGATGAAGTGCATCACAGTTCTGAGCTGCGAATAAGTTTCCTAAAGACTATTAAGAGTTCGAAGATAGTAGCTATGTCTGCAACAACAAATTTCGACGTCTCATATACTCTAAGAGCAGCGTTTGGAGCCTTCAAAGAAAGTGCTATATCCCTAGCGTATGCTATAGAGCAAGGATGGATTCAAAAGCCTCAAATTGTCTTAGTGCCGCTGACATTAAGGAATGATGAGAGGACAGAGGTTTATTCCTATATGAGAAAGCCAATTAAAAGGACATTAACCTGCTTATATCCTGATAGGTTTAAGTTTATTAAGTTAGCTAATACTAAGCTAGACGTCATGTGTACCGAGTATGAGAAGTACCTTATATATGATGAGAAAGTAAAGTATTTTACGAGGGTATGGCAAGAACATCCCACGGATACTATGGTAAACTTTAGGCTTAAAAGAGCAGGCCTTGAAAGAAAGCAGTATTTGTCCTCGTTAAAAACTCAGTATATCAAAGATTTCCTAGCTCAGAAAGAGCTTAAGGGAAGAAGGTATATTTGTTTCTGTGGTAGTATCGAACAAGCAGAGGAACTTAGTGATAACGTTATACACTCTAAGGTTAGTCATCCCGAAAAAGTCTTAGCCAAGTTTAAAGAAGGCGAAGTCAATGAATTATTTGCTGTAAATATGCTTAAGGAAGGTGTAAACATTCCTAACATACATGCATGTATAATAACTCAGTTAGATAGTAAAGAGAGAGACTTTGTTCAGAAGGCTGGTAGAGCATTACGTAATCCTGATGATCCAATGGTATTCGTGTTCTTCTTCAGAGATACACGAGACGAAGAATATTTGAAAGTTGCATTAAAGAATTTAGATGATAAGTACATTCAATGGATATAATTCTTAAGGAAAAGGCTTATGAGAAATTGGGGCTATCCTTTAATCAAACCTGTTACTTATTATCTCTAAGGAACAGAATTACTAAAGATGAGTTTCAAGAGCTCCTTAATGAGCGTCATATCTTTATCAAGGACAACATGATCCAACTTAATGGTAAAGGTTATAATGCTATTACTGAGGCGCTAAGACTCTCAACAATCGTAACTACTAATGAAGATGATGTTAAAGCTTTAGCACAAGCTATGGCTGAGAAATTTCCTTCTGGTAAGAAGATTGGTACTAACAAGTACTGGAGAGGTAATTCTGCTCTTGTAGTAAAGAAACTAAATAGTTTCTTGAAGAGATATGGTATGTTTCCATCGGAAACTATCTTAAAGGCTACAGATGCCTATGTCAAAAGTTTTGGAATTGATACATCACTGATGAGAATACTGCCATATTTCATTGAGAAAGATGGTGAATCAGATCTGTTAACATCTATCGAGAATATTGAGGAGGGTGATGATGGATCTGCATTTGCTGAAAACCTTCTTTAATGAGTATATTTGACAGAGTATTTCAAGACTTAGTACGACGTAAAAAAAGAATCTCCGAAGGTCTTTTAAACTGTCTACCATCACCGTTTCCTAGATTTAGAGAAGTATTTCCTGGTATAGAACAAGGGAAATTTTTACTTTTTTCAGCAAATAGTAAAATTGGCAAAACCCAGATCGCTGATGACATGTGTCTTTATGAACCATTATTCTATGCTATAGAGCATGATAATGTTCATATACGCTGGCACTATTTTAGCTGGGAGATGCCTGCAGAGCAAAAGTATAGACAATTTATTTGTCATCTCTTATATAGGTTATCTAATGGTAATGTGCGTGTAGATACTAAACAATTACGTTCCGTAGATGCTAACAAACCACTATCGGACGATGTTTTACAATTATTACAAGAAGAGAAATATCAGAGATATATCCGATACTTTGAGGAACATGTAACAATCATTGATGATATTAGAAATCCTACAGGAGTAAAAATATACCTTGAAGAATATGCTGAGAAAAATGGCAAACTCCACTTTACAACAAAAACTTTTTACGATAAGCAAGGTACAGAAAAATTCTCACGTAAGATTTTTGATTATTATGAGCCCGATGATCCGGAGCTTTATAATATAGTAATCTTTGATCACATCTCCCTTATTTCATTAGAAAGAGGCCTAAATCTTAGAGATACTATAGAAATGTTCTCTAACAAACATCTTGTATATTTACGAAACAGATTTAATTATACTTTCGTAGTTATTCAACAACAGGCAGCTGCGCAAGAATCTAATGAGAATTTTAAATTGGATAAACTAAGGCCTACAGCTGATGGATTAGGTGATTGTAAAACAACCTTTAGAGATGCAGACTTATTCTTTGGGTTATATTCACCCTATAGATATAAGATTTCGGAGTATTTAGGTTATGACATCAAAATGTTCAAGGATAACATCCGATTCCTTGAGCTTATTGGTGGTCGAGAGGGTGGAGGTGGCAATGTCTGCCCCCTATATTTTGATGGTGCAGTAAACTTCTTCAAAGAACTTCCTAGTCCTTCGGATGAGAAAGGTATAGCAAAAGTTTATTCTCTCCTGAAATCCCTCAGAAGTGGTGGAGTTTTGGCTGCAACAGCCCTAAGCTCCTTTTATTCTAAATTTAGACATAATGGCAAAAGTAGTAGGCATCTTTGGCTTTTCTGGAGACGGAAAGACTACTAGTACTATCATTAACCCTGATGGTTCTATAGACTTATCTCCGGAAGGTTACAAAGGAATCGATCCTAAGAGTCATGGTATTCTTAACGTCGATATGAAATCCCTCCCCTTCCCTGCAGCATTGACAAAACAGTGGTGTGGTGCGAATAAGAACTATCGAGAGACTTGTGATATGGACATTATTATTAAGACTCTCAAAGCTTGGGCACAAGATCCCAATATCAAATCTTGTGGTGTTGACACTATTAACAGTTACATCACCTATAAGGAGATGTTAGAGCGTCGTAAGATGACCTTCGATCAGTGGAAGGATATGGCAATTGATGTAGTAGATCTCATCAATACTGCTAATGTTATTCTACGAGAAGATCAAATCTGTTATATCTTCGGTCATGTGGAAATGATAACTGATGTGGATGGAAATGACAGGAAGGTTCTGGCGACTTCTGGAAAGAAGCTGAAGAAAGTCTTCCCTGAATCAATGTTCCCAATAGTATTATTTACTAGAGTAGAACCTGGTCTTGAAGGTGAAAATAAGTATTACTTTGAGACTCGGGCAAATCATAGCTCTGGTAAAACTCCACTAGGGATGTTTAAGGATTTTCTAATCCCCAACTCCCTAAAGTTAGTGGATCAAACGATCCGTGAATATTATGATATGAAGTAGTATGGTTAACATTCAGAAGATGCTTGAAAATTCCAAGAAACCTTATCTTACAAAGTTAGGGTCTCTGGAGAAGAAAAAGGCTGCACTCCTTGAAAAGATTGATTCTGAGATAAGAAGTGTTATGGCTAAACTTGAATCTATAGATAGTGCAATTGAGGCTTTGAATGGCCCGCTCGCTCCTAAGATTGAAGAGGCTCCTATGGAGCATGGTATGGACCAAGAAATTGATCCTTTCGAAATTAAAGTAGATGACAATGAATAAGAATGAACTTGTATTAATGGCTATTGCCACAGGTAAACCTGTAACTGAGGGTAATTCGTTCCCCGTATATACCGGTGTAGTACCGATGAAGATTATTGCTATTAACCCTAACAAGAAGGAGTTGGAAGCAATCTATGGGCGTCCTTTCGAAAAAGACCCTGAGTATATAGGAGTGGATCCTAAGACAGGTATTAAGCGTCTGCGTATAGATTTTATTGGTAAGACTATTCCCGAGAAGTGTAATGGAGTTGAAATGATTACTCGTATCACTACTTGGTTGAATGATGCAGTTCAGTATAATGCTGATAAGACCAAGGTTAAGGTTATCAATCCTTATGGTCAAACTGCATGGCTTACCAAAGAGGAGTTTAAGGAGAAACGTCTCCCTGATGGAATCCCTGCATCACTCTTTCTCATGGAAGACCCACGCCCGTGTCTCATTGGAGAGGAACGGCTGATGAGAATCATCCAAGCCTCTGTAAACATTCCTCGTGTCGTAGCAGACTTTGCCACTGGTGAGCTCATTAAGAACAAGGCTGATGCTAGCTGTCGCTTTGATACTATCAAAGATATGGTTGGCAAGGGCAATATCGCAGAGCTTAAGAGTACCATTCCTGCAATGAAGCTTTTCAAAATGGGAGCCGGTGCTAGAACTACTGATGATAACCGCATTTACCAAGACTGGTTCTTGGATTACCCCATGAAGGGTGGTGTCAATGATATGAAGTATTATGACGCCGCTCTAAAGAGAGCTAAATCCAATGGTGGGTATGCTAATACCAACTTTGGTGAAATGCCCTACGAGGTACAAGAGTATGTGGTTAAGCCTACGAATTTAAAAGCCGCAGTAGCGGACATTCCTGTTGCTGTAGGTATGGATGAAGATGTAGAAGCTGACTGGTAATGGCAATTGCGAGAGGGAAAGTAGTTGATGTTAAGGAGGAAGTCTTATCTAAGGTTTCTGAGGAAGACATAATGTACTTTTATCTCGGAATAGTTCACTTACCTACTGTAATCTGTAGTCCCTTGCGGAAGGATACAAATCCTTCCCTGGGGCTACATTACAATAATAAGGGACACATTTGCTTCAGAGATTTTGCTACAGGTGAAAGAGGATCCTTATATTATCTCCTAATGAAGATGTATAGTATATCTTATAAGGAGTTATTTGAGAATATCCTTGCTAACCTTATAGAATTCCCTGAATCTACAGTAAATGTCTTGCCAGTATCTTCTAGCTCAGCTCATCGAAAAAGCCCAAGGAAGAGCCCTATTGTAGATATTCAGGTTGCAATAAGACCCTGGAGATCTTGGGATAGGGAATATTGGAGTTCTTATGGAATAACCAAGAAATTCCTTAAATTCGGAAAGGTCTTCCCTATAAGTCACATCTTTCTTATAAGAGAGGATGAGTCTTGTATGACCATACCAGCAGATAAGCACGCTTATGCCTATATTGAAGAAAAGGATAATAAGATCTCTATAAAGACTTACCAACCCTTTAGTAAGGATTATAAGTGGATAAATAAACATACTGCTGACGTATGGGATTTATGGCAGCAATTGCCGTTAACTGGAGATTATCTCATCATTACTAGCTCTAGAAAGGATGCTATGTGTATATGGTGTAATACAGGAATCCCTGCCTGTAGTCTCCAAGCGGAGTCATATCTCCCAAAAGAAAGTGTTATCAATGAGTTGAAAGGTAGATTTAAAAATATCTTTATACTCTACGATAATGATTTTGGAAAACCTGTAAATCATGGTAGGGAGTATGGTAAAACACTTGCTGATACGTTTGGACTACCCCAAATAGAACTGCCTGAGAAGCTTGGAGCTAAAGATAGCTCTGATCTATATCAGCTACATGGTAGAGAAGTCTTAAGGGAAACGATATTTAATTTAATTAACTATGAACAAAATCAAACTTGCCCATTTTGACAATCCGAAGTGGACATATAACCAGCTCTGCGAGTATGCTAGTAGGTATAGGCTGGCTCTTAAACGCAGAATCAAAATGGCCTCGGACAGGCATGATTGGAAAGCAGTGGTTGCTAATAAAAATGCGTATAACAAGTTGAGACATTACAATTCCATTCCTCGGTATCTTCTCATTCAGAGATTAACGGAAGTGCAAGCCTTACTTTATAAGTAACAAATTCACGTAGGTACTATTCCTATGTTCTACTTAAAAATTCGTTCTAAAAATCACACCGCGAATGGTCTTCGTCGGGTGATCCGGAGTCCTAAAAGAGCCGTATTACGACTTGGAAGTACAACTCCTCTTGAGGATATTTTCCCTAATTTACGTCATAGAGCAGAAGTTAAAGAAATTAACTCTGTAGACGCATGTAAAGTATCAGGGAACAAAATCTTGATGAAACAAGCCTTTGATGAGGCACAAGTAATTTCCGCTGAGTGGGCACCAGTGAATGCAGAGTGGGAAAAATTCCCTGCAATCATTAAGCATAACCACTCCAGCAAGGGGAATGGTATCTACTACATCGAGAATGCTGAAGCATTGCAGGCTTGGCTGCGAGAACACAACGCAGCTAACCATGTAATCGAGAAGTACTACACGTATAATCGTGAGTATCGACTTCATGTAACTAAAGATGGTTATTTCTATACTTGTCGGAAAATGCTTCGTAGAGACGCTGAAGAACGTTGGCATCGTCATGACAACAATAGCGTTTGGATCGTTGAAGAAAATCCTGCTTTCGATAAGCCTACAAATTGGGATAACATCGTTGCTGAGTGTGTAAAAGCCCTCAACGCTGTAGGTCTTGATATCGCTGCTATTGACGTCAAAGTTCAATCAGCGAAGGAAGGACAAGATCCTAAATTTATCATCCTGGAGACTAACAGTGCTCCGTCTCTTGGAGAAAGAACTACTGCAGAGTACATTAACAAATTGACTCAGATTGTAAATGAATAGCCTTATAATCAGTAATCTTAGCCTACTCTGCGAAGCAGAGATCGCTGTAAAAATTTTAGCTACAGCTGGAAATCGTAGCCCGATTTTTGGATATACTCTCCATAACAAACCTTGTTTCGGAGACTACTTCAGAGGTTTTCCTAACGGCGATAATAGAACAAAAACTCTTGTAGACATCTCAGTAGACATCTTTCAATTTATTGAGAAAGATATACTTGTTCGGTATTGTGAGAATAACTATTGTTCTCTGAAACCTGAGCAGTTAGACAAGTATCATCGTGAACTTGAGTTCGTATTCTCTAAGTTCTCTAACGAAGAGGAAACAGGAGTTAAGATTTCTGTAGAAGAAACTACTCGTAAATATGACCAGGATTTTGAAATCCCACCTCGAAATATTCCTGCTATTAAGATTCATATCGAGGCTCAGAAGATGAAGGC
>ERZ1026864.1858-NODE-1858-length-10253-cov-3.348304_pt1 | contig 10253 bp, 5 predicted proteins | sample MGYA00380162_ERZ1026864 | MGnify/ENA primary metagenome ERZ1026864 (study PRJEB33269, sample SAMEA4719798) | human gut metagenome | biome: human-associated habitat; feature: organic feature; material: feces | place: Cameroon | collected 2013-10 ... | reverse complement strand
CCGAATCGTCGCGGTCGTCACGCGAACGGCCGCCGCCGAAATACATGAGCGAGTAGCCGAGGTACGAGATGACGGTGGCCATGGCGGAGGCGATTGCGGACGTCAGAATGTCGTGGTTGTAGACGTGCATGAGTTCGTGTCCGAGCACGCCGCGAATCTCACGTTCGTTAAGCGTCTGTAGGATGCCTTGCGTGCAGCAGACCGCCGCGTGTCGTTCGTTGCGCCCCGTCGCGAACGCGTTGGGGCTCATGGTGGGGGCGATGTAGATGCGCGGCATCGGCTTGCCTGCCTTCGCCGATAGCTCGCGGACGATCTTGTATAGTACGGGGGCTTCCTGCTCGCTCACCTGTCGAGCGTGCATGCTGGCGATCGCCAGTTTGTCGGAAAACCAGTAGGAGACGAACGTGGAGCCCAGGCCGATGAGAATGTAGTAGCCGAGCGTGCTTTGACTGGCGCCGGTCGCCCACCAGATGAGCATGATGACGCCCCACATCAACGCGAACAAAAGCGTTGTTTTCAAGCCATTGCAATGGCCGTGCACCTGCAATTTGCCGTTCATGGCCACCAGCCTAGGAATTCAGGCTGGGATTTTGCTGTATACAAGCTGAAGGGTGGATTTGCAACATCTAGAAACATGCCACGCAACGACGCTACAGCATCGGCCATAGACCTATCTGCGGCACGGCGAGAGTCACCCCAACTTGAAACGTATTACCCCCGCATATCCCCTGAATGCACTGCGTCAAGCGTGCCGATCAGGCTGGTCAGCAAATCGTTGCGGCCGCACGCGTTCGTCAGCACCGCCAGCACGTACGTGCCCGACTGCGACATCACCAGTCCGGCATCGTTCAGCGCGTACAAATCGCCTTCGCCGTTGATCCATCCGGCCTTCGTGTACACGGTGTCCGCATCGCCAAGGGCCGCGTGGATGCAGGAGTTCAGCGAATTCGTCATGTCTCCGGACAGCCATTGCAGCGATTCGGGCGTGATGTTCTGCACCCCCGCCGTTTGCCCGGCGAACAGGAAACCGTATCCGGCGGTCCACAGTTTGGCCATGTCGCGCGCGGAGGTGAACAGGTACCCGCCGCGATCACCCATTCTGGAAGCCGCGCCTGCCTGTTCGGCCCACGTGTTGAAGCAGTCGAGGCCATACGTTTTGTACAGCCAGTCGTAAGACGCGTTGTCGGAATTGCGCAGGACGGCGTCGACCTTTTGGTGGACGGTGGCGGACTGCGCGTCAGCGGATTGGGCCACGCTGTTCAGGTCGACGGTGCCCGTTGAGAACAGCGATATCAGGTATGGCGCCTCCGCCGACGAGGCCGAATAGATCTGTGCATCGGCGTTGTATGCGATCGTGCGGCCGGTCGTGATGTCGGCGAGCACGAATGATGCGGTATATCCGTCGGCTTCGAAAGTGGCGATTTGAGACTGCACGGCGGCCTGCGAATCGGCGCTTAGCGTGAAGCCCTGCGTTGTGATCGTGGCGCTGCCCTCGACTGCGGAAATGCCGTCCAGCGCGACCTGCGTCGGCGACGAGACGGCTTGTGTCTGCGATTGCGGCGCGCTGTTTTTCTTAAGCGCGCCCGACGTGGAGGACGTTTCCGAAGACGTTCCCGAGGACGCCGCTGCGTGGGCTTCCTCTTCGAGATGCACATCGACAAGACCCACGCCCATGGCGAAGCCGATCAGGCAGGCGATCAGCAGGCCCACGACGGACACGGAACAGCAGTACAGTGCCTTGCGCTTGACGTGTTTTCCAAAGTTCATGCCGACTTCACAACCTTAGATTTCAATGCCCGCATCCGTTTGCGATGATATTGCGCACCGCGTTTCACTGGGGTCAGCCTAGCGCATGGACCCGAACTTCGGGGGTAATAGGTCAAAACGACCGCGTATATCCGATTCTGGAGAAACGGGCGGTTGCGCGATTGAAAACGCACGCTACGCGACCAGTCCGCCGAAAATCGACCACTAAAGCGGCAAAAACTAACGCCCTGCACGTCCGATTCAGAGGAATCGGACGTGCAGGGCGTTACTAGATTGCGTTAAAAGGCTTGGAGTTAGGGTGTCAGGAAGTCAGCACTCCCACCCTAATTCCAGCCGGCCCGATTCAGGCATGCGCCAGCGCGCGCATCTGCTCCGGGTCGATGACCTTCTTGTGCTCGCGGCCTTCCTTCGCGCCTTCGGCACGTTCGAACGCATCGACCTTCTTCCAGCCGGCGAAGTCGATCGGCTTGACACCGCGGGAAGCCAGCAGACGGTCGATGGATTCCGGATCGCGGTCCGCCGCCACACGACCACCTTCGGCGGCCTTGGACAGGTCCTCCAGCATGTTGGTGACGATGAGCAGCGCGTCGGACTTGGTGGAGCCGATCAGGCCGACCGGACCACGCTTGGCCCAACCGGTGGCGTACAGACGCTCACGCACCTGCGCGCCCTCGCCGGAGGCCTCCGTGGTGATGCGGCCGTCGCCGTTCGCGTTGGCCAGGTGCGCGCGACGCTCGTCGTACGCGATGCCCGGCGCGGTGGCCGGCTTGTAGCCGATTGCGTGATACACGGCCTGCACCGGGTACTCTTCGAATTCGCCGGTGCGAGTCATCTTGCCGTCCGCGGAAGTCGTCGTCTTCTCCACGCGAATCGCCTTGACCTTGCCGTCCTCGCCCAGCACTTCGACCGGAGCGGAATTGAAGTGGATGTAGTACTTGCGATCCGCCGGATTGCCTTCGAAATCGGTGTCGCCGTCGTCTTCCATGTCCTCGGCCATCTCGCGGATGGTGAACAGCTCCTCGACCATCTGACGGGTCAGCTTGTCCTTGCCGGCCTCCTCGATAGTGTCGTCGTCCAGATCAAAGTCGTCTTCGTTGATGATCAGCTGCACGCCCGGCAGCTTCTCCATTTCGCGCAGCTCCTGCACGGAGAACTTGGCCTGGGCCACGCCACGGCGGATGAACAGATGCAGAGTCTTGGCCTTGTTGGCCTTGATGCCCTCGTACACGTTGTCCGGAATGTCGGTTTTGGCCTTGAGATCGTCGGCGTTGCGCATGAGCTCGCGCGCCACGTCCATGGCCACGTTGCCGCCGCCGATCACAGCGACTTCCTCGGCATCGAGCGGCCATTCGCGGGCGCCGGTCGGGTAACCGTCGTACCATTCCACGAACTTGGCGGCACCGTACACACCGTCCAAGTCGGCGCCCGGCAGGCCGAGCGGCTTGTCTTCGACGGCACCAGTGGCGAACAACACCGCGTCGTAACGTTCCAGCAGCTCGTCGAGCGTCACGTCCTTGCCGAATTCCACGTCGCAGTACAGGTGGATGTCTGGGTTGTCGAGCGTCTTCTCGAGAGCGGATGCGATGAATTTGATGGAAGGGTGGTCGGGGGCCACGCCGTAGCGCACCAGGCCGAACGGCACCGGCAGCTTTTCGAACAGGTCGATGCGGGCCTTGGTGCCCAGTCCCAGCTCTTCGCCGAGCTTGCCCAGCTGGCGCAGGAAAATATCGGAAGAGTAGACGCCTGCGGGGCCGGCGCCGATTACAGCAATACGAAGTTCGTTGGTTTCGCTCATATGTTCCAGCCTAATATATTCCCTGCATTTCCAACAGGGGGCATACGGCACTTTCTTGCGATTCCCTTACTTGCCTCGCAACGCGCAGCCCGGCCCATGTGCCGGCGCAGGAGAACGTACAATCGCAGAAGATCACAATCGGTCCCTCACTAAAGAAGATCCTTATCGTAAGAGGGTGGGCATATGCGCATTCACATCACGTATACCGGCGGCACCATCGGTATGGTCGAGTCACCGAACGGTCTGGTTCCGGGCGCCGATATGCGCGGCTGGCTGCGCCGGCTGATTGAGGACGCGCATCTGGACCCGAGCTTGTTCTCGTTCACCGAGCTGGACCCGCTGATCGATTCGTCGAACGCGACGCCCGACAATTGGCAGACGATGGCGGACGACCTGCGCGCGCACCGCGATGACGCCGACGCATTTGTGGTGTTGCACGGCACCGATACGATGAGCTATTCGAGCGCCGCGCTGTCTTACGCGCTGACCGGTTTCGGCAAGCCTGTGATTTTCACGGGGTCGCAGCATCCGCTCGGCAAAATCGAATCGGACGCCACCGCGAACGTCACGGGTGCGCTGAACGCCGCGATGAGCGGACGTTTTCATGGCGTCGGCCTGTTCTTCGGCCATCATCTGTTCGCCGGCAACCGTGTGAGCAAATCGTCAAGCTGGGCGTTCGAAGGGTTTTCGGCGCCGTCCACCGGCCCGCTGGCACGTACCGGCACGCCGTGGCATTGGTATGCGGGCGATTCGGCCGGCTCCGGTTGCGGTTGGGCGTCGCCGCTGCCCTACTCCCGTCACGATGTGGCCGTGATCGACATGGCTCCCGGCATTTCCGCCGCGCGATTGGCCGCGATGCTCGACCCTCGTCCGGAAGCGGTGCTGTTGCGCGCGTACGGCGTTGGCAATGTGCCGAGCGACGAGCCAGGACTGACCGACGTGATCGCCGACGTGCTGCATGACGGCGTGCCTGTCGTCATCGCATCGCAATGCCAGCAGGCGGAAGTGCTGCTCGGCCATTACGAGACGGGCGACGCGATCGCCCGCGCCGGTGCGATCGGATCGGGCGACATGACGCTGGAAGCCGCATACGCGAAGATCATGTTCCTGCTGTCGCAGGGCGTGGACGCGGCCGATTTCGGCACGTGGATGCGCCGGAACATCGCTGGCGAAATCTCGCCCAGCTCGATGTAGCACGGCGCAACGCGGTTCAGCCTAGTTCCGCACGGCTCGTCGCCGCAACCGGCGCTACTCGCGGTCGAGCAGGGCGGTGAGCGCCCACAGGATGCTGACCACGTCGATCGCCTCCTGCATGAACGCGCCGACGACCACCGGAATGAGGTTGAACGCGGCCGCGACCATGCCGATAATCGCCAATCCAAGGCCGACCAGCACCGCCTGCAGCATCACTTTCTTCGTGCGGCGGGCGATGGCGATGGCGCGCGGCACGGAGGCGATGTCGTCGTTCATGATGACCACCTGCGCCGATTCGGACGCGGCGGTGGACGTGCCGTCGGTCATGGCCATACCGATGTCCGCAACCGCCAGCACGGGGGCGTCGTTCACGCCGTCGCCGACCATCATCGTCACCTGTCGGGTCATGGATTCGCCGACCACGCGCTGTACGACCTTGTCCCACGCCGGCTGGTTTTGGTGCGCGTCTTCCGTGGCGTTCTTGACGGCCGCGACCTTGCCTTCGGGGAAGAGTTCGGATTGCACGTCGTCGATGCCGACCTCGCCCGCGATGATGCGTGCGGAAGCCTCCTTGTCGCCGGTGAGCATGGACAGTTTCTTCACGCCGAGCCGGTGCAGTTTTTCAAGGGACGATTTCGCGTTTTCGCGCGGCACGGCACCAGCCGCAATACCGGCCGCCGCACCTGCGCCCAGCACATGCGTGAAGCCGGCCTCGTCGGCCGTCACGTACGCGAAACGACCCACGCGCACGGCATGCCCGTTCACCTCGCCGGACACACCCTTGCCCGACTGTTCCTCGATGTTCTTCACCACGGGGTAATCGCGTCCATGCCCCGGCAGATCGCGTTCGGCGCACAGCCGCTGCCCGTTCTCATAGCGCGCGTACAGCTCCTGCATGGCCTTCTGCCCGGCCGCCGCGATGCCCTTCGACAGAATGTGCACCGAGTAGCCTTCCACCACGCCGGCCATCATCAGAATGTGGTTCTCGTCGTACGGCGAGCTGTTTTCGAACGGCTTCTCGACGCGCACGACCTGCGGCTGCTTGACGGTAAGCGTGCCGGTTTTGTCGAAGAAGATATGCGATACGCGGCCCAAGTTTTCCAGCACGTCCTGCGCTTTGATAAGAATGCCCGCCTTGGCAAGGCGACCGGTACCGGCCACGTACGCGACGGGAGCGGCGATCAGCAGCGGGCAGGGCGTGGCCAAAACCAGCACCTGCGCGAATCGCAATGGCGTGCCTGCGACGGCCCACGCGATGCCGGCGATCGCCAGCGAAAGAATGGTGAACGGCACCGCCAGCACATCGGCGGTTTTGACGACGGTCGGGCGCGATTGCTGCGCCGAAGACACCAGTTCGAGGATCTTCTGATACTGCGAATCCTGCGCCAATTGCGTGGCACGCATCGTCAGCGCGGTCGATCCGTTGACCGCACCCGACAGCACGCGCGCGCCCGCATACACTTCGCGCGGCACCGGCTCGCCGTTGATATTGCTCAGATCCAACGTGGCGACGCCCGACAGCAGTTCGCCGTCGACCGGCACCGTTTCGCCCGGCAGCACGAGGATCACGTCGCCAAGCTTGACCTGGTCGACCGGAACGGTTTCGAAATGCTCGCCGGCCGCGTCGTAAGGCTTGGTACCAGGTTTGTCCGATTCACCAGAAACGGACACATAAGCAGCGGAACCGCCAACACCGGAATCACCAGCCCCGGCAACCTTGCGGAACCCACCCTCCGTCACGTCCGCCGCATGCTCGCCACCGGTCGTATGCACATGACCGCGCACGCCCGGCAAGGTCACCACATGAGCGGTCCGCGGTGCTGCATCAACCAGCGCGGTCAGGTTGCTTTCCGCCTTCGACTGTGCGAATTCCTCAATCGCCTCGCCGGAGGAAATCATCAGCACCACGGCCCACGCAGCCCAGTATTCCTGCACCGCCACCGTCGACGCGATCGCAATAACCGCAAGCAGATCCACACCGACGTGACCGTGCCGCAAATCGTCAATCATGCCGATCACCGTCACCACAATCGTGTACACGACCAGCGCGATCACGATCCACTGTCCGACGCCCGGATTGAACGGTCCGAAAGTCAGCGAGACGCCAGCGGCCTCCCACGGACGCCACGAACCCAGCAATGCCAACGGAATCGCGGCAATGATGGCGATCGGCAGCAGCGGAACTTCTTTGCAAATGGAAATGATTCTACGCATGAGAATCTCCTTACGCTCGTATCGGACGCCTTGTTAACCCATCGGCGCCCCGCCTGCGCGGACCATCGATACACGGCGTAAAAAGATATTTCCAGCATAACAGAGCATTGCGATTGCCGCGGCCGTTTGCGTGTGCTTCCGTTCGTCGCGCGTGTTCCGCGCATACGAAAAGGGCCGTGCGATTGCTCGCACAGCCCTTGTTTTCCGCCGTTTTTCGGCTTGTTCAGCGTTTTCCGCGATTACGCGGATTGCGGTTGCGACTTCGCCGTCAGCCTATCGGGTGGCAGCCACCCGTATCGCTGTCGGCATGAACGCCGCACACCGTACGTTGCCGTACGATGCCGCGCATCCGGCTTTACCACAGACCGAACGGATCGAACAGGCCACCGCCGTCGCCGTTGTTGCCGTTACCGCCATTCTGGCCGTTCTGGCTGCCGCCATTCTGGCCGTTGCCGTTATCGTCGTTGCCGTTGTTCTGCTGACGCTGTTCCTGCTTGTTAGAGGAGTTCGTCTTGGTCTCTTCCTGGTCGAGCGTCACTTCGAGATCCATGGTGTTGCCGCCGCGCACAACGGTCAGCTTCACCTTGTCTCCCATGGCGGAGGCGCGCACGTAACCGAGCAGCGAGTAGTTGTTGTTCACGGCCTTGCCGTTGAACGCCACGATGGAGTCACCGGCCTTCACCCCGGCCTTGGACGCCGGACCACCGTCGGTCACAGCCTGCACCTGGGCGCAGCCACGGGTCACACCGTCCGCTTCCACCGAGGAGCTCTTGATGGTGATACCGAGCACCACATGCTTCACGGAACCATTGTCGATGATTTCGTTGGCCACGCGCTTGACGAGGTTCGACGGAATGGCGAAGCCGATGCCGATGGAACCTGCCGTGCCGGACGAGCTTGCGGTGGAGGCGATGGACGAGTTGATGCCGATCACCTGGCCGGCCGCATTAAAGGTCGGGCCGCCGGAGTTGCCCGGGTTGATGGCCGCGTCGATCTGCACGGCATTGGTGACGATGGCGTTGTTGTCATCATCGGTCACGGTCACCGGGCGGTTGAGCGCGGACACGATGCCAGTGGTGACGGTGTCGTCGTAGCCGAGCGGGTTGCCGATGGCCATGACGGACTCGCCCACGGCCAAATCGTCGGAATCGGCGAATTCCGCGACTTTCAAATCGCTCGGCGGATTGTCAAGCTTGAGCACAGCCAAATCGGTGGTGGTATCGGTGCCGACCACCTGCGCGGAATACATAGCGCCGTTGGCAAGCGTCACCTGGATCTGCTGCGCACCGGAAATCACGTGGTTATTGGTGGCGATGTAGCCCTTGTCGCTGATTACCACGCCGGAGCCCTTGGCTTCACCGTCGCCGGTCGATACATCGATGGCCACCACGGAATCGGACACTTCCTTGGCCACCGCGCTCCAATCGACCGCCTGACCGGACTTCACCTTAGCGGAACCAGAACCGGATGTGTTGGACTTGACGTCAGACAGCGAGCTGGAGGACGGCACATGCACCCAGCCGTTGGTGATCGCGGTGAAGCCGATGCCGAGGCACAGCGCGCCGGACACCAGTGCGGCCACAACGGCGGTGACCACATGGCTGGTCATGCCGGACTTCTGCTTGGTGACGACCGGCGTCTGGTTCGGCTGGTTCGGGAAGCCCTGCCCCGGAGCGCCGAACGGATTGCGGTTGCCCGGTCCCGCAGGGGGCATGTTCGCGCCGTACTGCGGCTGCTGCTGATTGTTCTGCTGCGCGCCGTTCTGCGCGGACGAGCCGCCAAACGGATTGCCGAACGGATTGCCATTGTTCCGCTGATTGCCGGTCGTATACGGGTTGCCGAAAGCGCCGAAGAACGACGGACGGTTGTCCTGCTGCTGGCCCTGCTGCTGCGCGCCGTACTGCGGTTGCTGGGCGGTCTGGCCGCTGGCATCGCCAGCCGGCGGCGTCGGCACCGGACCGTACGCGCCGTATTCGGGCGCCGGACGGTACTGTTCGGTCGGCGCATCCTGCGTCGCGTTGTTGATCACCGTGCGTTCACCGGCAGCGGAAGCATAATCCGGCGTATCGTCAGCGGTATTGCCTGCCGTGCCATCCGCCGCGTCCACGGTAGGAAGGGCGGTGGTGGGCCGCTCGCCCGCGTTCGGCACTGCAATCGGTTCGGTAACGGAAGTCTGTGCTTCGTCGGCGACGTTCTCGCTCGGCGTCTGCGGCGCGGTCTGCTGCGTGCCATCCTGCGGCTGGGCGATGTTCTGATCGCTATTATCTTCAGCCATTGTTGCTCCTTATTCGTCTCGCGGCATTCAACATGGTCAGCAATCGTGCCGCTCGAACTGCTATCTAAGAGTAAAGATACCTGCTCTGGAAGTTTCCTGAATGTTTGTTGAAAGTAGCAATCGAATCGCTTGGCAGTTTGCTCCATACGATGCCACCGTCGACCGCCGATGGCGCCACCGCGGCAATCGGCGCTATCGCATACAGTTGAGAGCATGACAAGCTTGAACGAACCACAGACCGGCGCGGTGGCGCACGAGACCTCAGCGGCCAACGCGGCAGCCGGCGCAACGCACGACGCAGCAGGCAACACGACCAGCGCGGCATCGACCGAAAACCTTATTGAGCATCCCCGCGGCGCGGAACCCGGCAAGCCCGGCCGCCGCGACGCGTTCTACTTCGAGCAGAAAACCCGCCTGCCAGATGCGGCCGATGGCAAGGGCCGCGGCGGCGCGCGATACGGACGCACCGGCATCATCCACACCCCCCACGGCGACATCCACACCCCGGCGTTCGTGCCGGTGGCCACGCAGGCCGCGATGAAGGCCGTGCTGCCCGAAACCATGAAGGATCTTGGTGCGCAATGCCTGCTGTCCAACGCGTTCCACCTGTACGAACGCCCCGGCGAGCAGGTGCTCGACGAAGCCGGCGGACTCGCCACCTTCACCGATTCCGGCGGCTTCCAGGTGCTGTCGCTCGGCGCGGGCTTCAAGAAGACGCTCGCCATGGACGTCACCGGCATGAAATCGGACGACGTGATCGCGGAAGGCAAGGAACGTCTCGCGTTCGTGGACGAGGACGGCGTGACGTTCAAATCGCCGCTCAACGGATCACTGCACCGGTTCTCCGCCGAAATCTCGATGGGCATCCAGCACAAGATCGGCGCCGACATCATGTTCGCCTTCGACGAGCTGACCACGCTGATGAACACCCGCGGATACCAGGAACGCTCCGTGGAACGCACCTACCGTTGGGCGCAACGCTGCGTGGCCGAGCACAAGCGGCTCACC
>ERZ1026864.1854-NODE-1854-length-10261-cov-3.748187_pt1 | contig 10261 bp, 10 predicted proteins | sample MGYA00380162_ERZ1026864 | MGnify/ENA primary metagenome ERZ1026864 (study PRJEB33269, sample SAMEA4719798) | human gut metagenome | biome: human-associated habitat; feature: organic feature; material: feces | place: Cameroon | collected 2013-10 ... | reverse complement strand
TTTCAATGTGCTGCCGCTGATCTTCGCCAACGGGAACTATATCGCTTTGATAAAGCAGTATATCCGCCGCCATAAGCACCGGATATGTGAAAAGGCCGGCGTTTATATTATCCGCATGCTTGGCGCTCTTGTCCTTAAACTGAGTCATGCGGTTAAGCTCGCCCATATACGTTGCGCAGTTGAGCACCCAGCTCAGCTCGCAATGCTCCTTAACGTCAGACTGAACGAATATAACGCTTTCCTTGGGGTCCACGCCGCAGGCAAGCAGCAGCGCCGTGAGCGAAAGGGTGTTCTCCCTAAGCACGTCAGGATCCTGCTTAACGGTTATTGCATGAAGATTGGCTACGCAGTAATAACAGAGCCTGCCTTCCCCCTGAAGCAGCGGCCAATTGCGCAGCGCGCCCACATAATTGCCAATCGTGGGTATGCCGGAAGGCTGAATACCGCTCAATACTATTTTCTTTCCGTTTTCCATAGCCTTGTTCTCCTTCGTTAACGGTAAAATCAATAAAGTATATTATATCAGCTTGTTTTGCCTGTGGCAATGGCGGCTTCGAAATGGTACAATTATAATGGCAGAAAATTATGGAGGCTTACTATGGCTTATCAGGCGCTTTACAGAAAATATCGCCCGCAGCTGTTTGCGGATGTGCTGGGGCAGGAGCATATAACAACAACGTTGAAAAATCAGGTGGAAAGCGGCCGCGTGAGCCATGCATATGTGTTTTCCGGTTCCCGCGGCACGGGCAAGACCACCACGGCGAAGATACTTGCCCGCGCGGTAAACTGCGCGCATCCCGTTAACGGTGAACCCTGCGGCGAATGCGAATACTGCCTTGCCGCGGCGGACAGCGCGGACATAATCGAGCTTGACGCGGCCAGCAACAACGGCGTGGACGACGTCCGCGCGATAATAGACAAGGCGCGCTTTACCCCGCTGAAGCTGAAGAAAAAGGTATATATAATTGACGAAGCGCATATGCTTTCACGTCCGGCGTTCAATGCGCTGCTTAAAACGCTGGAGGAGCCGCCGGAGCATGTGCTGTTCATATTGGCCACGACCGAGCCGCAAAGCATACCCGCAACAATACTTTCCCGCTGCCAGCGGTTCGATTTTCACCGCATAGGCGTGGAGGACATAATAAGCTGCGTGCGCAGCGCCGTTAACAAGGCGGGCGCGGAGATAGACGACGAGGGCCTGCTTGTTATAGCCCGCGCGGCGGAAGGCGGCATGAGGGATGCGCTGAGCATTGCGGATCAATGCATTGCCTTCTGCGGCAATAAGGTCAGCGCGCGCGATATTTACGGCGTGCTTGGCGGTATGGACTCATCCTTCCTGTTCACTACGGCGGACGCGCTTATAAACGGGGACGCCGCGCTTGCGGTAAGGAGCCTTGACAGCGTTATCGAGCAGGGGCGGGACATGGGCGTTTTTGCCGCGGACATGGCAAAGCATTTCCGCGCGCTGCTCATAGCAAAGCTGTGTGGCAGGAGCGAGGATATATTGAGCTGCACGCCAGATACCATGGCGCGCTACATAGAGCAGGCGTCTCGCTGCGGGGAAACGCGGCTGAGGAGCGCAGTGGATGCGCTTATGGACGCGGTATCGGGAATGAGATACCTTTCATTGCCGAGAGTGCGGCTGGAAAGCGCGTTTATACGCATAGCATCGCCCGATAAGGCGGCGGAGGCGGACGCAAACGGGCTGATGGAGCGGCTGGAGGCCATGGAAACAAAGCTGGCTGCAATTGAAAAGGGCGGCTTCACGATAGCCCAGCCTGCCGCACAGGTGAGCGTACCGGCAGCGGAGCAGACGCAGCCGGCCGAACCGCGGCAGACCATTGCGCCCCAACAGGCGGAGACTGCGCCCGCAAAGCAGCAGCCCAACGCCAAAGCATTGTGGGAAACGGTGCGCAGGGCAATACAAATAAAGAACCCCACGCTTGCGGTGCTGGGCATGAAGTGTGAATGCCAAATAGAGGGCGACGCGCTGTTTGTCCGCTTCCCGAAGCGCACCATTGCGGATGCGTTCATGAAGCCGGAAATGCTGAAGGTTGCGCAGGACGCGCTGAGCGCGGCCTCAAACGGCATGAGCATACGCTTCGGCGCGGCGGAAATGAAGAACGAATCCGTGGCGGAAAAGGCAAAGAAGGCTTTCGGCTCGATGATAGAGATAGTTGAGTGAGCATTGGAAATATGATATAATCATATTTCGCAACCAAGAGAAATATATAAATTGAACGGAGGATAATTATGGCAAGGAACGGTTTTCCCGGAGGAATGGGCGGCGGAAATATGCAGCAGCTTATGCGCCAGGCGCAGAAGATGCAGCAGGACATGGCCCGCATACAGCAGGAAATAAGCGAGCGTGAGTTCACGGCAAGCGTGGGCGGCGGCGTGGTGAGCGCAACGGTGCTGGGCACCAAGGAGCTCAAGGCCATAACCATAGATCCCTCCTGCGTTGATCCTGACGACGTTGAAATGCTGCAGGATCTTATAATCAGCGCGGTGAACGAGGCCATGCGCAGCGCGGAGGATACCATGAACAGCGAAATGAACAAGGTCACCGGGGGAATGAAGCTGGGCTTCTAAGGGCAAAAAAGAAGGGGCAATAGATGATAGAACCCATAAATACGCTGTGTGCGCAGCTTGCAAAGCTGCCCGGCGTGGGCGCAAAAAGCGCGCAAAGGCTTGCGTATTACATACTGGATATGAGCGAAGCTTCCGCGCGAGAGCTGGCCCAAAGCATTATAAACGCGAAGGAAAAGGTGCGCTATTGCCCGATTTGCGGCAACTATACGGACAGGGAACCCTGCGCCATATGCGCGGACGAAAAGCGCAGCGGCGAAGTGATATGCGTCGTGGAGGACCCCAAAGAGGTTTTTGCAATGGAAAAGCTCCGGGAATACCGCGGGCGTTACCATGTGCTGCACGGGGCCATATCCCCTACCGACGGCATAGGCCCCGGGGACATACGCATAAAGGAGCTTATAGAGCGCGTGGATGCGGGCGGCGTGAAGGAAGTTATCCTTGCCACCAATCCCGATGTTAAGGGAGAGGCCACGGCAAGCTATATTGCCCGCATACTGAAGCCGAAGGGCGTGCGCGTGACAAGAATCGCCCACGGCGTGCCGATAGGCGGCAGCCTTGAATACGTGGACGAAATGACGCTGCTTAAGGCCGTTGAGGGCAGAAGGGAGCTTTAGAAAAAATTTTTAATATAAAGTTTACTTTTTGCGCAACCTTTTGGGCACGAAAATAGTTTATTATATTAGAAAGGCAAAACCGCAGGGAAGGAGGCGCTGCAAAGGCGATGAAAAAGATAAGGGCGAAGCACATAATAGCGATGCTACTCGTGCTTGCGGCCATGGCGGCGCTTTGCGCATGCAATGCTCAGCAGGCGGATGTTCCGCTGGCTTCCGAAGCGGAGATATACGAAATGCAGCGGCTTTACAGGAGCTCTTCCCTGGTGGTGGTTGCAAAGTGCCTGCGCACGCATACGGATGCATCGGGCAATGTATGCTGCGACGTGAGCGTTGAACGCACCGTTGCCGGCACGCTGGAGCATCTTGGCGAAACGCTGCATTGCCCGCTTGGCGGCATGAAGGAGGGAGAGGAATATCTCCTTTACCTTGCGCAGGGCGATGACGTTTACCAGAGCGAAGATATGGACAGCTTTAAAATAGTGGGCGACACGGCGTTCAAAATAAAGAACGACGTTGTGTATGTTTCCGGCTCCGTAATAGATATGTCCAGCATTGAAACGGCAATATCGCAGGCCGGCAGCATAATATCCGTGCAGAGCGAAAGCATGTATTATAAAAATATTGCGGCGCTGAGCGAAGGCAGCGACTATATTTTCATAGGCCGCGTTAAGGAAGCCCCGGCAATAAGGCCCATGGCCTTCCGCTCGCATGAAAACGGCGCAACGATAGAAAACGAACTGCCTGCGTCTTTGCTCACGGTTGAAGTTTACGGCTCCGTAAAGGGCTCGCTGAAATACGGCAGCGAGATACAGGTGGTATACTGCCCCACGATGGCGGAAGGCATGATCGATGCATCAACGCTCAAGCCCGCCGCGTGCGACCCTGCAAAGCTCCCCGTACCCGTTGAGGGGGACACTTATCTGTTCTTCCTTTCCAAAGGGCCGGATGAAAAGCAGGACTATTACTTTGGTGTGAACCCGCTGCAGCTTATGGCGCAGCTTGACGATAACGACTGCGTGAATGTGGACGGCGCCAACCGCGCGCTCAGCAGCTTCAGGTCGCTTGACGCGGTGGTAAGAAACATTAGGAAAGCGCTTAACGGTTAAAACAAAGAATGAGTATAATTGATATATTATTGCATATTGCGGCCGCAGTGCTGGGCTATGTTATAGGCTCAGTCAATGCGGCTGTAATTATTACCAAGTATATTTTGAAGAGCGACGTTAGGGAACGCGGCAGCAAAAACGCGGGCGCGGCCAACGTTACGCGCGTGTTCGGCCCGGTTGCGGGCGGCTGCACGCTGCTGCTGGACATGGCAAAGGTTATGTTCGTAATGTGGCTGGGCGGCGTTATGGCCGGCGAAACCGGAACGGCCACGGCGGCGATAGCCTGCCTTACGGGGCATTGCTTCCCCATATTCTTCGGCTTTAAGGGCGGCAAGGCCGTTGCGGTAACGGCGGGCATAGGGCTTTATATGGACTGGCGGCTGTTCCTTATCTGCATAGGAATATATTTACTGGCGTTCCTTATAAAGAAAACCGCGTCCATAGCTTCGCTTTCTGGCGTAACGTTCATGCCGATAACAATGCTTATACTTGGCGGATTCAGCGCGAGCCAGTACGTTGTGGCGATAGCAGCCGTTGCGTTCGTATGGATAATGCACTGGCCCAATCTTGTGCGCCTTGCGCATCACGAGGAAAAAGCATTCGCTGTGAAAAAAGCGGAGAATGCCGCAAAGACGGAAAAGTAAGCGAAGCAAAAATTGGGGGCGGGCAGGATGCCGCTCCTTTTTGTTGCAAAAAGCGGGAATATGCGATATCATTTGTACGCTACAATATAAGCAAGGAGAATCGCACAGATGAAACCACGCATAGGTATGCTCATAAGGATGAAAAGCGGGGATAACCATTACGTTATCGGGCAGAGTGACATAAACGCAGTGAAGAACGCGGGCGGACTGCCCGTATTGATACCGGTTATGAGCTCAACAGAGGATATACCCGAACAGGTAGAAAACATAGATGCATTGTATATTCCCGGCGGGCCGGACATAAACACGCTGCTGTTCGGCGAAGAACCCATAATAGGCATGGGCGGCAGCCGCAGGAGCGACGATATATACGAAATGGAGATAATCCGCCAGGCTGCGGCAAAGAATCTGCCCATACTCGGCGTATGCCGCGGGGAACAGGTCATAAACATTGCCTTTGGCGGCACGGTATATCAGGACATACCCGCGCAGTACCCCAACGCGCTCAGGCATCGTCAGCCGGACCCGGGCTGCGAAATGACGCACAGCGTTAAGGTTGAAAAGGGTACGGCGCTGTATGCGCTCTGCAACTGCGAACGGCTTGAGGTGAACTCGTTCCATCACGAGTCTGTGCGTGAGCCGGGCCGCGGCATAAAGGTGAGCGCCACCGCGCTCGACGGCATAATTGAGGCCATAGAGAGCGAGGATGGCCGTATAATGGGCATACAGTGGCACCCGGAGCTGCTTCAGCAGGAAGGCGGCGTGCATACGGCCGTGTTCAAACGGCTGGTGGAGCTTGCGGGGAAGTAAAAGCGGGGAACAAACGGCAGGAGGGCATTGAAACAGCCATGCTTAACGACAAGGGATTTGACCTTTGGGCTGACGGATACGACAAAAGCGTCGGCATTTCCGATGAGGGAAACACATACCCGTTTGCGGGGTACAAGAAGGTGCTGGGCTATATTTTCCAAGCCGTAATGGAAAAACAAAGCCCAACCGTATTGGACATTGGCTTCGGAACAGGTACGCTGACAACTAAGCTGTATGAGAATGGCTGCTGCGTTTATGGGCAGGACTTTTCGGAAAGAATGATTGAGCTTGCGGCAGCAAAAATGCCGAATGCGCATCTGTATCAAGGGGATTTTTCAAACGGACTGGTTAAGCCGCTGCGCAGCCAACGCTATGATTTTATTATAGCGACGTATTCCCTGCACCATCTAACCGATGAGCAAAAGCCCGTATTCATTAACGCATTGCGCGGCTGCCTTAAACAGGGCGGAAGGATTTTGATTGGCGATGTAGCCTTTGAAACACGCGATGAACTGGAAAAATGCAAGAAGAGCGCGGGCGATGAATGGGACAATGACGAAATCTATTTTGTGGCGGAAGAATTAAGGAAATACTTTCCCGAAATCTCATTTATGCCGGTATCGTACTGTGCAGGCATATTAACATTGCAACGGTAGAGTATTCAATAGCTTTGCAACACGCCCCGCCGATACTGCGGGGCATATTTACTTTTGGGGAAACACAAACTAAAGGCAGAAAACCGACGGCGGCTTTCTGCCTTTTTAGATAAGCTTACATCAACTCTTTCGCCATCTGCTCAATCTGTGCTATGGATACGCTCTTGAGGGCGGATTTGATGGTTACGGTGGTGGGTAGATAGGTTATATCCTTGCTCTTTTCAAGTATGGCGCGCATGACCTTGGCTGCCATGGGCGCCCACGCGCCGTTTTCTATAAAGCCCACGGTGCGGTTCTGATAGTTGCGCTCGGTAAGGTGCTCTATAAACGTGCGCATGAATGGGAATATGTCCGCGTTGTAGGTGGTTGTGGCAAGCACCAGCTTGCCGTAGCGGAACGCATCCTCAACGGCCTCCGCCATGTCGCAGCGGGCCAGGTCGCACAGAACCACCTTTTTGCAGCCAAGCTCGGTAAGCTTGTCGTTAAGGAGTTGAGCCGCGGCCTTGGTGTGGCCGTATACGGAGGTGTAGGCTATCATTACGCCCTCGCTTTCCGCGCGGTAGCTTGACCAAATATCGTAAAGGTTTATGTAGTGCGCAAGGTTATCCTTAAGCGCGGGGCCATGCAGCGGGCATATTATGGCAATGTCCAGCGCCGCGGCCTTTTTGAGCAGCGCCTGCACCTGCGCGCCGTATTTGCCAACTATGCCGATGTAATACCGCCTTGCCTCGCAGTCCCATTCTTCCTCAACGTCCAGCGCACCGAATTTGCCGAAGCCGTCCGCGGAGAACAGCACCTTGTCCTTTGCGTCATAAGTTACCATAACCTCAGGCCAATGCACCATGGGCGCAAAAACGAACGTAAGCTGATGCGCGCCAAGGGAAAGGCTTTCGCCGTTGGCAACGGTAACCTTGTTTTCTTCTGGTATGGTAATGTCAAAAAAGTCCGCTATCATGGCGAAGGTTTTTGCGTTGCCAACTACCTTAACGTTGGGATACGCGGCAATGAAATTGACTATGTTTGCCGAATGATCCGGCTCCATATGCTGCACCACAAGATAGTCCGGCTCGCGTCCGTTCAGCGCTTCCTTAACATTGGAAAGCCATTCTTCGCCGAAGTGCGCGTCCACCGTATCCATAACGGCTATGCGCTCATCCATAATTACATATGAGTTATACGCCATGCCGTTTGGCACGATGTACTGCCCTTCAAACAGGTCAACGTCATGGTCGTTCACGCCAACGTATATTATGTCCTTGGTAATGCTGGAAATCATTTGTGTTCCTCCTTGTATATAAAGCTTATTTGTTGAAAATGTAGTCTATTATCCTAATATAAAGCGCGGGGACTACGCCGAAGCTGTACGGCACGTTCAGCCGCTCCGTGCTTTGGTGGAAATCCTTGCCCCAGCCGCCCAGCACTATGCCCGGCACATGCAGCGCCTTCAATGCCTGCATGGGGAAGCTGTATGTTATGTTCGCCCCGGCAAGGTTATTGAACAGCGCTTCGTGGTTCGCCTCCTCACTAAGACCGGTATAGCTCATGTCTGAAAGGCCCATGTAATAATCCTTCAGCGCCAGCTTTTCGCCAAACTCCTTTTCGGCATAGGCTATTATGCTCTCCGCAGCGCAAAGCAGCTTATGCGCGTCCGCATCGGCTGTATCCATATACACGTCCGGATAATAGGGCGGTATGAACGCAATTATTATCGTGGGCCGCTTGTCGCCGTATTGCTCGTAAAGGCAGCGCACAAGCTCAATGCTTATGTCCTGCAATTCGGTCTTTTGCTCCGTAAGTGTGCGGGCAAGGGCGGCAAGGCGTGCGTCTATATCGCTTTGCTCGGCCTTAACGGCGGCGTAAAGCTCCGCGTAGGTAATAACGTTTGGCTCAAAGTCCCGCGTTGCGATGGGGCGGGGCATAAACTGCTCATATCGGCGCATATCCTGCCGCCGTTTTTCAAGCATGGCGGAGAATGCATCGTATGCCAATGCCTTCAGCCGCTCCGTTATGCCCTCCGGGTCAAGGTCAAGTGTGAGCAAACTGTAATAAGATACCGCATACATGGGTATGGATACGGAGTAGTTGGCCTTGAGATCCTTCATTTTTAGACATACCGCCGGCGGGGTGCATTCGCCGCGCATATGCTCGCAGTAATCCGCATTCATGGCAAGGCGGGCGTATACGGCGGCGTTCAAGGCGTTTGCATCAAGCCCAACGAACGGCTCGTCCGCATGGCAGCCTTTGCCCGCGCAAAAGAACAGCGGCATAACCTTGCCCGTTGCGCCGTAATGGATATAGCGCGTTGTGTCATGTGCCATGTCGTCATTAAGATAGCATTCGCTCAGCAGCAGCGCGCGGTAATGTAAGTTTCGCTCGGCAGCAAGCTTATTTAAGAAAGGCGCGGCGGTGAGCATGCCTTCGGAGTTCGTTTCCTCCCCGCATACGGCAACATATAGAAGATTCCCACTCAATGCGGATATATCCTCGCCGTAGTGCCGCAAAAGCTCAATTATAAGCGCATGGCCGAATTTCATATCCGCGCTGCCGCGGCCGAAAAGCGAATCCCCGCTTTCGTAATCCTGCCTGCACTCTTCGCTCATGGGCAGTTCGCCTATGTGCGCGGTGATGGCGTCCATGTCGAACGCAATGTCCTTTAGCTGCGCAAACTCATCCGTGTCAACAACATCGTAATGCCCCGTAAGTATTACGGTATCGCCCGCAGCACCGCCGCCGCACATGAGCGCGGCCACTATATAGCGCCCAAGCGGGTCTCCGGCCACGGGAACGGTGAATATGTTTTCACTGTGCGCCTTGAAATAATCAAGCTCGCGAAGCATATCGAGTATAACTTCCGCGCCCTGTATCTCCTCCGCCATGCCGGATATGCTTTTTGCCGCCATCAGGCGGGAAAGATTGCGCCGTATGTTAGCCTTGTCTATCATAGCGTGCCGCTCCGTTTTTTCAGATTCATACATAATGATACAATAACCGCGCCCGAAAAGCTATACATAAAAAATAAAGGCCGAGCCCGATATGGGTTCAGCCCAATGCGCATATTATGCGTTACAGCATCAGCTTTTTGTATGATGCCGCCAGTTCCTCCAGCGCACTGAAGAACGCCAGCGCCTCCGCGCGGCCCAGTCGTTCCCTGCGGGCGGCAAGCGGCTGGCCGTAAGGATCGAATGCGGCTATGCCCTCGCTTGTCAGCTCCGCCATTACCTCGCGCACAAGCGCGGGGTCTTTCTTTATAACGGAACGGTACTTGTTCTGGTAGCGGAGCATGCTGCGCGTGTCCCCGTTGCCCATTGCAAGGGTGCAGCTGCGCACGCTTATGCCTTTTGCCCGCTGGGCAAGTATTGTGCGCAGCATTGCGCGCACCTCGTCCCGCTCAAACGGCACAAATGCCGCACTGCGGCAAAGCTCGCTTTCAACATCGCCCTGCTTTATGCGCTCGTAATAATAATTGCGTATGCTGTTTGGCTTGCGGCCGGTTTGGGCCGCCACGTCCTCAAATACGCTCCTCAGCGCCCTGCCGTCCTGCCGCGCGGCCTGCGCCGCGCTCAGCAGCAGCCTATCCTCCTGCTGCGTCCAGCCGCCCTTTGCGGCGGTTTCGCTTTTACAGCTTTCCATATATTTCTTCCCCCTGTCGGATTTTAACAGTATTATTGCCGCTTATCACAATAATATACATATTCATGCACAGGGGAGGGTAGCACGCGCAAACCTCTGCGGCTCAATCTACTCTTACGCTTATTTCGCCCGTGGAGACGTGCTCCGTTGTCCCGTCGTCAAAGCGGACAACAAGGCGGCAGTCGTCGTCTATGGCAATGGCCTTTCCG
>ERZ1026864.1853-NODE-1853-length-10262-cov-4.642402_pt1 | contig 10262 bp, 15 predicted proteins | sample MGYA00380162_ERZ1026864 | MGnify/ENA primary metagenome ERZ1026864 (study PRJEB33269, sample SAMEA4719798) | human gut metagenome | biome: human-associated habitat; feature: organic feature; material: feces | place: Cameroon | collected 2013-10 ... | reverse complement strand
GCCACAAGCTGCTGGTGCCGGATGGCGTACCCACCGACCGGGCTATCAGCGGCATACAGCAGTTCATCCTCCGCCGCCGTGACGCCATCTGTGACCCTACCGTACCGGGCAGGCGCATTACCTTCCATGGACTGCGGCATACCTACGCCGCTGAAAAGTACACATCCCTCGTCGATGGCGGCATGACGCCGTTGGATGCCCATTTTACCGTGTCCCGTTTGTTGGGACATGAGCGGCCCGACGTGACGAACATCTATCTGGCATCCGTGAAGGGAGGTAGTGCCCGTGGAGAATAAGTACCGCGACCTGCATGACCTCCCCATGACATTGCGGGTGGAGGACTTAATGCCTATCCTCGGCATCGAACGCAACACCGCCTACGAGCTGATCCACAGCGGACAGATTCGAAGCGTCCGTATCGGTAGGCAGATTCGTATTCCAAGAGATGCTTTGCTGGAGTTCCTGCGGAAGTAAATCTCTTCGTCGCGGAAATTAAACTTGCACAACAGCCGCGCGGGATATATCATGGAGGTGGTACATTCCGCGCGGCGGAAAGGAGCGTATATGCCGCGTACAAAAACAGGAAAAGGAGCCGGTGGTGCCGGTTCCATCAGAAAGATCACAACAACAAGGAACGGAAAGACCTACACCTACTGGCAAGGCCGCTACACGGAGGGCTTCGACCCCGGTACAGGCAAGCAGATCCAGCGCAGCATCACCGGAAAGACGCAGAAGGAAGTGGCGCAGAAGATGAAGCAGGTAACGCTGGATATCGACAATGGTGTGTATCATGCGCCGTGCAAGCTGACATTGGCCCAATGGCTGGAGATATGGTCAAAGACCTACTTGGGCGGCGTGAAGCCCAGAACGGCACACATCTACAAATCCGATATCAAGCTGCACATTCTGCCTGCGCTGGGAGCGGTGCGGTTGGAGGCATTGAACGCACCGATGATACAGGCATTTTACAACGCGATGGGAGAGCCGTCCGAGCAGAATCCGGAGGGTCTTTCCGCGAAAACGGTGAAGAATGTCCATGGCGTTCTCCACAAGGCACTTCAACAAGCGGTACTGATCGGCTATCTGCGATACAACCCTGCCGATGCCTGTATCCTGCCGCGGATAGAGCGCAAGAAGATCAAGCCCTTTGACGATGCGCAGATCACCGCGTTTCTGACCGCTATACAGGGAAGCCGCTTTGAAACGCTGTTTATCCTGACGCTGTTCACCGGTATGCGGGAGGGCGAGGTATTGGGCCTGACGTGGGACTGCATCGACTTTCATACAGGTATCATCTCTGTGGAAAAGCAAATGCAGCTGCATCAAGACAAGGGGAGCAAGGGCTATGAGCTTGTTTCTCCAAAGAATGGCCGAAGCCGTACCATCGCCGCAGCGCAGACTGTCCTTGCCCGGTTGCAGCAGCAGCGCCGATGGCAAATGCAGCAGAAGCTTCTGTTGGGCAGTGACTGGCAAAATCCGGAAGGGTTGGTCTTTACCAACGAGTTCGGTACACACCTGACGAAGCCGACAGTCTACCGCGAGTACAAGCGCATCGTTGCAGCCATTGGTTGCCCCAACGCCCGTTTCCATGATCTACGGCACTCCTACGCTGTCGCCGCGATCCGCGCCGGAGATGACATCAAGACAGTGCAGGGTAATCTGGGCCACGCCACTGCCGCCTTTACGCTGGACGTGTATGGCCATGTGACCGACCAGATGAAGCGCGAAAGTGGCGACCGCATGGAGCGTTTTATCCGCACAGTCTCCGCCGGTTGACCCAATAAGGCTAAAAATAAGGCTAAAACCTGTTTACGGGCATGAAAAAACTCCCGAAACACAGGTGTTTCGGGAGTTTTGGTTGGAGGTGACACCCGGATTTGAATTGGAACGGGACTGTAACATGGTGTATCATGCTGTTGCAAAAATCCTGTATTTCCAACGGTTTGCGGGTTTTGGCTGTAAATGCTGTATCATGTTGTAAAAGCTGTAAGGGGTACGGTAAGGGGTACGAAAAAGAGAAATATCTATTCTGAGAGGCGGTCAAACTGGACTATCCGTGTACCGTCTGCCTGATTGATTTTGACCTTCCGCAGCAGCGTATATTTGGGAAGTCCCTCTGCGTAGTCCACTCTTTCCTGCGGAAAAAAAGACCGGCAGTAATATGTATCATCGCTCCTGCTGCCAAGAAACAAATATACCGGCGTGTTATTTGCCTTGCCAGAGACCAGATAGTCCGCTTCGATTCGTGAAAATGCCTTTTTCCGCGGATCATACTTAAAGTACAGTTGGTCACCATCAAGCATATCTTCGAGATACACAAGGGCTTGGATTCTTGCTTCTATCTCGTGATATCTGGCACTCTTTTTCAGAAAATCTCCTGTAATTGTTCCGGACAAAATGCTTTCGTAGATGCGTGAACGCTTACCACTACGGATCTGTTCAATATCGACAAGCTTGTGCAGGCCCGCCAAATGATGAAGGTCATCTTCGGTAAACGCAAGTATGATCCTGGTCAGTTTTCCTTTACGTCCTAAAGTTATCTCGTATACGCAATTCTTCAGCTGCTCTATCGCAAGGGCCGCAGACTGTATATCATCCATCCCTTATGCTCTCTTTCGTTTGATCGATGTAAACAAAAGGAGCCCTGCTGTTTTGGCAGGGCTCCTTCGTTGCATTTTCTTTCGGCCTTTCAGCCTATCCGACTTGAGGTTGTTGCAAAACCCCTCCGAGAACTCCACGGCCCAACGCAATCGGAACGCCAACCGCTTCAACGTTCAGGCAGAAGCTCATGTCTCCTGTCATCCTTAGTATATCCGAAAGTACTCAAAATGGGTAGTGTCATTTCTAACAATGTTAAGATTTTTTTCTGTGCAAATTGTCAACAAAATGATAGTTATTGGGCAAGTACGAAAGGATATCCGGCAAAATATGTACCCATTTGGTAGCTTGTTGCACCTTTGAGGGCAACAGAACTGAAATAATGTTTATTCCCCCGACACGCTCTTGATAAACGCCTCCATGCGGTCGGCGCTGGCCTGCTTCATCTGGTCGGTCACATGGCCGTAAACGTCCAGCGTGAAGGCGGCGGTGGCGTGGCCCAGGTTCCCCTGCACCGTCTTGATATCGTCACCGGAGCGGATCGCGGCAACTGCGTAAGAATGGCGCAGATCGTGAAAGCGTGCGTCCGGCCTGCCAATGGCAGCGGCGGCCTGTTTAAACGCCCTGTACAGCGTCGGCTTCGTCAGGTGGTTTCCCTGTGCGTCCGTAAAGACAAGGCCACTATGCTGCCACAGAGGGCCAGCAAGGAGCCTTTGCTCCGTCTGCCACACCTTTTGACGCTTCAGGTATTCCATCACAAAGGGGGCGGCGGTGATGGTGCGGGTCTTGCCGTTTTTGGTGGGAACCAACTGGTACGGGGTCATGCCCTTCTCCTGGTGGAGCTGCATCTGCTTGTTGATGGTCAGCACGCCGGTATCGAAGTTTATGCAGTCCCATGTCAGGCCCAGCACCTCACCCTGACGCAGACCGGTGAACAGCGTCACGACAAAGATGTTTTCGTAGCTGTTGCCCTTGATCGCATTCAGAAAGGCCGCAATCTGCGTTTCATCCAATGGCTTGATCTCCTGCTTCTGACCCTTCGGGAGCTTACAGAAATCGCCATCCGCCGGATTCAGCGGTATATAGCGGTTTATCACCGCCTGCCGCAATGCTCCATGTAAAACACCGTGAACATTTTTCACCGTCTTGGGTGAAAGCGGTGCGGTAGTGTAAACAGTTTTTCCGTCTTTCTTGACGATCTTTCCCTGCTCGTCGCGCTTGAGGATCTTCTTGCCGCTGGTCAGCAGCTTGTTAAAGTACTTCTGCACGATGTGCGTATCAAGCTCCTCCAGCTTCACAGCAGCCAGATACGGCTTGATATGTAGGCGTATATCGTCCTCGTAGATTTTGACTGTGCGGGGCTTGATGCCCTCCAGATAGGTATCTGTCCAGATGTCCAGCCATTCCCCCAGCGTCATTTTGCAGGGCTCACGGTATGCCTTGTTGTCCACGGCGGCGACCGCCTGCGCCAGCTTCTGGCGAACTTCCTTCTGCGTCTTTGCGTAGACGGATTTGCGGATCGGCTTTCCGGTGCCGGGATCATGACCAGCGATAAAGCGGGCCTCCCACTTTCCATCCGGCCGCTGGCGGATGGTTCCCGATCCCTGCGCGGCGCGGGTATTTGATTTTCTTGGCATTGATTTTTCCTCCTATATTGTGTTAATATGGAAGGGCAGTAGGCGTCTCAAGTTTACTGCCCTTATAGCCGCCCTCGGTGTTCGCAGCACCGGGGGCGGTTTTTTATTCAAAAATCATCTTCATCCCCAAGCGGCCATAATATCGTGTCGCTTTCATCGTGCATAAGTTCGGAAGAAGAGTCTTTCCCCTCTAATTCATCCACCATTGTCTCAATAATTAAATCAATATTCCTTTTGGTATCATCTTTTGCCCGCTCAAGATAGTATGTAGCAGCATCCAAAGCTGATATCTGAAACATTCCATTATCGTCACCGTTCATGGATGCAATTATATTATGCAAATCCGCATTGGCTTTCAGCCTTCCGCTTGGGAGCTTATTGTCTTTCCGATACACCGCCGCAGCGTGAGCCGCACGAACAATGTTGGATGTGATAGATTCAACTAATGTGAAGCCTCGATATACAAGATCATCAAATAATCTCGATAAAAAAGCAGATGCGACAGAATTTTCAGAGCGGAAAATATGTAGAGAAAAAACAGTTCCCGAAGAGAGACCGGTATAATTGCAGATCGCTTGAATCTCGGGGTCTGTGGTCTTCACATCAGATTTACCTAAAAGATAATCGGTCGAGACATTGCACTTTTCTGCAATTTTTAAGAGAGTAACGACATCAGGAAGACGATCACCGTTGCAATAAAAACCGACGGTTTGTCTCGAAATGCCAAGAAAATCCGCATAGTCGGTGTTTGACAAATCACCTTGCAATTCTCTAAACCGCTCCGTAAAAATCGGCAGTCTATTGTCTTTTTTTGTTCGCTCCATATATGTACGCTCCTTGTAAAATTGCTCTAATATTGTCACATCTGTTGAAACTTTTGTTCGTCCGCTTGCCAGCGCTCTTCTTTGGCGCTATAATTGAGACAAGCAAACAACAAGAGCGTTTCTGTTGTTAGTGTACTACAAGCGAGCGAATCCGTCAAGAGGATAGGAGGTGGATTATGAAAAATTTAGACGTTCGTCGCGCAGCGGCGGGTAACGGGGTTCGACTTTGGCAGATTGCTGACGCGCTGGGTATTGCGGACTGTAATTTGTCGCGCAAGCTTCGCAAGGAACTGCCAGACGATGAAAAGAAAGCAATTTTTGCAATCATTCAAAATTTGTCACAGGAGGTAAAGTGATGGACGCAACAAATTTTGTGGCGTATTCCCCCACGACAGCGGCGAAGGTGGCAGAGGTATCGAGACCTACTATTTACCGCTGGATGCACATTGAAGGATTCCCTGTCGCTCGCATCGGCGGGTGTACGCGCATCCCGGCGGAGGCGTTCAAGCGCTGGTTAAATCAGCAGGCGGGGGTGAGCGAGAGTGCATGACAAAGGGAAAGCCCCTGCCGGTGTTCCAGCACCGACAGGGGCAGAGGGAAAAGGTTTGCCGACCAAGTTTCCCGTATCAAATTCTATCACAGCGGCGGACAACCGTCAATTCAAAGTCTCTGGCTTGCTCAGTCACGGCCAAGTGAATGCGGTTCCACTGCGGCACTTATGCGCTCTGACCGGCCTTGACGGACGAACAGTCCGCGCCATGATCGCCGCCGAACGGCGTACCGGTGCAGCAATTTTGAGCGACAACGCAACCGGCTATTTCCTCCCTGCAAACGAAGAGGAAAAAGCACGCTTTGTCCGTTCTATGCGTCACCGGGCGAAAGAAATTTTATATGCGGCAGCTGCCGTGGAAAGAGGCAAATAAATGGCGTACAAAAAGAGAGAAAAACGGGCCACATGGTGGAAAATGCTTTACCATCAACGGGCGGCGATTTCGTCAGTTTCGGACGCTGATGCCGGATTAGGACTAAAAGCGGCATTTGCATATTTCGACGGTGAGGAAATTGATCCTGCACAACTTACCCCCGGTGCGTTTACCGTGTTTTGCGTAATTCGTCCGTACATTGACGAAAGCATGAGGGATTTTCAAGAATCCGTTGAGAGGGGGAGAGCAGGAGCAAACAAACGTTGGGGCAAAGAATAGACCCCCTATAGGGTAGCTTACAGAAGCACTAAGCACTAGGCAATAAGCACTAAGCAATACTTGTAAGAGGGTGTATGAGGGTGTGGAGCCGCAAGCGGCGTCCACGCTGACACCCGCCCTTCGGAAAGGAGTGATTTTTTCTGTTATTCGACTTTGACAAATTTGCAAATATCACCGCAACCGTGTTTCCCGATGATGAGGAATACAGCTTGAACGATGCTCTGTTTGTGTTTCGTTACTTTTTCTCTAAATACGAGGAGGAAATGAAGGAGCCACACCCTCCAATCAATACCGGGCAAATCGTGCGAATTATACGCGCAATGCCGTATATCAATCAGGAAGACCGTTGTAATACGTGTGTAGGTTTGGAACCGTGCGATTATCCCGTAATGATCGACCAATATTTCAAAACATACTTTGAAAATTGTAATTATCGCATCAACCATTTTTTCAGTGGGCGCGTTAGGGAACTGCGGTATTTTGAAACACTCTACTAACGACAACCAACATTTTACAATCTTGTTTTAGGAGGAAACCAACATGAAAATCATTCAGATCATTCCCGCCCCTGCAAACCTGTTTTATGCCTTTGACAAGGAAACGGCACTCCCCGCTGTTTGTCTGGCTTTGGTCGAAGCGGAAAGCGGAGACCGCGAAGTTCGGGCGATGGGCTTAACCAACGGCGAGTTCATTGAGGATGTGCAGGAGGCAGGTGCAATCCTGCTGAACGAGTGGCACACAGAAGATGGGCAGAAAGTCACAGTGTAAGGGTGCGCGCGTTGAGCGGCTGAATGTGCCAGAAGCCATGCACCAGGCCGCGAGGGACAGCGAGCGCTTCCGTGATGGTGCACCTGCTGTGTTCCATCGCCGCAGCCGTGAGCCGTGGCTTGTGACTATGAGCCTTGCAAATTTCATGGACATATATTCCGCGAAATTCCTTAATTCTCCGAGAAAGGAGTGTGAAAAAAATGGCACTGACGCAGAATCAGCAGAAAGCGATAGCGGCGCTATTGTCCAGCCCATCCCGTGAAGAAGCGGCGCGGAAGTGCGGCCTTACATCAAGAACACTTCGGGCGTATTTCCAAAACAATGAGTTTTGCGAGGCGTATAGATCGGCTTTTCAAGAGCTGACGGAAAATGCAACGCGACAGGCGCAGCGCTTACTATCTCCGGCGCTTGATACGCTGGAAGAGGTCATGAAGGACGCAGACGCACAACCGGCGGCAAGAACAAATGCGGCGCGGATTGCGATTGAAAGCGCTATGAAGCTAGCCGAACAGGCCGACATTTTGGAGCAGTTGCGAGAGCTGGAAGAATGGAGGGAAGAATTAAATGCCAACCGTTGACGCACGCCTTGCAGCCCTGCGCGAGTTTCTAAAATCTCACGCGACCGGCGAAACCGTTTTTATTGTCGAGGGCGGCGGCGAGTATCACACAAAAGAAGATCCTTTTACCTACCTGATGCAGCACGGCGCATATACCCATGACGGGCGGCGCATTGTTCTTTATCCGCACCCAATCGAGGGCGTGGACGGGCTGAGCATGAGCCTTTACCAGCTTATTGACGAAGCCATTGCGCGCGGCAAGCTGGAACTGCCAGAATTGGAGAGTGATCCCCTTGAATAGCTTAAAAACACGCCTGCAGCGGCTTGCTGACGCACGGAAACTATCCAGAGAACCGATGGTTATCTGTGTGAGACGATCTGGACAAAGAGAAGTCGTGAGGTGGCTCGATGCGATTTCTGCTGCAAGCAGGACGGAAACCGATATAGACCATTTTGAAGATCACAGCGATTTCAACCGCTGTTCAGAACTGCCGAACGTAATACTTGGCGTTTCAAATGATTCGCACTGAAATGTGACAGAAAACTATATAGAAAGGCAAAAACTATGACAAATACTGAACGATATTTCAATTCCATTTGCAGCTTTCGCAAGGATTTACAGGCGCTGAACGACCGATACCGGCCCGAATATAAAAGGCTGGAGTGTTTCAAGGATTCCGCCTCATACACGGATAGCAAGCGGCTGCTGGACGACCGCCGGGGCAAGGAGCTTGCAGCGCTTCGATACGAGTATGACGACCGCCTCAAATCCGCGGCCGATTCGATGGAACGGGCATACATGGCGCGACCCACCTCTGCGCCGACACAGGAGCAGCTTGCCATTTTGCAGGCCTTGAAAATGCGGGATCATGTGGGCCGTGACGAGTTGCGGCAGGCGGCGAACAATATGCGCGGCTGTCCGGTGGCGGAGCGCACACTTGAGGAGATCGCACGGAAGAACGGCGTGTATCTCGGTCTCAAACAGGAACTCAGCGAAGATACCGTGCGCCAAAATATTTACTCTCTTCGCCGGAATGGCGAAAAGCTTGTTGCCCGTCTGGACGAGCCTAATAGTCGCAAAGCCCACATGGACAATCGTGATTGGGATATGTTCCATTTGGATGTTGATCCGGCAAATGAAGCCGACTGCCTGCGGATTTTTGCCCTGTGCGACGATCCCGCCCAGCTTGCAGCGGCGGTAAATGAGACAACAGATTGAGGAGGATTTTCAACATGGACAACACCTTTGAACAGCGCCTTACCGCGCTCTACGACACCGCAAAAAAGCAGAAGTCTGCGGCCCTGACACAGCTCCAGAAGGCCAAGAAAGCCTGTCAGGCGATGGAGGACAAGGCCGCAGCAGAAGCCGCCTGCACGGCGGCAGAGCAGGCCTATTCCGCCGCTGTCGCCAATGCAGACGCTATCCTCAACGCTGGCCGTGCAGCCCTTCGGGCTGAGGTGAAAGCGGATATCCACAAGCGGTCACTGGCAAATCCTGACGACGTGGTTCCTGCCGCTATCACGCTGCTGGACAGCGATGTTCTGGTCGCTGATGACTTGATGGCACTGGCCGACCGTTTCGCAACTAATTTTACCATGCTGAGGCTTATTTTGCCCCGTGCCCGTCAGGCCATGTGCACGGCCAACACGACCCGCGACCACGCAGAACGAGACGCGTTGGATCGGGTCATCGACAAGTGTCTGGGCTACCTGAACGCTGATCTGATCGCCTTTGACCGCTTGGATACAAAACTGACCGGTGAGCAAGCGGACTAATACCGCCAAAATTGGCGGTATTGATTTAGACTATCTGACAAAAAGCCGGGGGATCATTTGACAGGTGTTCGTAAAACAGGTTTAGACCGAAATTACGAAATGAGCATCTGTCAGGCAGGGTTGGACAACGAAAAGCCGCTATATTCAGTGAAAACCTGAATATAGCGGTTTTTCCTTATTTGCGTTTCTTTTTGCCTTTTCCGTGTGGTAGCTGCGGTCGTGCTTTTCCACGCTGGTTGATGGGACTTTTCAGGTACTTGGACTTTTTAAGTCCGCTGATGACTGAGGCAAACTCTTCCTTCGTAAGTGTGTCATAATCAAGTCCGATTGTTGCCATGAGCGCACGGACTTGCTTTTCCTCGGAACTGCCCTCAAAATTCATCGCATCCTGCAACTGACCCTGTACGGTTGCTACGAGGGAACTTTCATCCGCAGTCATGGTGTCAGGGCGATGCTCATTCCGAATATCACGAAGAATGCCTTTCAGGTCATCTGCAATCAGGCTTCCGAAATACTCGTCCTCCCGAATTTGCACTACTTCTAACGTCCGCAGATGCAGATCATTTTCCTCGCCGCCGTTTTTCATCAATGCCATCTGCCGGACGGCTTCCAAAACGGCGTTCATATCCTTGACCCGCATATCTGCGATCCGGTCAACGTAAATCTCAGCATCCAGCATAAACCGCTGGAAATCCTTGTGGCAGATCAACTCCGACAGCAGCCGGTGGTTAAATTTGCCCGTTCTCAATACTTCGATTGCATCATCATCCAAATGCAGAGCGTCCAGCTCTGTGCTTGGGTGATTTTTTCGTTCTGTCAGCCCCAGCAGGTAATCGGTGGACACACCGTAGAACTTTGCCAGCGCCACCATGCTGAACGGACTGATGTCTTTGAAATCGT
>ERZ1026864.1849-NODE-1849-length-10275-cov-7.457143_pt1 | contig 10275 bp, 9 predicted proteins | sample MGYA00380162_ERZ1026864 | MGnify/ENA primary metagenome ERZ1026864 (study PRJEB33269, sample SAMEA4719798) | human gut metagenome | biome: human-associated habitat; feature: organic feature; material: feces | place: Cameroon | collected 2013-10 ... | reverse complement strand
AAAAGTATTATGGCGATTCCTCGCGGGCGGCTGCAATCTATGTAGGACTTGCAGCGGCTGGAAAACTTCCGTGCATCGATTCCTATGAATCATTTATTGCGGAAGTTTATACGGAGCCAAAGCCCTTGCCCAAGTCAGGAAAGTCTGAGACTGCTTCAAAAAAGACGCCCGAGGTTTCTGCACCGGCAAAGGAGATTCCGGCAGACGAATCGTCGCAGTCCGATAATGCAAATATTCCGGACGGTGCGCAGATGGAACATATCCTTGAGCTGCCCAAAGCGACCTGCCTGCTCCTCTCTTTGGCAAAAAATGCTGGTCTTTCTGCAAATAATTCCAGTGAGCTGGCGTATAAGGGAAAGGAATTTTTTCTTGACGCTTATCAGAAAGCGCTAAAAAACAAAACGCTCCAAATCAATGTTCATAAGAACAAGATCACTTTTCCGATGGAGGAGCATGACAGCGGATTTCATGCGGTCGGAGTACTGACCCGTTCGCCTGCTTGGGAATACGGATGGAAGTTCAACTATCTGGCCGAGAATACATCCGGCGCAGAAAAGCCCGAAGTCAAAGCAAAAATCCAGAAGCCTTTGACCGCATTGGAGCATCTGGAACGCTGTGGGTATAAAATCGTTCAGCAGGTCGTGCCGGAAAAACTCCCACCGATTGCTGTTCAGCGGATGGCATGGAAAACAGGCGAGGCTCTTTGCGACCCGGTGGTGGTGGATTTCTTGCAGTTTATCCGAACACATATGCAGAGCGACGGTTCTTTTTCGTTCCGTATCCCAAAGGGTGCGTCCAAAAAATCGTTTGCCACACTTTCAGAGATCGCTCAGACGTGGGACAAAATGGGACTTTTTGCAGCCATTGTGATTTACCCGCAGAATATCGTCTATGAGCTTGCGCAAAATGAAACTGTCCGGCATTTTTTGAGCGGAAAGTGGCTGGAGCTTTTTGTAGAGCATCAGGTTCAGCAGATTCTGAACCACTATCGGGAGGAGCAGGGCGCAGAAGTTTCGGTTTGCTCCAATGTGGTTCTTTCAGAAACGGCATCCGTAGGGAGCACGCATGAGTTGGATGTCGTGTTCTCCATCAATGGAAAATTTTTCTGGGTAGAAGCCAAATCCTCCAGTCGAAGCATTGATTATGGAAAATATGCTTCTCTGTGCGAAAAGCTGAACGTGACACCAGAAAGCTTGCTTTTGGTCAACAGCGATTTGTCCGTGGAAGAGTGCGAAGGTGTTTCTTATTTCTGGAATTACCGCGTTGCAAATTGTGCAACCATCACGCAGGAACTGGAAAGCATGATCGCTAAACAAATTGAAAGCACCGGGAATACTGCTCTGAGTACAGACTGAGCAATAATCAAAAAAGACCCTGAGAACCCTGCCGGATAAGCGGCAAAGTTCTCAGGGTCTTATTGTTTATCAGGCTGCACAAAGCTTGCAGCCCGATATTGTGGTGTATGACAGAGCAGCCCCCACAGCACAGCAAAACCGGCATTTTTCATAAATATTCGTAGCATCGCTATTTTTTATTTTTAGAGGCGTGAAAGTGTTTTTGAGTATAATAGAATCGTCCCCGGGGGGCATCGGCCGGGAATAGCAAAACAGAAAGGACGTTGCCTATGAGCAAAGAAAAATTTCTCGCAGCCTTGCGGCTGCTGCTGTGCATCGTGCTTTGCATGATCGTAGGGGCTCTCATGGTGTGGTTCCTCACATTGAGCGGGCTGGCAGAGCACGCTGGAACAGCAATTGCATTTATCCGCTCGTTCCCTGGGCACCTCGAAGATGTTGCCGAGGTAATGACCGGCGCGCTTTGCATGGCTCTTGTAGGCGGGATGGTATGGGAACTGGTGGTGCACTGGAGGGACCTGCTGGCACTGCTGGATGGTCTGTTTGCGATGGTGGGAGCGCTTGTCAGGATCTTCGATCTGGTCAGCGACGATCCCGGGGAGATTTTTGACAAAAAAAAGACCAAACCACAAGATACAAAAAAAGACAGCAAACCGCCTGAAATCGATCTTTGTGCGGACATTGATGAACTTGCAGACACAATTTTGACAGAGGAGGCATCATAAAAAATGAAGCTTGAAAAAAAGGAACCCAAACCCGGTATGAGGACTGAGACCCGCCTGTGGGTGCTCTCGTTCGTGTTTGCGCTGGCATCGTTTCTCTCTTGGCTTTCCACCCAAAAAGGCATGGTCACGCTGTTTTTCGTGGGTCAGGCAGGGCTGGCGCTTCTGGCATCCGCTGTCGTTCAGATCACGGAGATCGTTTTCAGCGGCCGCTGGAAAAGCTTCAGCTTTTGGCTGGCATTTCTGATTTCGGTCAGCCTCTCTTCTTTCCAATTTGTGAAAACTGCCTACCCCGCCGGGCAGTTCAGAGAAGTAGCTGAAACCGGCGTAAACCATATCTACACAGAGCTTCTGCCCAAAATCCAAAAGGACACTGCCGCCCAGCTGGATGACCTGCGCACGACAGTTTTTTCCGAGCTGGACGCATTGGAAGCCGCCGCCGCGGATGCTGAAGGGGCGGCAAGCAGCGGAAATATTTTTACTACAACAGATGCGGAGGATCTCAAGTCCCGGTATGCACAGCAGACAAGCCGTTACCCCAAAGGGTATGAAAACGACATCATGTTCCAGAATCTCCTTACGGCGGCAGCGCTGGTGCACAACGGAGACACCCAGAACGCCCGACTGCTTATCGAGCAAAGCGTTAGCGCACTGGATGGTCTGATTGACATCGCAGCCACAAGCAAACAAAAAGCCTTCTACCGTGACATCAGAAGCGATTATAACGCCCTTGGTGTATTGGTCTCTCTGCAGGAAAATACCGGTGCAGCAACAGTGAGCGCCGGTGCCAAGGCGATGCGCAGTGCACTGATGGAAGGCACGCTGGACACCGCTGCCTTGCGTGAAGATGCGGACACCCTTGTGGCACAAGCCATGGCGGTGGAACTTCCCATTGATACCGCGAAATTGGCCATTCTGCGCGACAGCGTGCTGGATTATGCAGCCTTGGTCGAGCTGAACACCAGCCTGAAGGCGCATCAGGCAGAACAATCGGCGCTTGCGCAGCGCCTTGCCGCCGCCGGTGCAGCGGAGGATGACCAGCAGGCGCTGGAAGGGGTGCAGACTGTATGGCGCGAGGAGCTGGAAGCGCTCCGCGCCGAGATCGCTGCCTCTCCGCTTTCGAACCACGAGGATCTGACAACGCTGGATAAAATGACCAGCGTCTATCTCCAAAAAGAGCGCAATTCCATCCAGACAACGTGGGCTGTGCTGCACATCCAGCAGGTTGGTATCAGGAACGCTCTGCCCGCCATCGGTTCCATCTTACTTGCTGCCCTACTCGACCTCTCTGCCAGTGCAGCTTTTGAAAGTGCAAAAGAGCTGCGCCGGCAGCGTGCCAAGGAGAGATTTTTTGAAGGCACACAACCAAAAACGCTATACTAGGATCATAGGATCATCGGAGATCCTCTAAATTCATCATATAGGAGAGAAAAGCATGTTTACGATCGTAATTTTTTTGCTGGTCCTAGCAGCAGCTTTGGCGGCGTTGATGCTCATTCTGGATAAGGCTTCAATCAATGATGCGATCGACCGCCTCACCCGTCCCGCCACTCGTAATTATCGTAGTAAAAAGTGAAAGGAGCAAACCCTATGGAACTGTTTTCGGTGTTGGCCGCCTTTTTGGTAAGTCTTGCGGCTATGCTTTTTCTGCTCGCTCGCTCTGGGCGCATTCGTATCAAGCTGCCCTCTTCCCATCATGACCGGGAAGACTGGGAGGATGAGGCGGCCACCGTTGGGGCGGAATGTGTCGTTGTCCGTCAGATTTCTATCGCCAGTCAGCACGCAACCACCGTCGCAACGCATCTCGTCCCTCTCCCTGTGAAGGAGGGTTCCTACACCGCCATCATCCCGCCCCGGGGGAAGGCTGACCCTGAGGCAACCGCAGTGGTCACCCTGAGCAAAACGCCCACCATCGCCACGGTCAGCCATGACGAGCCCCTCATGATCTACAAGGGACGCGACCAGACCTTCTATTTGAAAGTAAACGCCGAAAATCTCAACAAGAGCCACTTCAACGGACAAGTGGTTGACGAGCTGCCTCTGGCTGATGTACTTTCCTCTAAGGGCAACTATCGCCCCTTCTTCCTGGCAAAGGAGCCTTTGATCTTTGAGCACAGGAAGAAACCGGAGGAAACTACCGGGACTGTGATTCTCGACGACGATACATCTAACAAAAAACAGGCTGCTTCTGCGCGTCCCGCGCAGAAACACAACTTCAAGAATTAAAGAGGAGGGATAAAAGGTGGAAAATATTTCCTACAAGGTCGCCCTTGGACAGCGCCGTATTTTCAGCAGGGAAGGGGCAAAAAAGCTGGTGCCCTGTATCACTGCCGTGGTCATTGCGTGGGTCATCAGTGTGCTTTTGACGCTCAAAGCACAGGATGCTGCTGCCGCACAGGCTGCAACGCAGCTCTGGGTGCTGCCCTGCCTCAGCATCGCGGCCATGGTGATCTCCGTCTCCGTCGGGGGAGAAGCGATGATCATCCTCTTCGTAACATTTGTTGCGAATGTAGGCATCAGCGTCCAGCTGCTTTTGGATGCAAGTGCAGCCCAGAGCTTGGAGGCGGCGTACCTTACGGGCTTTGTACTCGCTGTTATTGGTGCATGTGCGGTGAGGTTCATTTCACGCTGCAAAGCGCCCACCGTTGAAGCAATTTCCATTGTGGGGTCGCTGGTCTTGTTTATGGGGGCAATGTTCAGCCCCGCTGTCAATGGCTCTCATATCGCAGTAAAGGTTATGGGGCGCTCGGCTCTGGTCGGTCAACCGATGCTGATGATTGCTCTCGTGGGTATTGCAGCGGCCGTCACAGACATGGAAAGCGGCTCCCCTCAGCGAGTGCTCCATGCAGGTGTTCTTTTGTTGACCAATGGGTTCTTCTTTGTGTTAATGAACGAGCTGGGCTCCTTGCTGATCCTTTTCATTACCGTCTCTCTTGTGCTCATCGCAAGCGATGGAGTAAAGCCGATCGATTTGATCCCGGTGGGGTGCCTCTTCGCCAGCCTCAGCTTTTTGGGCTGGAAAGCCCTAAGCATTCTGGGAACGAAGCTCCCTCATTCGCTCTTTGGGAAAATCTGGAATAAAATCAACGCGCGGTTTGCCTATGTTAACGTACTCTCGAAAATGGACAGCCTTTCGCAAGAAGAAACGTTAGGGGCAGCGTATCAGCCAATTCAGGGGCAAAAGGCGATCTTGACCTCGAAGTGGCTGGGACACAGTCCGTATGACATCAGTATCCCAGCGAAAAGCTCGGACTACATTACATGTTGGATCGCGAACAGATTGGGACTGGCGGCTGTTTTGGCCGTAGTCGTGCTCGTGTACATTATTTTCATTTATGGCTTGATTTTCAGCAGCAGAAGCCATGGAATGGTGAGTGTGATGGGCGTTGCCTGCGCAAGCGCACTCGCAGCAGGCGGAGCGTTGAACCTTTTGGGCGCGACGAACATCTTCCCGGCAGTCGGCGTATCCTTCCCGCTTCTGAGCGAAGGAACGATGAATATTATCGTGAATTCGATGATGACGGGAGTAATCGTGCTTTCGACCATAAAAGAAAGAGAGGAGAATTGAAGATGCTGAACCTGCCCCGGAAATATTTTTCTCGACGCGCGTTCCTCGGTGCTGCAGCTGCAGTAGGTCTGGCCGCAACGACCGGCAAGTTTTTCCAGCAGGCGGGAGCTGTCCCCTCTGCTGAAAAAGAAAACATCGAAAACTGGCGGACTAAATTTACCAAGGAAGCGCAGCGCAGCCAGACCATCGAGGGCGCCATCGTAGACCGGAACGGTGAGCCCCTGACCGAGCCCGGCGACCCCGGCACCCCGGCCAAGGTACTGGATATCAGCTACGGGTCGCTCATCGGCCTGCGCACCGCAGGCGGCGATCTGACAGGCTTGCGCCAGACCTATCAGGAGGAGTTGCTTTACAGTACGCTTCCCGGTAAAGGCGCAGGACGCACGCTCCACCTGAGCATTGACAGCGAATTGCAGAAGATTGCTTACAGCCTGATTGCTGGCACTCGCGGTGCCTGCGCGGTGATGAACGCGCGTACAGGCTCTATGCTGGCCTGTGCCACAAGTCGTGGTACGCTTGAGTTCGACGTAAATCACTACACTGAGTTGTATGATGTCTACAAAAACGAGCCAAACTTTTTTGTAGACCCGCTTATCACACCTATGGCACCCGGCAGTGTGATGAAATTGATCACGGCGTCTGCTATGTTGAAAAACGGCGTAGATATGACGTATTACGATGATGGGCCTTACCATGGAATCCGCAATTTCAATAAGAAAAGCTATGGAAAACTTGATTTAAACCGCGCGGTAGTTCATTCGTCCAACACATACTTCGCGCACGGCGCAGAAATGGTCGGTACATCAAACTTTTTGAAAGAAGCCGGACAGTGGGGCTTCGCGGACGCGGTTCCTGCTCCCACGGTGATCCCTTCTTACGAAGGGACGGCTCTGAAGTCCTCTCTCGGTCTCCAAGCAGATAGCGGCGAAGCCAATCTCCGCCAGATCGGCTTCGGCCAGGGCAGTGCCCTTCTGACGCCCTTGCAGGTCATGCTCTGCTATGCCAGTCTGGCGTTAGGCAGTGACGAAGCCGTTGGCGCTCCGCATACGGTCGAGTATATCGAAGATCCCAATACTGTGGAGGATGCGAAATATATTGAGACAAGACCTGCCCTGCCTGCCATGTTTGCCGGATACGGCAAAACTCAAGAGACCCTGCGCGCGGCTTTTGCAGGCGCGGCCGAAGCTTATAAGCTGAAAAACGACAAAGTAAAGGCAATTTATGCCAAAACTGGAACGGCGACCCAGCCCGACGGAAAAAACACGACACTGCTTGCGTTTTCCTTCATCACACAGCGTAAGGAAGCCTATGTAGCCATTATCACCCGGAGCGGGACCGACAAAACATCGGCCATTTTGAAGGAGCCGGCACGGGAACTTTTGAAACACACCTTGGAGGTGGTTGAATGAAACTGAAGGTCAGCTGGGCTTCCAGCAGAAACCGGCGCAAAGAGAATCAGGATAACCTGTCCATTGGCGAACGGGTTGCCTTCCCGGAGGGCATCGAGGAGCGCCACATCAGCGGGCAGGTCCTGATGGATATCCGGGAGAATAACGAGGTGCTTTTTGGCGTGGCAGACGGCCTTGGGGGGTGCACCAACGGAAAATATGCCGCAGCCCGCTGTCTGGAACGGGTGAGAGAGAGCTTTTACAGCTTTTATAACACCAGCACTGAAACCGAAGCAGAGGAACAGACGGCTCTCTGCGAACCGCTGCATACCTGCACAACGGGCGAGCCCCCGCTGCCAGTGCTGCGGTCGGTGAGCCAACTGCTGCCCCTGCGTGCAGCCTCCATGCGGCTTGAGCATGAAGAAGAAGCAGAACCTGCGCCGTCCCGGCTGATGGCGGCAGCCATGGAGGCGCGGGATGCGCTGGCAGAAACCTACCGGGATCTTGACGGCGGTTGCACCCTGTGTGCAGTCTCGGTGTGCGCAAACGGAGAGGTGGAATGGGTTTCGGCTGGCGATAGCAGCATCTGGTTGGTGCATAGCGGCAAATTGACCCTTATCAACCATCCTCTGGATAACCGCTATTATTCCCACAAAGCCCTTGGACTGCCCGCGGATCCAAAAGAAAAGAGCGTCCTCCTGAACTATTTAGGTGCCGCTGACGCGGATCTACACACTGGAAGTTTCTCCCTCCATCACGGAGACACCCTCGTACTCTGCACAGACGGAGTTGAGCTGGAAAAAACGCTCAGCCGCTTTCTGCTAAAGTTAAATGGCAGCGCTGACCAGCTGTGCGCCATCAGCAATGCCAGCGACAATGCCACCGCAGTGCTTATCAGGTTCGTATAAAAAGGAGTTTTTCTATGGCTGAGAGAAAATACTATACCGCCCCCGATGTGGCAGAACGAGCCATTCGAGGTTGTTGGCCGGAGCTCAACTTCAGGCTTGGAGAGCAGATCGGACACGGTGGCATGTCCGATGTATACAAACTGGCAGCCGGCGGCAGGGTCGAAGCGCTCAAGGTCACTAATAGCGCCGCCCGTGCGGACACGCCGGAGCTGTTCGAAGACCTTTGCTGGCGAGGCGCCAATGAGCTGGAATACGCCCGCCGCATGTCTGAAGCGGGCTGCGGCGTGAAGGTTTATGACACGGCAGAATTTGCTCTTTCGGATTCGGATAGCAATCGCAGGCTGTTCCTCATCCGAATGGAATACCTTCAGTCGTTGCCGAAATACCTCGAACAACTTCAGGAGGCTGAACGCACTGCGACCGTGCTTGCCGCACTGGAGTCCGTCGCAAAAACCATCCAGAAAATGGAAAAAGAAAAGACGCTGCACCGGGATATCAAGCCGGAAAACATTCTTGTAAAAAACTGCGGTGCATCGCCGGAGTTTTTTCTGACAGATTTCGGGCTGGCCCGACCGAATTATCTGGAAAGCAAAATGGATAATTTTTCCATCAGCGGGACAGGCTGCTACCGCGCCCCTGAGCTGCTGGAAGGCCGCGAAATTGTTGGCAACAAAAGCGACATATACAGCCTTGGGGTCAGCTTGTACAAGCTGCTGGTGCATAAAGGCAAGAAGCGGCTGCAATTCGACCCGCTTATCTTTGCTCATCAGGTCGATCAGTACAAGGACGTACCGGACGACATTCTGGAGGTCATCCTTGCTTTGACAAAGAACGACCCGCAGGAACGGCTCTCTCCCCAAAAGGCTTCCACGGCGCTGCACAGAGCGCTGTTGGTACATGACAAGGAACGATATGTCGCAGAGCTTGAAGACGTGCTGTATGCTCTCCGCGGGCGTTGTGCCAATGCAAACGAACTGGTCAACAGTCTGCCGCGCGGCGCAGCAGCCACCTTGCTGGCAGCAGCAGCAGCCCTGCAGCACAAGGACGCCAAAACCGCGCGGCAGCTTCTCGCAGGAAGCGATCACCCCGCCTGTTGGTTCTACCTAGCTGGAGTTATTCCCGAGCAGGCGCAGAGCCTTCTCGAACGCGCTGCGCGGGCAGGCTACGCGCCAGCGCGTGCAGCCCTGCTGGGGCTGCCGAGGAACCCCCAAAAGCAGCTGGCAGCCCTGCGCGCCGCCTTGCAGCAACTGTAAAAGGAGATAGGAAATGTCAGGTCCCGCTTTGCCCTGGTCGAAGGGCGGTTATTACTATGCGTATCTCTCTTCCCAGGAATGTCATGAATATGAGTTGATCTACGGGAAGTTGATCGAAGATGAATTCGACGTGGTTCTGCCCTGCAAACTTTCTTCCGAGGAGATCACGCGCATCATCAACGCCCTCAAATATGACAAGCCAGAGCTTTTCTGGGTGGACTTCCGCCACACCCATGTTGGATCCACCGCACTGCGGTTTGAAGCGTTTTACAGCGGAGCAACGCTTGAGCGCTGCAAAAAAACAACATTGAACCGTATGGAAAGCATTCTGACCCGAAGCAAGCAGGCTGCCGGCACGACGGACCGTGAACGGGTCTGCTGGCTGCACGATGTGATCGCCGCTGAGACTGCTTATGGCTCCAGCAGCGCCAGCCCCTCTCACGATATTCGCGGCGCTGCCGGCGGCACCAGCGTATGTGAGGGCATCGCCCTGTGGTTCTCCGCGCTGGCTACTCAATTAGGTATACCCAACCGGGTGGTGCTGGCTGACTGCCGCAATGCAGGACGGCTGAACCATGCGTTTAATCAGGTCTGGCTGCCGGACGAAGGTTGGAGAACACTGTATATCGACGTTACCGCCGACCTGCGGCATGACATCCTTACACCACCTTCGCGGCTGCATATCGTACCTCCCGATGCTGCTATTTGGCAAGAGCAGGGGTATGCTCCGCTGCCGTCAAGCCAGATCCCGCGTGTACTCTCGTTTTAACGGTCGATGGAAACGCTGCCGGAACTTGACCCGGAGGAACAAAGCGATCTGCAGGAGCTTTGCAGCATCCCATCCACCCCGCCGCCTGCGCCATAAAGCAAGGGACTGTTGCGCAAAAACGCCGCAACAGTCCCTTCGCGCTTTATGCGGCGTTTTTTGGTGCTGGCAGCACAAATATGGTATCATAAAGCCGAAAGCTGCACATCCAGTCAAGGAGGAGGAAAATGAGCAAAAAGGAAAAGCGCGTAACGCTCATCCGTTTTGACCAGCGGCGGATACGCAGGCTGCGGCCGCTGGCAAGGCTGGTCAGTGGGC
>ERZ1026864.1838-NODE-1838-length-10298-cov-3.312604_pt1 | contig 10298 bp, 7 predicted proteins | sample MGYA00380162_ERZ1026864 | MGnify/ENA primary metagenome ERZ1026864 (study PRJEB33269, sample SAMEA4719798) | human gut metagenome | biome: human-associated habitat; feature: organic feature; material: feces | place: Cameroon | collected 2013-10 ... | reverse complement strand
GATGCGTTCAGCGAAAGAAGATTCGTCTGTCCCGAAATGTCCTCGATGACAGACACGATCTGGCTTACCCGGTCCACAACCTCATTTACCTTCTGAATACGATCGGAAATCGTTGCAATTCCCGCATCCATGCGCGCGCTGCTTTGTTGCATATTGCGCATTTTCTCACTCATCAGCTGGCTGCTCTCCTGCACGATTGCTGCCTGCTGCTTGATCTCATGTACCGATGAATCAATCACCTGTGTCTCAGACGACATTGTACCAAGATTATCATTAATATCGAGAATTGATGTTGCCATATTCGTAGAGCCCTCAGCCACATCCTGTACGGCACGCGAAATCTCACCGTTCGCACTTAAGGTCTGCTCACTGGTCTCATCCAGTTCCGTACTGCTTGTTGTCATATGGTCACTGGCAGTACGAATCTTCTCAACAATATCGGAAAGCATCGCTGTCATGTGCTGCATACGGGTCTTGATCAGTCCGATTTCGTCGTTCGAATCTTTGATTCCATCAAAGGACACACTCAGATTTCCTTCTGCGATCTCCTCCACCGCACTACTCAATTTCACAAGTGGCTTCGCGATACGCTTGCCGATCACATATGCAACTATGCACATAATAATCACAATTCCGACAAGAACACTTACTGCAAGCTGTGTAATACGGTTGATTCCGCTTAATGCATCGTCCTCATCGGCACTTACTACAACAATATCGTTATTGCTCATAATATAGTAAGCTGCATATTTTACTGTACCGTTAAATTTATACTCAACCACTGCATTCTCCGGATGTTCTCCGTTATGCAGCTGTTCAACAAGCCCCGTTACGACTTCATTCTCTACCGGCTGTCCGACTTTCTCTTCCGTCGGGTGGTAAAGCATGGTTCCCTGCTCATTTACCAGATAAACATAGGAACTGTCTACATTTTCAATCTTAACATTTTCAAGAATCGAAACATAAGTTTCATACGGCAGTTCATCGAGTTCCAATGCATTCATCGCATTCTCAACCAGCTTATCGCTGCTCTCTGCCAGATCCATCATCGTTGTCTGTACTGCCGAGCGAATCTGTGATCGTGCACCACTTAATACAAACATAATACTGAACATGTTTGAAATAATAACCGTTGCACAGACGACCATAATAATTTTAGTCGCTAGAGATCCCCTCTTCTTCTCTTTGGAATGATTCTTCATGTTAGCCTCCCATTCGCCACTTCCAAAATTAATATATCGACATTATTATACACAATAATGTCGATATATTTCAAGGTCTTATATGCTTTTTATACAATATTTCAAACAATTCTGTTGACTATTCCAGCAGATTTCCCATACTTCTTAATGTAAAAAGCAAGGTAGACGTATTATGCAGTAATGCAGATGTCGTCGGAGCAAGAACACCCGCCACACCGAGTCCGATCAGCCCTGCATTAAATCCAACGATAGAACGATAGTTTCCATGAATCCTTTTCATTAAAGCATCGCTCAAATTCTTTAAGACAACCACTTCATGCAGATCATCAGCGGCGATCGTCACATCTGCAATCTCCCGCGCGATCTGTGCACCATCGGAGATTGCGATACCGATATCTGCGGCTGATAACGCCGGTGAATCATTGATTCCGTCACCAACCATGATCACTTTTCGTCCGGCTGCTTTCTCGCGTTCTACGAATCCTGCCTTGTCCTCCGGCAGAACTTCCGAATAATACTCGTCCACACCGACTTTCTTTGCAATTGCTCCAGCGATACGCTCACTGTCTCCTGTCATCATAACGATTTTCTTAATTCCAGCCAGATGCAGTGCATGGACAACTTCCGCAGCTTCCTTACGGAGTGGATCCTCGATACAGATGACCGCAGCAAGTTCATTCTCGATTGCAAGATACAGATGTGAATACTGCTCCGGCAATGTCTCAAATATACTTTCCGTTCCCTCCGGGAGCGTACATGCCTCGTCTTCAAAGACGAAATGGTAGCTTCCGATGACGGCTTTCTTACCATTGATCATCGTTGAGATACCGTGTGCAACCACATACTCCACCTTGGAATGCATTTCTTCGTGGTCGAGTCCCCGTTCCTTCGCCGCATCAACGACAGCCTTTGCCATCGAGTGAGGGAAATGTTCCTCCATGCATGCTGCAATGCGCAGAAGTTCGTCCGGATTGTCTCCGTTGAAGGCGATCACTTTTGCGACCGTTGGCTGCGCCTTGGTCAGTGTTCCCGTCTTATCAAAGACGATCGTGTCCGCCTCCGCCATCGCTTCCAAGTATCGTCCGCCTTTTACCGTAATATTGTGCTCGCTCGCCTCACGGATTGCGGAAAGGACAGATACCGGCATCGCAAGTTTTAAGGCACATGAGAAGTCAACCATGAGAATGGAAAGCGCCTTCGTCACATTCCTTGTCAGAAGATAGGTGAGTGCCGTACCACCGAGCGAATACGGAACAAGACGGTCCGCAAGATGCTCCGCACGGCTCTCAAGCCCAGATTTCAGTTTCTCGGATTCCTCGATCATCTTCACGACTTTATCGTACCTGCTGCTGCCGCCTACCGTCTGTACACGGATCGTCAGCTCTCCCTCCTCGAGAACAGTTCCCGCATAGACAAAATCGTCCAGACTCTTTCTGACCGGATCCGATTCACCGGTCAGAGATGCCTGATTGACCGTTGCCTCACCCTCTGTCACAATGCCATCAAACGGAATCGTGTTGCCCATATGGATGACAACCTCATCGCCTGCTGCAATCTTCTTTGCATCCACAAGTACCTCAGTGCCATCCTGCACAAGCCAGACTTTGCCAATGTTTAGAGACATCGTCCTTGCAAGATCTCCCACGGACTTCTTATGTGTCCACTCTTCAAGCAGTTCGCCGATACCGAGTAAGAACATGATCGATCCTGCGGTATCGTAGTCACCGCGAAGTACCGATACACCGATTGCAGTCGCATCCAGTACCGGAACTTCAATCTTTCCTGCTGCAAGTGTCTTAACGCCTTTGCTGATATAACGCAGAGACTTAAGCGTTGTCCAGCACGCACGGACCGGATAAGGCAGTAACGCCTTGGATGCATAGCGGAGAATGACCTTCTCCACCATCTTCTCCTGGTATTCGGCGTTCATCTGACGGTTCGAATTCTCGATCACACCATCCGGCACTTCCACATATTCATAACGGAAATGCTGCAGCTTGCCGATCAGTTCCCTGCGGCTTCCTGTATAGAAAATAACCGCATCCTGTGTCCGCTCGTACACCTTGGCTTTCGTAACCTGTGCATCATTCTGCAGAAAATAAAGCAGAGTGTCCGCCTGCGCATAACTCATACGGTACTGCATGAGATGGATACGCATGCGTCCCCTGATTTCATGCTTAATTACAAACTTCACGTCAATCGCCTCTTATTCTGCGGTCTCTTCGCTTGTCTCTTCTATTACAACTTCCGCATCCTCGAAGCTCTCAGCCTCTGCCTTTGCAGCGCGCTCCTCGTTGATCTCCTTAGCGCCTTCATAGATGTCTCCTGCGTTCTCCTGAACCGTACTCACGGTGTTCATCACACACTCTTTTGCTCTAAGTACGGCTGCGGTACAACTTGTATATACTTTCTTGGCATCCTTGCTGGATAATACTTTGATTCCGGCAGTACCAAACAGTACACCTCCTGCAAAAATTCCTGTCTTTTTCCAATCAATTTTCTTTAAGCACTTTAACATTTGTAGCCTCCTGTTCTGCCCATAATTTTATGTGCATCTTTTTTGTTTAAGGTGTATTATAATCCCTAAATTTTGCAATTTAAAGTGCTTTTTCCTTATTGAGAAATTTATTCAAAACAGTTATTTTTGCCGAACTTCTGCTCGTTTTGCCTCACGGAAATGGATCATCATTTCAAGCGTTAAACTAAGCCCCTCCGGGTCATCCGGAATGTCATTGTAATCGACCCACTCCGCCACGGACAATTCATCCTCCTCCAGCCGGATCGGAGCATCCTTCGCCAGATCACAGTAGAACCCCATCAGAAGATTCTGATCGAACCCCCAGGGCTGACTTTTGTAATAACGGATATTTTTTACCTCAAGTCCGACTTCCTCCATGACCTCGCGCCGCACCGTCTCCTCTGCGGTCTCTCCGATTTCCGTAAAACCTGCGATCAGGGCGTAACGCTTATACTCTCTGTCTGCGTACTTCGTCATCATGATCCGGTCTCCATCCATCAGACCGATGATGACAGCCGGTGCAATCTTCGGGAACACCAGATTGCCGCAATGCGGACAGCGAAGCATCCGCTCCTTCGTATCATGCACAAGCTTTCCTGCGCATCGCCCGCAAAACTGATTATCCCGGTACCACAGATACAGATGCCATCCGGTCGTCGCCGCATACACTTTCTCCTTCGGGTGCATCCTTCTTATTGAAAAAAGCGTATGAAAAGCAAATCCTTCCACCTGTATCTCTTCCGGAATATCTGTCAGAAAATAATCCTCTCCGTCCATCTCAAACAGATAGATGCACGGCTGTATCTGCTGCCCGTTCTTCTTATAATAAGTAGCCAGTTGTTCATAAGTAAGAAATGTGATTTCCGCATCGTTCTCGTCATATTTTAGGAATACGCTTCGATTGCCAAAGCCAAGCATACGGCTTGACGCTTCCGGCTTCTTATTTTTAAATTCGTTATATAAATGAAGTGGTGCGATATCCTGTATCATATTTTAATCCTCTTTCGTTCTTCCTTCTTTAATCCCATTTATTGTCTCTGCCGATTGCATGGCAGCTTTTTATAAGTTAACACTTTTATTCTAGTAATAGTTCTGCCATCCGTCAAATTCTATTCTCCAAAATTTACGCCTTGACATAAGTCCGATTTCAGACTATACTATCTCAAGTACGAAATCAGACAACTATACGCAAAGGAGATTCTATGTCAGAACTTGGTAACCCATATATCAGCAATCCCTTAAAAGAATTTAACCGGATTTATAAAAAGACAAACGAGATCTACCACGATATCGCATTGCGCCTCGGGCTGTCCGACAGTGCCTTCGACATTCTCTACTCGATCAGCGAATTGGGAGACGGCTGCCTGCAGAAAGACATCTGCAATGCCACCTGTATTCCGAAGCAGACCATCCACTCTTCCATCCGCCAGATGGAAAAGTCCGGGTATCTGACATTGTCCTCCGGCAAGGGGCGCAGCATGCATATTACCCTGACGGATCTCGGGAAAAGCCTTCTTGAACGCACCATCTATCCGGTGATGCAGATGGAAGGTGAAGCATTCCACTGCATGACAGACGAGGAGTGTCAGCAAATGCTTGCGTTATTTGGAAAATACATACAGGCACTCGGGGATGCCGCAAAAAATTTATCGATAAAAAGTGAGGAACCATAACTATGAAGATACAATTATCCGAACATTTTACGTTCAAAAAATTAATACAGTTTGTGCTGCCATCCATCGTCATGATGATCTTTACCTCGATCTACAGTGTCGTGGACGGACTGTTTGTCTCTAACTACGCCGGGAAGACCGCTCTTGCGGCAATCAACCTGATCCTGCCACTTCTGATGGCGCTCTCCGCACTCGGGTTCATGGTCGGAACCGGAGGCAGCGCGATCGTTGCCAAGACACTCGGTGAAGGGAAGAAAAAGGAAGCCAATGAATATTTCTCGATGCTCGTTTACATCACACTCGGCGGTGGCATCGTTCTTGCGATCCTCGGTGCGATCATCGTTCCGTTTATTGCGACTGCGCTCGGTGCCACCGGAGAACTGCACCGTGACTGCGTCATCTACGCGCGCATCACCTTTATCTCGATGCCTGCATTCATGTTGCAGAACGTCTTTCAGAGTTTCTTCGTTGCAGCCGAGAAACCGAAGCTCGGTCTCGGAGTGATCGTTACCGCCGGACTGACCAACATGGTGCTCGATTACCTGTTTGTCGGCGTACTCGGTTACGGTCTGATCGGTGCTGCAGTTGCAACCGTATGCGGTGAGCTGATCGGAGGCTTTTTCCCGGTTGCTTATTTTGCGAGAAAAAATTCCAGTCTGCTTCGGCTTGGAAAGACACATTTTAACGCAGTAATCCTTAAGAAGACCTGTACAAACGGTTCTTCCGAGCTGATGACAAATCTTTCCAGTTCCATCGTAAACTCACTGTACAACATACAGCTTATGAAATTTGTCGGACAGGACGGTGTGGCAGCTTATGGTACGATCATGTACGTGAATTTCGTATTCCTTGCCATCTTTTTCGGTTACTCCATCGGCAGCGCACCGATCGTCAGCTACCATTACGGAGCCGGCAATCATCCGGAACTTAAGAATTTGTTCAAGAAAAGCCTGACCCTGATCAGTTCCTGGGGAATCCTCCTTTTAGTACTGTCGCAGCTTCTGGCACACCCGCTTTCCAGTCTCTTTGTTGGATATGATGCAGATCTTCTTGCTATGACAGAACACGGATTCCGGATCTACGCACTCATGTACCTGATCGCTGGATTTAACATCTTTGGCTCCTCGTTCTTTACCGCGCTCAACAATGGTGGTGTCTCCGCAGCGATCTCCTTCCTGCGTACGCTCCTGTTCCAAATTGCGGCGGTACTGTTGCTTCCAATGATTTTTGACATCGACGGTATCTGGATTGCGATCTCCGTGGCAGAGCTTCTGACACTGTGCGTGACTGCGACTTTCCTGATCACACAGAGGAAGAAATACCACTATGCATAACTTTTTGAATAGACAACCGGAAATCTTTCGCATGAAAAGACTTCCGGTTGACTTTATGTTCGAACCATTCTAAACTGAAGAAAAATCATTCAAAGGGGTTCACGAAACAATGCAACAATTAAAAAGTTTCTTCATCATAACATTGAGCACGATCATTATGGCGATCGGGGTCTATTTCTTCAAATTTCCGAACAACTTCTGTTTCGGTGGTGTGACCGGTGCGGCAGTTGTCTTTGCAAAGATTCTTCCAGTGAGTGCCAGTTCTTTTTCCTTTATTGTCAATATGGCGCTCCTCGTGGTTGGCTTCGCCTTTCTCGGCAAAGCCTTCGCGCTGCGCACAACGTATGCAACGGTACTTCTGTCCGGACTTCTCGTTGTCTTTGAGCGCATTTTTCCATTGAAGCAGCCTCTGTCCAACGAGCCGATGCTCGAGCTGATCTTCGCGATCGCACTCCCTGCAATCGCCTCTGCACTCCTGTTCTACGAGGGATCATCCAGTGGTGGAACGGATGTTGTCGCAATGATCGTGAAAAAATACGCCCACGTGGATGACATCGGTATCGCTCTTTTTGTCACAGATCTTATTATGATCATTATCGCCTGCTTTGTCTTCGATATTAAGACCGCACTCTACTCATTCGTCGGACTGACTTTAAAATCGTTCCTGATCGATGCGATCATTGAGAATATCATGTTGCGCAAGTCCATCATGATTACCTGCGACGACAAAGACAGTATCTGCCACTTTATCACCGATGAGCTGGAAAAAGGCGCCACCATTGTCGAAGCAACGGGCGCCTATACCAACGAAAAACGTTATTTAATTTTCACAACGCTCACCCGCAAGCAGGCGACTGCGCTGCGTGTATTCATTCATCAGAATAAGCTTCGTGCGTTCATCTCCATGTCCAGCACAAGTGAAGTATTTGGAAAAGGATTTACCTCCATCTGATTCTCTGTGATTTACTAATAACGATAGAGATATGTTCCATCTATTTTGATAGTTGCATTGCGAAGATCAATCTTCTTATTCTTTAACGCACTCTTCTTGATTGTAAATGTTAAAGTCTTTGCAGATGATGTAGAAAGACTAGTGGACAATTTACTTACCTTATGTGTTGCAACAGTCTTACCTTTCGCATCCTTTACAACGATTTTAATATTCTTAAACCCGGTTGCCGCATAATAGTAATTATTAACACAGGAAGCCTTAACTACAAGATTTCCATTCTTGTCAAAGTTTGCTGTGTAGACTTTACAGTACACGTCTCCGGATGGACAGTTACCGGTAGTAAGCTTTGTATCCTTATACTTGTTTGCTGCAACTTTCACTTTACAAGTCAGCTTCTCACCATTCGCTAATGTAGCAACGATTGTTGTATTTCCAGCCTTCTTTGCAGTAACTTTACCCTTCTTGTCAACGGTTGCGATAGATTTATTCTTGGATGTCCATGACTTAACCGTTCCACCGCTTACAGAAAGCTTACCGGTAAATCCGGCTGTCAGAGTCATCTTGGTCTGGCTCATGGTTGCTTTCACATTTTGCTGCTGAATTACCATTAGAAATGGAGTATCCGTATCAAATGTTATTCCAACCGAGTAATCCCCATCCTTCAATTCACAAGGATAATAAGCGACATATGCAGAAAATCCATTAAATTGCTGATACGAAAAATTTGTCGTTGTAAAAGGAGCTGTATCCAAAACAGTTCCCGTACTATTGTACAACTTAAGTGTTCCTGATGCCGGAACATCCACCAATAAATATACTACAACACCATCATTCTCCGTCACCGTAAACACATTTTTCTTTTCGACACCTGCATATCCAGCTTCTACATCATTTTGTGTTTTATACACAGTCGTCACATCGTAATCTGATGCTGCCTTTGCCTCCACCGGATCTGTCACCAGCATTGTTGTCATTGCCATTGCAAAAATAAGCAATAGGCAACTCAGTTTCTTTAAAATTCCCTTTTTCATCACTTTCTTCCTTTCATAAACTACAGATTTCTCATAATTTAAATCCCGTAACAACTAAAATTATGCCATATTGGAATTATGAAAGCAATACCTATGTTAACTCTACTTCTCTTCTTTTTTACGCATCCTTATAACAAGGTCGTACACCTCCGGATTCTTCCCCTTCAAGTGTTCATCCAGCATATGCCTGCGCTCCATAAATCGTTGTGCAAGCTCCGGGTGTTCCTTTGCAATACGTTCGTGCACTTCTTTTCGATGCGCCTCAATGTGTGCCGCAAGGGTATGCTCGTCCTTGCCGGAAATATGTACAATCTCTTTCAGATGCTCCTCCAGATGTTCCAGCCACTCATCCTCATCCAGTTCTTCCATATGCGACCAGCGACCATGCAACAGCTCCTCCACATCACCCGTCTGCTTCAAATGCTCGATCTGCAGACGGATCTGCTTCTCAATCTGCTTCTCCGACTCGCTTCCGAATGCCCATACAAGCTCCTGCACACGGTTGTCCGCACGCTTTCTCGACGCGCTCCGCTCCTCGTTATCCACACCATCAAGCGGATACGGTCTGTGAATTCCCATATCCTTGAGCGCAATGTGAATCGTTCGTCGGACACAGCCTTCTTCAATGAGATAGCCGAGTCCTAACTGCCGCAGCTGCTCGTTAACCGATGCAATATGCTCCGTCATATAGAACCGGATCCCGCGTTGTTTCAGAGACTGCTGCAATATCTTCAGTCGATCAGCCGCCGTAATATCAATACTTCCGATTCCGCTCGCATCAATGATAACGGCCTTCGTGTCTTCTTTGATATGACTTTCGATGTCGCTTTGCAACACTCCGATATTCGCAAAAAACAGATTGCTGCTAAAACGGTAGATTACAACCGACGATACTGTATGAATCTGGCTGCTCTCCCTCAGATCACGAAAATGACTGTGCCCGGGCTGTATTCCAAGAAAGCATCGCGCGGGCTTCGCCGTCCTGATGATCATCTCCGTGAACGACAGAATGATGCCGATCAATACACCGTTGATTGTGCCGAGCATCAGTACTCCTACAAACGCTCCGACGAAGATCAAAAACTCCGTTCTTGATACCTTCCAAAGCCTTGCAGCAATTTCAAACTCTGTCGCGCCAAGAAGTGCCGAGATCACGATCGCCGTCAGCACCGGAACCGGAAGATAACCGATAAATCCTGTTCCACAGAGAAGGATCAGGATCATGGAAAGTCCCGCAACAATACCGGTCAGTTGTGTCTTCGCCTGATACTGCTCGCCCATCGCCGTACGTGATACCGAACCATTGATCGGGCAGCATCCGGTCAGCGCGGCCAGCAGATTTCCCATGGAAAAAGCAAGGATCTCACGGTTATCGTCAATCTTGTATCCATTCTTCTGTGCAAAATTATTTTCCGCCAGAAGTGTCTCCGCCATGATCACAACTGCTACAGACAGACTGATCGTGATGGCTTCCTTCATCGGAATCACCGTAAGATCCGGGAAGTGCCACACCGGAAGTCCAGGTTTTACGCTGCTTAACGTCTGCACGCCCCACGCCTCAAGCGGCAGAAATTTCGTCATCAGTGCG